>SMTZ1_10007043_pt1 | contig 11781 bp, 8 predicted proteins | sample DeeMarSWOR136_30_FD_25667 | JGI IMG/M metagenome (IMG submission 25667) | reverse complement strand
TGGCGCTCCTATCAATGAAAGTTGGAGTAATGAGACTTACGTTATAAATGATACTGTTGGTTGTACGATAAGATGGAAAGTATATGCTAATGATACTTCTGATAACTGGAATGTTTCTGATTCTAGTTTTGTTACTGTTCCCCAATACTGTGATGTTGGTATACAGAGTGTTCCTTACACAATTGATCAGAACAATACTTATTATTGTTTGGCTAAGGACTTTTATAACGTTGATCCTGGTTCTGGTAATGGGGCAATTGAGATTTACAATATTCGTGTTGAGAATTCCACTTTGGATTGTTTAGGACATAATTTGGATGGAACTGACTCTTCCACTAGGTATGGTGTTTATTTATTAGCGTTTAGTCAAAATAGAATTTTGAACCTCGTAATTAAGAACTGTAACATATCTGATTTCAGTGTTGGAATTCGTGATATTGATTCCGAGAAAACAAAAATAATCAATAACATTTTTTATTCGAATGCATTAATTGCGATTGACTCAAGTGGTGGTTCTAATGCTAACATAACGAATAATACGTTTGAAGATAATGATAATGGCATTAACCTTGAAAGTGATTACACCTACATAGAAAACAACTATATGGAGAATACCGGTAATTATCAAATCTATATTGACGGTGGGGAAAACAATACTGTGAATAATAATACGATAATCGGTGCTGGTGGTTCTTCTGGTATTAGTTTAATTGATAATGCTAATTACAACAATATAACTAATAACAATGTAACTGGTCATACGCAGGATATCGTTTTGAAACGGTCTAATAACAATAGAATAGAGAACAATACTGTTAGTACTATTTATCTACAGTATCAAAGTCCTCTAGGAGCTAATAATAACACATTCATAAATAACACGGTAAGAGATGGTAACGGAATTGAAATTGAAGAATCAGATTACAACATTTTTATAAACAATACAATATACAACTGCAGTTATGGTATTTGGTTTGATTACGTTGATGAGGGTTTCTATTCAGACTACAATACCATCACAGGAGGTTCTATTCATGATAATACTTATGATTATAGGTTAGAAGGTGCACTCATGAGCAATAACTTTACCAACACAAACTTTACTGATCCAAGAACAATAAGATTCGATGATACAACTTCTTGGTTTAATTACAACAATGAAGCTACAGGTAATCTTTGGTTGAAAACAAATGTTTCTACTTCTGCAACAACAATAACAAAAAAATTAACAACATGGTCTCAGTCATTGATGCAATGGAATGATTCTGCATCTGCCTCGACTCACATAGAGAGAATGGGTAATGTGTTTCACGTATGGAACGATTATAACAACTACTATATCAACGATAGTGGAATGCAAATCACCAACCATTATCAAGATTATTGGTCACACAATCTGTGGTGTTTGTGGATCAAAATACCTTCAGGATGGCAGAGAAGATGTTCTGATGGTATGAATTGGAATTGGGTTAACAGAACAGACGAAAACCACACTTTTGTCGAGTTGAACGGAACAGCAACATATTCAGAGGGTGGTTATTCAGCTACTTTTAGAGTCAGATACTACCTCGCTGACGGGTATGATAGGATCAATGTCTCTATTGGCTTAAAGAATACGGGTAATGACATAAACGACATGTTCTTTGGTTGGCTTGTCAAAGATATAAGGGTTGATGGAGATGAAGAGAATGATGTTGGCAAAGGGGCAAGCTTGCAGGGTGTGGAGCAGGAATATGATCTGTCGGAAGATTTGGAGTTGGAATTCAATGAGTCCCAGATTAAAAGGCATTACAGGTTGAAGGATGATATCACAAACAAATTCATAGATTTCTGGTGGGATGAACATGGGTGGAAGAACGACATCGAATACAATACGAGCTTTAAATTGAATTTGACACATTCTCTATTTCCAAACCAATACAATACTCCTATCATGTTGGCAATGCATATAGGTCAATTCTTAAATGGTGATACTACCTACACAAATTTTTGGTGGGTTGATCCCTCGTCAGTCGCATATTATAATGTTTCTGGGCTGAAAGCAAACACAAATTATAATATTTACAACAACTCTGTATTGGTTGATACATTAACTACTGATGCATCTGGGACTTTGCCTTCTTTTTCAATTTATCTTGATTCTGAACATGAAATTAAAGTTCAAGAATATATTCCAACAACCACGACAACCACGACTACAACCGTTCCTAGAGGAGGAGGAGGAGGATCCACATCAACAACCACGACCACAATCCCACCAAAACTTGGTAGGATAATCCATTCGGTCGAACAAGAGATCGTCAGGAGAACCATAAGCCAGATAAAGAACCTGATAGAACAGAACAAAGAAGTGCAAGAAGGTTTAGGATTAACAATCGGTGAAGAGTTATCTGAAGTAACAAAAGAAATGATAGCTGCAGGCACACTAGTGATTCAAAATAAACTCAAAGTCAACAGAACATTAATCGTGGATCTGGATACAAACGAGTCTTTGCTAATCTCGAGAATAAAATATAACGGTAAATTAAAAGTCAAAAACTTCATGATTTACGATACTATTCCAAAGAGCTTCGCAAACAGTTCTGATCTGATAACTGTCACAACCGATGGAAAGGTGTTTGTGATAAGATCAGACCCTGTATATCTCATCAGTTATCTCACACTTGACTTTGGCGAAGAAAAACTCATTACTTACTCGGTCGATAGGATAGTGGATGAGAATTGCATAAACGATACCTCTGCTCCAACAATATTTGCTGAGTCTCTGGTGACTACAGAACCCCTTACTGTTTCAGAACCCCTTACTGTTTCATCGGAAATGATAATTACTGTCGTTGTAACCGTATTTATCATCATTATAATCGTCCTTTGGAAGGTTGTATCACGCCTTAGAAGACGTAAAGAATTAGATCCGGAATCCGAGAGATTGAATGAAAAGTGGCAACAGCCTAGTTATTAAGATAAATTTAAGAATTCTCCCTTAGAAGAGATTGTTATGAAAATAGCAGTTCTATTCAGCGGAGGGAAGGATTCAGTAAGGATAGTTCATTGGTGTCTAAAAAAGGGATATACTGTCAAGTATCTCGTAACGATGTTATCGAAAAGGGAGGATTCTTGGATGTACCACACTCCAAACATTCACTTAACTGAGTTATCTGCTGAAGCCATTGGAATTCCTATAATAACAAAAGAAACTTCAGGGATAAAAGAAAAGGAAGTGGAAGATTTGAGAGATGTTCTGAAAGTCTTGGATATAGATACAGTTGCTTGTGGTGGTATCTTCAGCAGTTATCAAAGGGCGAGAATAGAAAGAGTCTGTAAAGAACTTAAACTGAAGTTGTTAACCCCTTTCTGGCATACTGATCCTGAAAAATTTATGAGAGAGACTATGAATTTGGGTTTTGATGTCAGGATTATTGGAGTTTATGCTGAAGGTTTTAATGAAAATTGGTTAGGAAAAAAATTAGACAAGAAAACCATCAATGACTTGGTATCTTTGAATAAAAAACATGGAATCAGCATAGTAGGTGAGGGCGGAGAGTATGAAACTATAGTGGTTGATGGTCCTGTCTTCAAGAAGAAGATAAAAATAATCGATTCAGAAAATGTTTGGGATAAGAAAACTCAGAGTGGATACTTAAGAATAAAGAAGGGAGAATTGGCAGAAAAATAATTTACTTTCCTTTAATGCCCCAAATTTCCTTTTCCATCTTGATGTAATCCTTGAATTTCTCTTCAACAAACTCAGTCTCTTTCTTTATCCTCTTGTGTCTTTTTTCTAATTCTTTAGGGATCGGCAACTTATTCTTGGTCAAATAATTGTATATTGCTTCTGTCAACGCATCGTTCGCAAGAACAGAACAGTGGAGTTTAATTTTTGGTAAACCGCCTAAAGCCTTGGCAATATCTGATTTCGTAATCTTCAAAGCCTTTTCGATAGTCTTACCTTTTGCAAGGTTAGTAATCATCGAAGATGTGGCTATAGCAGCAACACAGCCGAATGTTTCAAACTTGATATCAGAAATTACGTCTCTACCTTTTTTGTTTTTCTTAACTCTGATGTAGAGGTACATCACATCCCCACAAACTACGTTCCCAACTTTTCCAACCCCATCAGGATTCTTAATTCTACCCATGTTTTTTGGTTTCTTGAAGTGGCTCATCACTTCTTTTGTGTAAGGACCGTAAGATCTCATTTCCATCTTCCTTTGAAAGGTGAAATTTCTCTTAATTTTTTGACGACATTTGGCAATACTTCTAAAACATAATTAACTTCTTCTTTTTTTGTATATTTTCCTATCGTCAGTCTCAACGATCCATGCGCCTGTTCATGTTTCAATCCTGTCGCCAATAAGACATGACTCGGTTCTAAAGACCCAGATGAACAAGCTGAGCCAGTAGACACAGCTATACCATGCACATCCAATTGCATCATCAAAGATTCTCCTTCTATATATGCAAACCAGAAATGTGCGTTATTGGGAAGTCTTTTTGTTGGATGGCCGTTCAGATGAGAATCTTCTATTTTCAATGTTTCTTTTATCAGTCTGTCTCTTAGTTTAATCTGTTTTCTAGCATCTGCATTCATTTCTTTTTTTTGTATTTCAGCAACTTCACTAAGACCAACGATCCCAGCAACATTTACAGTGGATGATCTCAATCCAAACTCATGACCGCCTCCATGTAGTAAAGGCCCTATTTCAATACCATTCCTTACGTAAAGTCCTCCCACACCTTTAGGTCCATAGACTTTGTGCGCGTTAATGGTCAACAAATCTACGTTCATTTTTTTTACATCTATAGGAACTTTTCCAAAAGCCTGAGCAGCATCAGAATGAAAATAAACTCCTTTTTCTCTGCATATTTTTCCTATTCCTTTTATGTCTTGAATCACACCAATCTCGTTGTTACCGAATATTATTGAAACCAAGATAGTATCCTTTCTTATGGCATCCTCTAGTTTGTTTAAATCTACTAGACCATACTTGTCAACAGGTAAATGAGTAACTTCAAAGCCTTGTTTTTCTAGCCACTTTATTGGCTCTAAAACTGCATGATGTTCGATGGAAGAAATGATAAGATGTTTTCCTTTATTCCTGTTGGCAAACGCTATTCCTTTTAATGCCATATTATCCGATTCAGTTGCACTACCAGTGAATATAACTTCTTTTGGACTGGCATTCATTAAGTTAGCAACTTTCTCTCTCGAGTCTTCTAAGGCTTCCTTTGCTTTGACTCCAAAAGAATGAAAAGACATCGAATTCCCATAGTCTCTGATAAAGTAGGGTTCCATCGCTTTTAGAACCCTTGGATCAACAGGAGTTGTTGCTCCATAGTCCATATAAACTTTTTTCATGAAAAATATAACAGTGTTATATATATTTAAGTATAACCCCCTAAGAAAATATTATGAAACCATTTTGTGAAGTGATAGTAACCACAATCTTGCCAGCCATCAGGTCGATAATCACGAAAGAATTGCTTAGCGGTTATCATCTCACACAAAAACAAGCCGCTGATTTACTCGGTTTGACACAACCAGCCGTATCCCAGTATTACAGAGAATCCAGGGGTTTCAAAGTCAAAATATTAGAGAAACAACCAAAGATAATGAAGATGATCGATAATTTGACAAAAGATATAGCAGCCGAAAGAATAACTCCAAAGGAAATACAAACAAGATTCTGTTCTATTTGTAAGAGTGTTAGGGAATCCAAAACCATATGTCACTTGCACGAGGATATTTACCCTTCTATTGCTCCATGTTCTGAATGCCCTAACCCATGCTAATCTTTCTTAACGAGAGAATAAACAATCCCACCAAAAATCCCCATTACAGGGGTTAAAATAGATAGCAGAGCATAAGCAGAAATTGCAATTATTACAGGAGTGGCTTTCACGATTAACCCTAACAATGGAAATATCTCCACGAGCTCTTCTTCACTCACTACGATTTCCTCTTCATCTATTTTCGAAAACATCTGATCCCTATAACTATCCATACTCTCTGACAACCCATCATACAAAACCTTGCATTCTGTCTTAGTCTCTTCTGGTAAATAATCATACCTTTCACTCAACGCATACTTGATGCCCCCTGTCAACTGTTCTATCTGCTCCTTCTGTGCTTGTTTTGCCCCAGAAGTATCAGGCATAAAACTCTTTATCAGGTCCATGTTCGTCTGATACATCTCTTCCTCATAACTTTTCATGTTAACTAACAAGGCCAGCAGAATGCCTACAGCCAAGAAAACACTCATCAACCCAATCCTAGAAGTAATGACGAAATATCCAGTTGAAAAGACCTTCTTCTCTGGCTCAAAGGTTTTACGCATCCATATCGTTCCTACAAACAAAGATAGAGATGTTAAGAGCATGGCTATCGAGAAATCTGTCAAAATCAAGACTAAGATTATCATCACGATTTGAGAAATAATAATAACTCTGAAATTCACTGTCTTAAAATAAGACAAATACACTAAGAAACCGCAACTCAACAACACCAAAAAAATCAACACAATCCACAGGACATTCATGAAGAAATACTCAAAGGCCGTTATCATCGCTGACAACAGATCAGTCTCATTCAACTCTTGAAAAAACATAACGAAAACTTCATTCTGAACAGTAACAACCTTTGACATCGTTAACGGAGAATAAGCAAAGAATATGATTCCTGTAAAAAACAGGATTGCTGGCAAACAGGAAACCAAACCTGTTTTAAGGTTCATGTTTTTCAGCCTCTTGTTTTTCTTTTACTTTCTTCCATCTCTCTTTTAATTTCGCGAAAGTCTCAGCGATTTTATTTTTCTTTTCCTCTACTACTTGTTGTACGATTGGGGTTGGTTTGGGTTCACCTAGTTTTGTCGGCCAAAACATGTAACCAAGCACAGCAACTACCACTACCACTACAACAGTAATGACCCATTTACCCCAACTCCACCAATCCCCTAATATTCCACCAGCCTTTCCTGTTATCGGTAACCCAGTCAAACCATCCCTAGTCTGATTTATTAAACTGGCGATATCATCCAAAAGATTATAAGCCGAAGTATAATCCCCACTGTCAACATAATCGTTTGCTTGGTCTAACTTTGATTTCAGTTGACTGAGTAAACTCTCGACTTCGCTTGTGTTGTAGCCTTGGTCCTTACTCTGGTTTATCTCTTGTTCCAAATTGTTCATGTCGTTCGTGTAGCTAGAAAGTTTTGATTTTATCTCAGATTGTAAGGCTGCCCCAGGAGTTACTTTCAAGGTGAAATCCTTCAGAACCACATCATAGATTTTGGTGACGGTTTTATATTGGAAAAAACTAGTGGCGTTAAACTTACCAGAATGATCACCAACCGTGGCATCACTCGGGATGTTGAACGTAACCTCGAAGACATAGCTTTGGCCGCGTTTCAACTTTACTGATGTTGAAGGATTGATAGAATACCAAGAACTGTTTATGTTGTTAATGTACAGAATTATATTTTGAGTCAGAGTTTGGTTTGTGTTGTTAACTGTCACCCCGAATACTTGACTTGCACCTTGTTCGATCGAAATACTGGTAAGATAATCTATTATATCCAGATAATTAGTAGTCCCTGATACTGTAGCTGTTGCGTTACTTGTAGCTGCACCAGAACTGGTACTGCTAGAGTCGCCAGTGTCATCACCTGCTGATGAAGCATTGTTCAAAGTAGTTAACTCTCCGGGAATTGCGCTACCGAAATATGTATCGGTAGAGGGATAAATAGTGAAATCACAATATTGGTGAGATGAGACACTACTCTTAGAAGTAAATTTCCAAACAAACAAGCACACTTCTGTCCCATTCCCATCCAAACTCATGGCAGTGAAAGAACAATTAGTTGAATCGGTTTCTACCGTACCGCAATCTGATACATCACCACTAAACGTCATCCCTCCATTGGCTCTTACAGGACCATAATTAATAACGGTCACGTTCAAGTATGTTGAAGTGCCTCCTTCATATAGAGACGGTTGCATGGTATTGAGAGCTGTCATAGATAATCCTGTACCATTGACAACAACAGAACTATTAGTTGCATTGCCAATAAGGAGCGATTGACTATTATTCCATTCAATCCCCAATGAAATTCTATATCTCCCACCTTTCATACTCGTCTGAGTTGTAACGTTAATAAAGCATTTTCCTGTGCCAGGAGCACAAAGGTTATCTGCTCCGGCTGTTCTTTGAGTTATATTAGTGTTGGAATAAGTCGTAGATGTGATATTAGTCTCGGTCATTTTTGAAAACGTGAAATTATTTATGTTAAACCCAAAATTTGGTTGATCTACATCATCAAAAATTTGAGTTCCATTTACCAAGAATACCTTTGTAACTAATGTAACATTATGATTCGTTGAAACATTCTCTATCCAACTATTTCCGTCTCCTGTATTAACTTCAACAATTTGTAATATAAGAGAGTCAGTTAAGTTAACTTCCAAAGACAAATTATAGGTGTTATAAGGGTAGGATGAGCTGCTTAGAGTGGTGTTCGTCGCATTGAAAAATATCCAGCCTTTGTAAACTCCACTAGTAGTAGCATTTGTATTGTTTATCGATATGGTTATATTAATTAGTCCATTGCTACCTGCAGTGATTGGATTTGATGGCCAACCTTCGACCGAGAAACTTATGTTATTAGTACCGTAAACTAATCTGTAATCCGATGTGTTATAGCTATAATAGATATCAGAGTTTCCTGTATTGTTAAACGTAAGGTTCAAGGTTAAAGCATTTGTATCCAAACGATTGAAGCCAACATTATCTGACAACCTTATAGTCCCATTATTTAGTGTTTGATTTATAACCAGAGTGCCAGCACTAATGTTGAATGAAATTGGAAGTTTGGTGTTCCAGCCCTGTGAGTTGTTATACTTCATAAATCCTGCATATGCTCCATCCAGAACTTGTGTTTCTGGGATTGTCAAGTTTATGTGTACATGATAACTGTAATTGGCACCTCTATTAAAGTTTAAACCATTGGTGTAGTTTGTGGAGACCCAATTACTCTCGTTCATCCAGATATAAGCTGTAAGGTTGTAATAGCTGAATGGCATTGTGGCGTTGGTTGCATTTTGAACAGTAATATTCCAGTAACCTTCACTGGTATTAAAGGGCCCATTAAATTCCACGTATTCCTCTCTGGTTGCATTAGTAGCATTCGAGAGAATGAATTTATCAGTAGAACTACCTATAAGGTTCCCGGCATGGTCTCTCAAGTACAGATTCCAATCCGTGATGTTTTTTCCAGCCTCATCCGTCCAATTAATTTTCACTTTTATTTTTTTGGCAAAAGTTGGAACTAAAAGGTTATAAAAAGATTTCGTTTGATTTTCTAGAGGCCATATCTGAATGCGGTAGATTTCAACAAATTCATTAACACCAGTCAAATTTCTAATATCTTCATTGATGAGCGTGACGTTATTCGATGCAGTAGCGTTAGGATCTAAATCTCCAAAATCTAGTGCATTAATTACTTTAGTAGAATCAGTTACGTTTGTGATATTTAAAGTAGAGAAATAAAGGTCTCCTCTATAGGGTGGGCCCGAACTAACATTGCCATAAATCCTGATTTCCCACATGTCCGGAGTCGAAGGAAGATCCAAATCTATGATTTGTTCCACAGAACTATCCTTATTTATCGATTTACCCATCAAATACCCAGAACTGTTAAAAACAAAAATATCCAAATCTTCATTTAGATCTGTCAACGAGATAGTTAAACCTGTTATATTCGTTAAATTCAGCTCGCTCGTATTGAAATAATAAGAATGATAGGAATCATTTATGCTGAAAGTTCCTTTGAAATATCCTTCGATTTCTGTCGAGTTTTGAACTAAAGTGTTGCTTAAAGATAAGGGTATATGGATTGTAGTATAAACGTTTACTATGTCACTAGTATTTCCAACCCTAGTTACATTGAAGTAACCGTAATACTTACCGGGAGGGCAAAATGGGAAAATCGATAACGTGAATTCTTCTGTAGCATTATTGTTTAAAATCGAAGTGAAATTCGTATAACTTCCAGTTTGGTTTTGTACTATAAAACTGATATTATTATCGCCTTCAGGTGGGAAACAAGTATACCAATTTGGAGTCTCAGCCGACATCCTGCCTTTTTGGCCGTATTCATCATTTATGTAAGTGGTGTAGTTATTGATGGTCATTCGAATAGAATCGTTAAAAGAGCCTATAGTTATGTTGCTAGTAGTCCAGTTAAAAGAAGTCAAGTTTGTCGCATTGAATAAGTCGTAAGTACTGTTTGATATTCCACCAAATACAAAATTAAAGGATAGAAACGAAGTCAGCAAAAAAAGTAAAGCAATCAAAAGTAAATACTCTGTTTTAATCATCTTACCACTAATAATTTGATAATTTATTAATAAATTCTACTATTCAGAGTAGAAAAAAGTTATGGTGTCAGTCTGTTCCTATCTCTGGGAAACATACAGCATTCACGGATGTTTTTCATTCCCGTTATCGTCATCGTTATCCTTTCCAGTCCAATAGACCAACCCGCATGCGGTGGGCTGCCGAACCTAAAACAATCGATGTAATACTTGAAATTCTCTGGTTCAAGGCCAAAGGCCTTTATCTGTTTTATCAATAAATCAGGGATATGGATCCTCTGTGTCCCAGAGGCTATCTCTAAACCATTATAAATTAAGTCGAAGGCATGGCAAATCTTTGGATTTTTCTCGTAAGGCATAGTATAGAAGGTTTTAGCCTCAGTAGGCCAATCCTTCATGAAGAAGGCCAAACCGAAAATTTTCGATAATTTCTCTTCTTGGAGCTTTGAGAAGTCATTTCCCCATTCTATATTTTCTCCAAGATTTTTCAATTTCTCAACAGCTTTTGTGTAAGTTATTCTTTTTAACGGTAGCTTGGGTATTTTTAGTTTTACGTTCAAGGACTTCAACTCTTTCTTACAATTCTTCTGGACTGATTTTAGGATATGAAAAAAAACTTTTTCCAAGACATTCATAACATCTTCTTCAGATTCCACAAATCCCATCTCTATGTCCAACTGTCTGATTTCATTCAGATGGGTTGGTTTGTTGAACTTTTCGGCTCTCCAGACTGGGATTATCATGAAGACCTTTTCCGCCACCTTCACTGGCTGAAGCTATTATGCAAGGCGGTTGTATCTCAATGAAACCATTCTTGTTTAAGAAATCTCTGAACGCTCTCAGAATCTCGTTCTGAATCCTGAAGATGGCCAGGCTCTTCTCAGTCCTTAAATCCAAATACCTCCAATCCAGTCTTGTGTCGAGTTCAGCAGGGGTTTTTTCACTTGGTTCTAACGGTAAAGGCGTCTCAGCCAAGTTAACTATCTCTATTTTCTTCGGAACCATCTCTCTGCCTCCAGGCGCTTCCTTATTTTTCCTTAATTTTCCTGTTATTGATAACGCCGACTGTCTAGTGATTTTATCGACTTCATCGAACAATGCTTTAGAAACTTTCTTTTTTGGGAGAGTTACCTGAATGTCCCCAGAAATAGTGTGGAGTTTAATGAATTTAATACCGCCAAGATCCCTCATTTCCTCGACCCAACCGTTGATTTTCATAATAATCATTTTCTTTTAATCATTATAAACTTTGATTTTTTCTCTCAAAATAATAATTTAAAACCACAATCTATATTATTATTATGCCATTACCCACTCGTTTGATAGGGGTATTTGCACTCGTCTTTTTTTTGATTGTTGCTTTGCCGATGCTTTTCTTAGGCAGTAAAGAAGTTAGATACAAAGAAACAGAGC
>SMTZ1_10006470_pt1 | contig 11782 bp, 9 predicted proteins | sample DeeMarSWOR136_30_FD_25667 | JGI IMG/M metagenome (IMG submission 25667) | reverse complement strand
GGCTGCACCCAAGGGAGCCGTCCACAACTATAGAACGATGAGGGCTGGTGCCGACTATCTCCTTCAACTCGACCCGTGGACTGAAGAGGATAATGTTGTCCCCTATCTGCCACCTGCCTGGATCAATGAGCAATGGATAGGGATTGGTTGCCACCTATTATCGGCCAGCATCCTCAACCTCGCTGAAGCGCCGGAGACCCAACAGAGGGATATGAGCGAAACAGGACCAAGCATTGTATTCTACGGGGCCCGCCTATGGGAAAGTCAGGCAGCTATGGTGCAGGCACGGATCTTTGGCGCTGATGCCGTCAAGAGGTTCGCCTTCCGGCTGCTTATGCCCATTGGCGAGAAAATGGCCGAATTAAAGTATCGCAAGCAAAAACCAAGGTTGTTTTTAAAAATGCTTTATTTTTTCGCTAATATCATCCTATTTAGGCCCATCAAACGCAGCTTGGGTTTGTCAAATGCCAGAATCTGTTATACGACTGGTGCGATACTCAGCCCGGATGCCTTCAGATTCTACCATGCCCTCAATCTTCCTCTCAAAAGCCTCTATGGATCAACAGAGGGAGGGGCTCTCACCGGCGCCAAGAGTGATGATATTAGGTTAGAGACTGTCGGTCCCGCTCACAAGGGAACAGAGGTAAAAATAACCGATGATGGCGAACTCATTTATCGGCAGCCTGGTGTCTTTCTCTGTTACTATAATGACCCAGAAAAGACGGCTGCGGTGCTTAAAGACGGGTGGTTTCATAGTGGAGACAGTGGGTTCATCAGGGAGGACGGGCACATTGTATTTGTGGATAGGGTAAAGGATCTTATTAAGCTAAACAATGGCGATACTTTGGCGCCACAGAATATGGAAAGCCGGCTGAGGTTCAGTCCTTATATAAAGGACGCCTGGGTACTGGCCGGACCGGAAGGAGCCTACGTTTCGGTGATCATCATCATTAACTATGGTACTGTCGGCAGGTGGGCTGGACAAGGGGGGGTGACGTACACTACCTTCGCCGAACTTTCCCAGGCGCCGGAGGTTTATGGGCTGGTAAGGCAAGATATCGACAGAGTCAACCACACGTTGCCCGTCGGCATTAGGGTGAGAAAGTACGTTAATCTCCACAAGGAATTCGACCCTGACGAGGGGGAGTTAACCAGAACCAGGAAGCTGCGAAGGACATTTTTAAAAGAGCGTTACCGCGAGCTTATCGATGCGATCTATAGTGATAGGAACGAGGTTCCTATAGAAGCCCAGGTCGGATACCGTGACGGGCACATGGGAACAATAAAGACCACTATTAACATCAAGTCTGTTGAAGGGGCTGCCTAATGACCTTCTTTCTGCAATTAGTGATAACCGGTTTTTCCCTCGGCATGGTCTATGCACTTATCGCCATAGGCTTTGTGATAATCCTTAAATGCTCAAATGTGTTTAATATTGCCCAGGGACACTTTGTAATGATTGGTGGTTACCTCGGCTTTACCTTCCTTGTACCGTTTGGCCTGCCGATATGGGCCAGCCTGCTGTTGGCAATACTAGCAGCTATCATAATGGGCCTGTTAATAGAACGCCTTACCCTGCGCCCTCTGGTGGGTCAATCACTCCATGCGGTAATCATGATGACCATAGCCCTCGCCACGGTATTTGAAGGACTGGCAACCCTAATCTGGGGTAGCGAATATAAGGCCTACCACGGGGTACTGCCCACTGTAACCCTGAACCTTGGTGAGCTATCCATACCGCCAGAGACGTTAATCGGACTCATCGTGTCTGTTGCTGCGGTAGCTATACTCATGCTTTTTTTCCGCTACACCAAAATTGGGCTGGCAATGAGAGCCACTGCCGAGGATGAGCAGGTAGTGCAGAGCCTTGGTATAAGGGCAACAACCGTGTATGCCGTCTCATGGGTAATTGCCTGTGTCGTTGGTGTAATCGGCGGTATCCTTTTGGGCGGCGTATCTGGGGTTATGATACCGCTCGCTGATGTAGGCATCAAGGCATTCGCAGTAGTGCTGCTGGGAGGGCTGAACTCAATTGGCGGGGCCATTGTAGCCGGAATAATACTGGGCGTATCGGAGAATATCGCTGCCGGATATCTGGACCCACTACTGCGTGGTGGCGGACTGGCTAATGTCTTCCCCTTTATAGTTATGATAATCGTACTCATCTTCAGGCCCTACGGTCTATTTGGTCTGGTCGGGATAGAAAGGATTTAGTAAATGAGTTTACGCACTGGAACCTTTCGAGAGAGCTACGCGCAGGATATGGCTATCTTCCGCACCAGGCTGCACTGGGGAATGCTGTTTGCCTTCCTCATTCTTCTTTTCACCTGCCCGCTCTATTTCAGTGATAGGATACTGACCATACTGACCATAATCGGCATTACCGTTATCAGTGTTCACGGTCTCAATATTCTCACCGGGTACTGCGGTCAAATCTCCATAGGTCATGCCGGCTTCATGGCAGTCGGTGGCTATACCTCGGCTATATTAAGTGCCAAGCTTGGGTGGCCATTCTGGGCGACCTTACCCAGTGCTGCTCTGGCTGCGGGAATGGCAGGTTTAATCTTCGGCCTGCCGTCACTAAAGATAAAGGGCTTCTACCTGATTATGGCAACCATAGCCGCCCAGTTTATTATTATCTGGCTTATACTCCAGCTATATGGTCTCACCGGTGGTACTGATGGTTTAGCTGCGCCCAGATATAAGATAGCCGGTTTGGCGTTAAAGTCCAAGAGTAGCTACTTCTACCTGGTTATGATAATTACCTGTCTGGCTACGTTTGCGGCTAAGAACATAGTGAGGACGAGGGCAGGCAGGGCCTTCATCGCGATCAGAGATAATGAGCTGGCGGCTGAGGTCATGGGGATTAATCTGTGGACTTATAAGCTACTCGCATTCTTTATCGGCTGTGCCTTTGCCGGTGTGGCCGGGGCTCTGCTGGTTCACTACTATACTTTCGCCTGTATTGACCATTTTATCTTCATGAATTCGGTGTGGTACCTGGGCATGCTGATTGTCGGTGGTATGGGCAGCACTGCGGGGGCTATCTTTGGCGCCGTATCCCTCAAGCTGCTGGATGAGGTGGTTACCATTGTCGGCCCAATCTTATCTGCCGCCGTGGCTCCCCAGGCAGCCGCCTCACTGGGCCTCATCATGCGCGGATTAGTGATTATTGTCTTCCTCATTTTTGAACCCAGGGGGCTTGCTCACCGATGGGAGATTATAAAGGCATATTTCAGGCTGTGGCCTTTCTCATATCAGGAATGAGAGCGAAGGGGGGTGATTACATTCAAGAGAATGCCTAATGTATGGTGTAACCTAAACCATAAACAAGAAAGGAGGAGAAAATGGCTAAAATTAGATTGGGGTTAGTAGCTTCCGTGATTATTATGTTGGTGGCAACATCGCTATTTCCTGCTAGCGCTGAAGCTGCGAAAAAACTCTATGTCGGCGGTACCTTTGCGCTAACTGGTGCCTTTGCTGAGGATATGACAGCGGCTCTGGCTGGCTTTGAGGACTATGTGAGATATGTAAATGAGACAAAGCGTATGGCTCCGTGGCGAGATGAGAAATTCCCTGCCGACATAACCTTAGAGCTGTTGTGGCGAGATGATGAGCTCAAGGTAGATAAGGCGCTGTCTATCTATGAGGAGCTTAAGGCCAAAGGACTCATGGTCCAAAGGGTATCGGGGTCGCCACAGGCGCTGGCACTAAAGGAGCTCTTGAACGAGGACCACATAGGTACTGTTGGCCCGGTTACTGGAGCCTATCTCATGTCGCCGCCACAAACAATCTTCACCAATCGTGCTATTTACACCGATGAGATGGCAGCTATTGCCGATTGGTTCCTGGAGGGGTGGAGGCAATCCAGGAAACCAAGGGTTGCTTACCTTACCTCCGATCATGCACTGGGCAGGTCGATTGTAATACCTGAGATGAAGGCGTATCTGGAGAAGATCGGCTATGAGTTTGTTGGCATCCAGTATGTGGCTCTTGTGCCTACTTCTCCACCAACCACCCAGCTTATGTGGCTGAAGAAAAAGAAGGTTGACCTTGCCCTCGGCGCCATGGTTAACCCTGGTACACAGCCCACCGTAAAGGAGATGGTCAGGCTGGATATGGGACCCCATCTGGGCTACAAGATCACCTTCGGTGTTGCCTATCCAAATAATTTTGCCATGTTCGTTCGGGACATGGGTAGGCTGGGTGACGGTGTGGTCATCGCCAATGACTTTCCCACCTGGGACTATGAGAAAGTCACCGGGATAAAGTGGGGTGCTGAACTACAGAAAAAGTATCACCCCAACAAATGGGTGAGCGCCACTATGTACCTTCAAGGCATAATTGAAGGCATGATCCAGGTTGAGGCGTTAAGGCTTGCCTTACGAAAGGTGCCTTTTGACCAGCTGAAGCCGATCGATGTTCTGAAGTACGGCTTCCACCGGATTAAAGACCTTGACACCGGCGGCTTAACCGATACGCCGCTGACCTATGGTCCCGGTGATATAGAGGGTATTGATAAGGCAAGTGTTGCCCAGGTTCAGGAGGGTAAGTACGTAAAACTGGGCCTCTGGCCATTGCGCCACCTGTACAAGCACTAATAACTGTTATTCCGGGGGCTCTATGCATAGCGCCCCCGGAAACTCCCATCGAAACTAAAGAGAACAAAGACAGCTTCTGGCATAACCTGTGTGAGGAGAATAACCTGGGACAGAACCCAGCCAATGTGTTAAACACTGGGCTTAAGTGTGTGTGAAGCTGACCATTGATTACCCTTCTGGATGAACGCATGGCTGGTCTCAATCCTTCGGAGATCATGAATATGCTTAGGATATTTTTCAGTGCTGCCTGCTGGCAAGAAAAGTTTTCGGCGGCACAAAATACGTCCCACAAGTTCACTGAGGCGCCAGCTCCGATATCATAATGGAAAGGAGGGATGCGATATGTGAGATTTTATGACAACAGGACCTGATACAGTTTGTAAAAGCCTTTGGAAGGAGGAAAAGAAAATGAAAAAAAAGGTATTGTTTGGCTTGATAGCTATGGCGCTATTAGCATTTCCTTTGTGTGTTGATGGTACCCCAGCAACCCGAACGATGATTGACCCTATTGTTTCCACTCAGTGGTTAGCGGATAACATGAGTTTTCCGAACCTGGTGATACTTGATGTCAGGGCTCCGGACAACTATGCAAAAGGTCATATCCCCGGCGCAATAAACCTCCCCGGTCTTGGCAACTTCTACTTATGTCTCTTCGCCCCAGACTGCGGGCTTTGGATGGAAGTGCCGGAAGAGGGGGCTCTGTTGGCTACTCTTGGCAACGCGGGGATAACGGGCGATTCCCTCGTAGTAGTTGTTGGCAGAACAGTTGATCCCTTTGCCTGCTATGCCATCGCCGATGCTGCCAGGGTTGCCACTACGATCCTGTATGCCGGGGTTGAAAACGTGGCTATCCTTAATGGGGGATACGACAAGTGGGCAGCAGAGGGGAAAACCACGTCTACTGTTGCCGTTAAGCCAACCGCAGTAACATACACCGGAGCAGTCAAGAAGGCAATGTTTGTCTCAAAGGACTATGTTGAAGGTAAGATCGGAAAATCCATCATAGTCGATAGTAGAGACCCCGAGTTTTACTTCGGTATAGGGATGGAGCCTTTTTATACAAGAGCAGGTCATATCCCGGGTGCGAAATGTTTGCCTAGTCCTTGGTTCTGGATTCTTACAGCAGATAAAAAAGGAGTGGTAACGTACGGAACGTGGAAAGATATCAATCTAGCTAGAGAAATGGCCTCTGCCGTACTCGGTGAGGATACCTCCGAAGAGATCATTGCCTATTGTGGTGTTGGGGGGTATACTAGCTCGTTGTGGTTTGTGTTACATGAGGTGATTGGCTATACGAATGTAAAGATGTATGACGGCTCGATGCAGGAATGGACAGCAGATCCAAAAGCTCCGGTAGTCAAATATAGATATGAGTAAGACTGTTCTATGGGTTACGCGTGGCTTCCGGGATGCCACTGAAGACAAACAGATGGAAGGGTTGGTCGATCATGTCCTGGGAGCCAATGCGCTGCTCAACCAGGATTGCGAGATACTCCCGGGCATGCTCATCCAGGATCATTGATTATGAAACTGACCCCCTTTGCTGTCCCACGTTTCATATCTTCGGACCTCGTTTGCGCATTGGCGGTCTGGCGTTTCTTTCTGATAAAGTGTAGCCAGGCTGGGTGGGCCAGGGTATTAACAAAATAGCACATTTATTAGAGGAGGCTAAAGTGAGACCACTTAAAACTGATTTGTCCACATACGGTAAATTCGATTTTTAGAGGCCACCTGTCGGAGTTAAGTTCCTGTTCAAGAGCCCGGAAGGAATCGAGTAGCATATGGCCGTTTCCTGAAATTCAAAATATAAATTGCACCTAAGATCAGGAGGGAGAAATGAAAATCAAGGCCGCAGTCGTGTATGAGCAATCGGGAAAGTTCAACATTGAACAACTGGAGATCAGTGATCCGAACGACGATGAGGTGCTGGTTCGGATCGTCGGTGCCGGCATATGCCACACGGATCTGGCCGCCCGGGACCAGCATTTGCCGATCCCGCTGCCGAGTGTCTTCGGACACGAGGGGGCCGGCGTTGTTGAAAAGGTGGGGGCGCGAGTGACCAAGGTACAACCGGGCGATCATGTGGCATTGAGCTGGAACTCCTGCGGGGCATGCACCTCATGCAAGGCAGGCAAAGATCCCTATTGCCTGAATTTCTTAGCGCTCAATTTCAGCGGCGCTCGTCCAGACGGTACCACGACTTTGCGAAAGGGTGATCAGGTCATCCATGGGTCCTTTTTTTGCCAGTCATCTTTCGCCGATTTCGCGTTGGCTAACGAACGGAACGTCGTCAAGGTGAGGAAAGACGTTCCCCTCGAAATCCTCGGACCCATGGGGTGTGGCGTCCAGACCGGCGCAGGCGCGGTCATGAATACACTTCAGGCCAGGCCCGGGTCTTCCATCGCAATATTCGGTGTGGGCACGGTGGGGATAAGCGCCGTTCTCGGTGCGGTGGTGTGCGGTTGTACCACCATTATCGCCGTGGATATCCATACGGACCGCCTCAAGATGGCACAGGAACTCGGCGCCACGCATACCGTCAATGCCAGCAAAGAGGATCCAGTAAAGGCGATCCAGGATATTACTGGCGGGGGTCCGAATTTCAGCCTTGAGTGTGTCGGGAATCCCGGGGTGTTTCGGCAGGCCGTGGACGTCCTGCCCCTTCTCGGAGTCTGCGGATTGTTAGGGGTTGTAGCCCCCTTCACAGAGGTCAGCCTGAATATGGACCTTATCATGAACGGACGCACGGTGAAGGGGATCATCGAAGGCGATGCCATTCCGGATCTGTTTATCCCCAGGCTTATTGAATTGTATAGCCAGGGGCGGTTCCCCTTTGACCGATTGATCACATTCTATCCATTCGACGACATAAACAAGGCGGTGGAAGATATGGAAAAGGGGCGCGTGGTAAAACCAATTCTGCGACCGTAGCACGGGGAACATTTAAGGTCGAAGTAAATCATTACACTTCTTTAGGATTCGGGGAAATCAATGAAAGGAGGCGAGCATGAAGTTCATAAGGGTGAACATGAACGAAAAAACCATTACGGTAGAAGATGTGCCGCAGGATTACGTAGGGCTTGGCGGCAGGGGCCTTACATCAATTATGATCAACGCAGAGGTGCCGCCAAAATGTGACGCCCTGGGACCGAAAAATAAGCTCATTATTGCCCCTGGCCTTTTAAGCGGTACCCCTCTGCCGAATACCAGCCGAATATCCATAGGGGCGAAAAGCCCGCTGACAGGAGGGATCAAAGAGAGCAATGCGGGGGGTACCATTGCGGCGGCTTTAGGTCGTTTGGGAATTACCGCGGTCGTTATCGAGGGGCAAGCGCCGGCAGGAGACCTCAGCATCCTCAGGATCGATAAGACTGGAAATGCAAGTCTTATCCCGGCTCAAGAGTACAAGGGAATGCGAACATACAGACTCGCGGAAAAGATGCTCGAGGTCTACGGAAAGAAGACCTCAGTGCTCTGCATCGGGCCGGCTGGTGAGTATCGGCTGACCGCAGCTTCTATACAGTCTTCTGACATGGATGGTCGTCCCTGCCGCGCTGCCGGTCGAGGCGGCTTGGGTGCAGTTATGGGGGCCAAGGGGCTTAAGGCCGTGGTTGTCGATCAGGGTGGGAAGAGCGCCGATGCCATAGCCGATCCGAAGGCCTTCAAGGAGGCGGCCAAGACCGTTACTAAAGCCGTAAAAGAGCATCCTGAGCCCGGTCATTTGATGCCCACCCTCGGCACGGCCGCCCTCGTGGCTCCCCTCAATTCAATGGGCGCCTTTCCCTGTTACAATGCTCGAAAGGGTGTGATGGACGGTTGGGAGCGGATCAGCGGGGAGGCCATGGCCGAGCTTATCCAGGAACGGGGCGGGAAGACGACACACATGGGGTGCGCCCAGTGCATTGTCCACTGCTCCAATGAGTTTGTGGATAAAGAGGGAAAGTACGTAACCGGTGCCCTGGAGTATGAAACGATCTGGTCGATGGGAGGCATGACCGGAATTGCTGATCTTGACACAATCGCTAAGTTGGACTTTCTGTGCGATGACATTGGCGTTGACACCATGAGCACAGGGGTGGCCGTTGCCGTTGCCATGGACGCCGGATATAAGGAGTTTGGCGATGGCACGGCAGCCATAGAGATGGTAGAAGAGATTGGCAACGGCACGGAATTCGGTAAGATCCTTGGAAACGGTCCTGCTGCCGTAGGCAAACATTTCAACCATTCCCGGGTTCCGGTGGTCAAGGGTCAGGGCATTGCGGGCTATGATCCGAGGGCCATGCTGGGCAATGGCGTTACCTTTGCCACCTCACCCATGGGGGCCGATCACACTGCCGGAAACGTGATTGGGTTATGTTTGCAGGGAAAGCTCGACCCATTACAAGCAGAAGGAGCGGTTGAGGTCTCCAGAGACCTTCAAATCGCCATAGCCGCTTTTGACTGCACAGGGCAGTGCTTCATGGCGACTGTCGCCACGTTTGATCCCGAACCTGGCGAAGCGTTTCGGAAGGTGCTCAGTGCCAAATTGGGCACACAGCTTGAGCCGGAGGATTTCCCTGGCGCCATGGGTGTCTGGGTGTTAAAGGCAGAGCGGGAATTCAACAGAAAGGCGGGGTTTACGAATCAAGACGATCGACTGCCCCGGTTTTTCTATGAAGAACGCCTCCCTCCCCATAATACGGTCTTTGTCATCAGCGACGAGAAGCTTGACAGTGTTTTTGATTTCTGACGGAAATCAAGAATGAAGATGAGGGTCAAAAACTGAATTGACTTCTTGATAGTAGGGAGGGTTTCAGACTGACGGTCGTGCGAAGAAAGGAGGTGAAACAGGGAAGAGGAAAGGCGGAACAAGATATATAGTTGAAGGTTTAGAAATAGAAAAGGAGGGATAAAATGAAAAATAAAATAGTGCGTGGGTTGTTCGTGTGTACGGTAGCGGTGGTGTTCTTATGTGGTGTTGGGGCCACAAACTCACCAGCCAAGGATAAAATCCGTATTGGCCAGGCTATCGCTCTCTCAGGTCCATTAGCGGGCGGTGTTGCCATAGCAGGCGGTCGAATCTACGTGATGTGGGTTGAGGAGGTCAATAAAAATGGCGGGATCTATGTGAAGGAGTATGGCAAAAGATTGCCTGTGGAGCTGATCAGATATGACGATAAAAGCGATATAGGTACGATGACGAACCTGCTGGAAAAATTGATTGTACAGGACAAGGTTGATTTTGTCTTCCCCCCCTGGGGTACCGCGTGGCTCTTTGCTGCCGCTCCTGTGGCCAACAAGTACGGGTATATACTGATCGGTGGTCCCGGTGGCGCGTTGAAGCTCAAGGAGCTTAGCCTGCCCTACTTCTTCCAGGTTTTGAATTTTTCGGAAACTCAGGCCCCGGCCCTGGCCGGCATCTTTGAGGAAGTCGGTGTGAGGTCGGTGGCGGTCATCTACCGCGGAGACCTCCACGGCGTAGAGTATGGTGATGCCATGGTTCCGTATTTCAAGAAGAGGGGCATTGATGTCAAAATGAAGAAGAGCTATCCCCCCGGGATTAAGGATTTATCGCCGCTATTGAAGGAGGCCAAGTCGCTTGGCGTCGATGCCTTTTGCGCTGCTTCCTATCCTGATGGGGGCATGCTTCTTACCGGGCAGGCACTTGAGCTTGGCATTAACTTCAATGCCTTCTTCATTACCGTTACGCCCTTTTCCCCCAACCTCTATAGAGATACGTTTGGCGTGGATACGGTGGAGGGAGTAATGGGCGGCGGTGCGTGGAATGCGAAAACGTCTCCCGGAGCCAGGGAATTCGTTGACAAATTCGTGGCACGCTTTGGCATGGAACCCGACTACTGGGGAGGCCTGTACTATTGGTCATCGCTACAGCATTTCCAGCAGGCTATCGAGAAGGCGGGAACTCTGAACCAGAAAAAGATAAGGGATATCATGGCCAAAGAAAGGTTCAACACGGCGTTGGGACCATTCTGGTACGATAAGGATCAATACTTTGTAAATCATCCCGGTGAGATAGGTCAGTGGCAAAAGGGCGTGTTTGAAGTCATTGACCCTGGGGAGAAGCGTACCGCACCACCTCTATACCCCAAGCCAGCGTGGCCAAGAAAGAAGAAGTGAATCGAGTGACGTGAGCAAAAATGGTAAGCAGGCTGTCTCAAAGGGTGCAAAAATAACAATCCTCGAGGGCGGTTACTTCCTCCAGAGGACCTATCGCGCACCTTTTAGGCAGCCTGCTTACGCGTGATTGTCAAAGCGAGGAAGCCCCCATCATGATGGTGAAAATCCTGGACGTAGTGATTGCCGGTTTACTGCTGGGCGGCATCTATGCCCTGATTGCCGTGGGGCTCAGCTTGCAGTATGGCGTTGCCCGGGTGCTGAACATAGCTCACGGCGAGTTTATTATGCTCGGGGCTTTCATCACCTGGTGGTTGTATACCATAGTTGGGATTAACCCGCTGGTCTCTCTGGCCATTTGCGGTCCTATCACATTCATAATAGGTTATATGCTTCACAGGGCTTTGTTCACCCGGCTTAGAATCTCGTCAGCATCACCGGCTGCCTTTGAGGGCAACTCCATGTTAGCCTGTTTTGGTCTTCTCTTCATCATTCAAAATGTAGCCATATTAATATGGGGGGCTGACATAAAGGGGTACTCTTACTTAGCCTTTCCGGTCAATTTTGGGGGAGCGGTATTTGCCGCCAACCGCCTGGTAACCCTTGGATTTGCAATTATCATAGGTGTAGTCTTCTATCTCTTCTTGGCCCGTACCCGTTTGGGAAAAGCGATCAGGGCAGCAGCCCAAGACCCAGCAGCCGCTGGGCTCATGGGGGTAAACATCAACCAGGTGCTGGCTTTATGCTTTGGCTTTGGTGCTTTGATGGCTGGTTTTGCCGGCGGACTTCTAAGCATGTCCTACAAGATTCAACCAACGATGGGGCTCGAATATACCATAATCGCCCTCATCGTGATCGTCTTAGGGGGGTTGGGCAGTATCCCTGGCAGTTTTATCGGGGGTCTTTTACTCGGTCTTGTTGGCAGCATAGTAACCTATACAGAGCCGGGCTTATCACTGGTTGCCTATTATGTCATCTTCATGCTTCTGCTCCTGGCGAAGCCAACAGGTATTTTGGGGAAATAGAGAAATGGATATTGTAAGAGTTATCTCTAAAAGATCCTTTGT
>SMTZ1_10008394_pt1 | contig 11784 bp, 13 predicted proteins | sample DeeMarSWOR136_30_FD_25667 | JGI IMG/M metagenome (IMG submission 25667) | reverse complement strand
ATATAGATGAAGGCAAGCTGGAAAGGGAAGGGGAGCGCATAGTAATAAAGGATCTCAGTTTTAAAGACAAATTCAAGAGGATTGATTATCAACCTCTTCCTGAAGATGAGGAGTACCCGATGATCTTAATGACCGGAAACACTTCTCATCATTTCGGAAGCTTAACCCAGAAATCAGAGGACGTCAATCTGATAGAAAAAGAATGTTTTTGCCTGATCGACGCTGAGGATGCAAAAAGGATGAATATCAACACAGGTGATTGGATAGCTGTTGAATCGCCAAAGGGGAAAATAGAAATCAAGGCAAAGATAGATGAAGAGATTCAGGAAGGTACTCTTTTTATACCTTTGAATTTCGAGGAGATCAAGGTTAATCTGTTGATGGATAGGAACAAATCAGTGGATTGCGTCAGAATCAAAAGAGTTGAGAGTTAAGAGTTAATAGTAGAGAGTAGAGAATGTAGAGAAAAGATGATTGCTTTTATTATCATAAGTCTGATAAAAGTTGCGATTGTCATCGCAGGTTTATTCCTGATGGTAGCTTATCTCACCTGGCTGGAAAGGAAGCTTTTAGGTCACATACAGGTCAGATATGGTCCGATGAGAGTGGGGCCGCATGGTCTTCTGCAGCCTTTTGCTGATGGCTTGAAGCTTTTGTTCAAAGAGGATATAACCCCGGCAGGAGCTAACAAGGTTATATATAACCTGGCACCACTTTTAACATTTATTCCGGCTTTCATTGTCTTCGCGGTGATCCCCTTCGGCAGCAAGTTGTACGTCTTTGGATATAGGATTGATATGGTAGTCTCCGATTTCAATCTAGGTCTTTTATATGTCTTTGCTGTGGTATCAATCAGCGTTTACGGCATAGTCCTGGCAGGATGGTCATCCAATAACAAGTATTCCCTTTTGGGAGGATTGCGCTCCTCTGCCCAGATGATAAGTTATGAGATCTCGTTAGGCCTTTCTATTATCGGTGTTCTGATGCTGTCTGAATCTTTAAGCTTAATCGAGATAGTTAACCAGCAGGATAAAATCTTTAATTGGTTTATCTTCAGGCAGCCTTTGGGCTTTGTGATTTTTGTGATCTGTGCCATAGCCGAGACTAACAGGCTCCCTTTTGATTTACCTGAAGCTGACAATGAACTGGTTGCTGGCTATTATACCGAATATTCCTCCATGAAGTTCTCCATGTTCTTTTTGGGGGAGTACGGGAGCATGATCAATGCGTCGGCCATGATCGCCACCCTGTTTCTCGGTGGCTGGCAGGGTCCCTGGCTTCCGGGAGTGGTGTGGTTCCTTATAAAAATCGGAGTTTTGCTTTTCATCTATATCTGGATAAGAGCATCCCTGCCCAGATTCAGGTACGATCAGTTGATGAGATTCGGCTGGGGAATACTTTTGCCCCTGGCTCTTTTGAACATATTCATAACCGGAATCGTGGTGGTGGGATAAATGTTTAAAGTTATTAGGACAATCATTGCCATACCTCAAGGCCTCTGGGTTACCTTCAAGCATCTTTTCAAGAAACCTGTGACTCAGAGATATCCGGAGGTTAAGCGGGAAATGTTCGAGCGTTACCGGGGTCTGCATTATCTTGCCCGGGATGAAAACGGAAAAGAGAAATGCGTCTGCTGCGGGCTTTGTGCCACGGCTTGCCCATCAAGATGTATCTATATGGAACCAGCTGAAAATGAGAATGGGGAAAGATATGCCAAAGTCTACGAGATAAATGAGCTCAGATGTATCTTCTGCGGATTCTGCGAGGAAGCCTGCCCGGTGGGCGCAATCTTTTTGGGAAAAGAGTATGAGTTCTCCCAGGACAAAAGGGAGAAATTTATATATAACAAAGAGGACCTTCTGGTTTCCACATCGGAGGCTAAAAAGTAGGCTGCAAAATGGAATTGGCGATTTTTCTTATAACAGCAATTGTTTTAGTGATAACTGCCATTCTGGTTGTGGTGCAGAGAAATCCAGTAGCATCAGCTATGTTTCTTATTGCAGCACTCTGTGCTCAGGCTATTCTCTATCTTCTGCTGCAGGCTTCCTTCTTGGCTGTCATTCAGATAATCGTCTATGCCGGGGCTATTATGGTATTGTTCCTTTTTGTGATCATGCTTTTGAATTTGAAGAAAGATGAATTCGGTCCGGAAAAAAGAAGAGCCCAGAGATTCTTTGGAATTCTTTTTGCGGTATTGCTTTTTGTGGAGATAGGAGCTCTGGTTAAACTCAGCTTAACCGGATTGCCTCAGGCTTACAAAAGCTTGGATCCTGAATTCGGAGGCGCTCATGCGGTGGGTCAGCTCCTTTTTACTGATTATCTTTTTCCGTTTGAGGTGACCTCGGTTCTGTTATTGGTGGCAATAGTGGGAGCCATCGTAATGGCTAAGAGGAAATTGTAAGTGTTTTGTTTGGAGAAAATATGGTTCCTTTATCCTATTATCTGATTTTAAGTGGTCTGATCTTTTCCGTCGGGGTTCTGGGGTTTTTGACCAGGCGAAATATACTGATAATCTTTATGTGCATTGAATTAATGCTCAATGCGGTGAATCTGAGTCTGGTCGCCTTTGCCCGGGAATTTGGCTTAATGCAGGGACAGGTCTTCGTTTTTCTGGTTATGACCGTGGCAGCTGCCGAGGCAGCAGTGGGATTGGCTATTATCATCGCATTTTTCAGAAACAAAAAATCGGCCAATGTGGATGATCTGAATTTGATGAAATGGTGACAAAAATTGAGAGTAAAGAGTAGAGAGTGAAGAGTTAAAAATGATTGATTATGTCTGGTTGGTTCCGTTTTTGCCCCTTTTGGGTTTTCTGATCAACGGTCTTCTTGGGAAAAAGCTGGGCAAAAACTGGGTGAGTTGGGTAGGATGTGGAAGCGTGGGACTTTCGTTTCTGGTCAGCATTGGTGTTTTCTTTGAGCTTTTAAAATATCCGCCGGCTCAGAGGCTGATTCAGAAGGTAATTTTTCCCTGGGTATGGTCCGGAAACTTCCAAATAGATATAGGCTTTCAAATCGATCCCCTCTCAACAGTGATGATTCTGGTGGTTTCAGGCGTTGGGTTCTTGATCCATGTCTATTCTGTTGGCTATATGAGTAAAGATCCCGGGTATGCAAGATACTTTTCTTATCTCAATCTCTTTGTCTTCTCCATGTTGATTCTGGTTTTAGCTAACAACTTCCTCCTTCTCTATCTGGGCTGGGAAGGCGTTGGTCTTTGTTCCTACCTTTTGATCGGATTCTGGTATGAGAAAAAATCAGCTGCCGACGCAGGGAAAAAGGCATTCATTGTGAATCGAGTGGGTGATTTTGGGTTCGCCTTGGGTGTGATGCTCATCTTCTGGACCCTGGGAACATTGAACTATACCCAGGTCTTTAAAGCCGCTCCTTTGTTATTGTCTCCTGGAGGCACTTTCATAACCGCTATCACCCTTCTTCTCTTTATGGGAGCGGTGGGCAAATCAGCCCAGATTCCTCTTTATGTCTGGCTGCCCGATGCCATGGAGGGCCCCACACCTGTCTCCGCTCTGATTCACGCTGCCACTATGGTGACTGCGGGAGTCTATATGGTGGCTAGGTGTCATGTCTTGTATCTTATGGCGCCTATCTCTTTGGGGCTGGTAGCCATAGTCGGAGCAGTCACTGCCATATATGCTGCCTCTATCGCTCTGGTTCAAAATGATATCAAAAGGGTTCTGGCTTATTCCACTATCTCCCAGATCGGGTATATGTTTTTAGGGTGCGGGGTGGGAGCTTTTGCTGCTGGTATCTTTCATTTGATGACCCACGCTTTTTTCAAGGCTCTGCTCTTTTTGGGTGCTGGATCAGTAATGCATGCTCTTTCTGGTGAACTGGATCTCAGAAAGATGGGAGGCCTGAAAAGATATCTTCCCGTCACTTTCCTAACTTTTCTAACCGGTGTTCTGGCGATCTCCGGAATTCCTCTTTTCTCCGGGTTTTTCTCCAAAGATGAGATACTCTGGAAAGCCTTTTCCAATCCCCAGGGTAGTTTTATCCTCTGGTTAATTGGCTTCATTACCGCCGGGATGACCGCATTCTACATGTTCAGGCTGTTCCTCTCCATCTTTTTGGGGAAATCGCGAGTAGAGGAGAAGATAAAGCCTCATATTCACGAGTCGCCTAAATCGATGACCATACCTTTGGTTATCTTGGCCGTTCTATCGCTCATCGGAGGTTATGTGGGGATTCCCCATTCTTTGGGCGGGGTAAACAATTTTGATAAATTTCTCTCGGTGGTGTTTGAAAAAGGAACAGAACAGGCTCATCTTGCTCACCTTCCCCTCTCAACAGAGTATCTTCTTATGATTCTCTCTGTGGCTGTTGTTCTGGTGGGTCTCTTGATCGCCTACAGGTTCTATATCTCCAATCCCGAGGCGCCCAGGAGAGTAGCTGAAAAATATAAGGGAGCTTACACTGTGCTTCTGAATAAATATTACGTTGATGAGTTGTATGCCAAGGTCATAGTAAATCCCCTGTTAAGTCTTGCTCTGTGGTGCTGGAGGTTCTTTGACGCAAAAATAATAGATGGGGCTGCTAACGGATCGGCTTTCTTGGTAGGCTGGTCAAGCTCTATCATCAGGAAGCTGCAGACAGGCTATGTGCGCAACTATGCTCTGTCTTTGGTCTTGGGTGTGGTTATCATATTAGCTTATTTTGTCTTTAGATGAGGAATTGATATGGATAGCTTGATCTTGACCATTGTCACATTTTTACCTATTTTAGGTGTTCTGATCATTTTTCTCATTCCGAAAGAATCCCTGAACAGCATAAAGATAACAGCATTTATTACCTCTGTTACAACCTTTGTGATCTCGCTTTATTTATATTTCAATTTCAATCCCTCAGTCTCAAATATGCAATTTGAGATAGTAAAGGACTGGATTCCAGCTCTGGGTATAGATTACCATCTGGGCATAGACGGGATAAGTCTGTTTCTGGTCCTGTTGACGACCTTTTTGGCTGCCCTGGCCATTTTCTCCTCCTGGACCGCAATTACCCAGAAGGTTAAAGGCTATATGATCTCCATGCTCATATTGGAAACAGGGATGATCGGGGTCTTTGTCTCCTTGGATCTGTTTCTTTTTTATGTTTTCTGGGAAGGGATGCTCATACCCATGTATTTTTTGATAGGGATCTGGGGAGGTCCCAGGAAGATCTACGCCACTTTTAAATTTGTCCTCTTCACCATGTTCGGGTCGGTTTTAATGCTGGTGGCTATTTTGGTTTTGTATTTTCTTAATCATGCTTATACCGGTACCTACACCTTTGATCTTTTGACGATCTACCAGCTGCCGATTGCCTTAGGTGCGCAATTCTGGCTGTTTTTGGCTTTTGCCCTGGCCTTTTCCATAAAGGTTCCTGTTTTCCCCTTCCATACCTGGTTGCCTGATGCTCACGTTGAGGCACCCACGGCCGGGAGTGTGCTTTTGGCCGGAGTTTTGCTCAAGATGGGAACATATGGTTTCCTGAGGTTCTGTTTGCCTCTTTTCCCCAATGCCTTTTTTGATTTCATTCCTCTCTTTTCCATCCTGGCCATAATAGGAATCATCTACGGCGCACTGGTGGCTTTAAGACAAAAAGATGTTAAAAGTTTGGTGGCATATTCATCGGTGAGCCATCTGGGCTTTGTTATGCTGGGTCTTTTTGCACTGAATATTCAGAGTGTTGAGGGTGGTATTCTCCAGATGATAAATCACGGCATCTCCACCGGAGCTTTGTTTTTGATCGTGGGGATGATCTATGAGAGAAGGCATACCAGAATGATCCAGGATTTCGGAGGCCTCTCCAGGAAAATTCCCGTCTTCGCAGCCTTCTTTATGATTGTGACCTTATCCTCCATAGGCTTGCCCGGTACCAACGGTTTTGTGGGGGAATTCCTGATTCTCTTAGGTACCTTTAAATCGAATGTGACCTACGCTGTTCTGGCTGCTACAGGGATCATTTTGGCTGCAGTCTATATGCTCTGGATGTATCAAAGAGTGATGTTTGGCAAATTAGAAAAACCAGAGAATGAGAAACTCAAGGATCTTAATTTAAGGGAAAAAGTGATTTTGGTCCCTATTGTCCTTTTGATATTCTGGATTGGAGTCTTTCCCAAACCATTTTTTGATAGGATGGAAAAATCAGTGCAATCCCTTTTAGAGTTTGCCGGAACAAAATATGAAGCTAACACAAAAAAGGAGATGGATAAAAGTCTCTGTTTGGAAAACCATCCAGTTAAAGTTGATTTTTGCAAAATTAAATAAGGAGTTAAATGGAAGAGAAGATCATAATTTATACCACACCGGATTGTCCTTTTTGCAGGGCAGCTAAGGAGAACTTCAGGACAAAAGGAACAGAATATGAAGAGATCGATGTTACTGAAAATCCGGAGGCACAAGAGGAGGTTCTTAAGCTTGCTGGCAAAAAGGTGGTTCCGGTAATAGTGGAGGGTGAGAAGGTAACCATTGGATTCCACGGTGTCTGAGGATTTTAAATCCTGACAGTTGGTCGGAAGGACAAAAAGCAGAAAATGAACAGCAGAGAGTAAAATAAATTTCAACCATGAACTGGATCATACCTGACATAAACTTAAATTTGTTATCCCCTGAGATCGTAATCCTGGGTTTTGCGCTTCTCATCCTGATCTTAGATCCGCTTCTCTCAAGAAAGGCAAAAGTTACGTCTGCCCATCTGGGATGGATTGGAATAGTTATAGCTTTTGTTTTTGCGATTAGATTGTGGAATTTTAATCAAACCTCTTTCAATGAAATGTTCATTCTGGACAATTTTGCTTGTTTCTTCAAATTCGTCTTTTTGATCTCCTCTTTTTTGGTCATCTTTGCCTCCATCAATTATTTGAAAGAAGAGAATATCCTTCACGGCGAATACTTCAGTTTGATTCTTTTTTCCACACTGGGGATGATGCTAATGGTATCCTCCCTGGATCTAGTAGTGATTTTTTTGGGAATGGAGATAATGTCTTTGTCCCTTTACGTTCTGGCAGGTTTCAGAAGGCATGTTCTTGAATCCAATGAATCCAGTATCAAATATTTCTTGATTGGGGCTTTTGCCTCAGGATTCCTGCTCTATGGCATAGCTTTAATTTACGGTTCCACCTCCACCACCAATTTGGCTCAGATTCTTCTTAATCTTTCCTACACTGGATTTCAGAATACTCATATGGCTTGGATAGGGATGGGTTTGCTCATAGTCGGTTTTGGCTTTAAGATCGCCTCTGTTCCTTTTCATATGTGGGCCCCTGACGTATACCAGGGTGCGCCAGCGCCTGTGACCGCTTTTATCTCCGCCGGACCCAAAGCTGCGGGTTTTGCGGCTTTGTTAAGGGTGTTGCTCATTGCCTTTGCCAGATATCAATTTGATTGGTCCATCATAATTTGGATTCTGGCCGTGCTGAGCATGACTTTGGGAAATATCTTGGCTTTGTCCCAGACAAACATCAAAAGGCTTCTGGCTTATTCCTCCATTGCTCACGCTGGCTATGTCCTGGTTGCTCTGGTAGGAGGAGGAGAACAGGGGGTCTCCAGTGCTCTGTTCTATCTTCTGGTTTATATTTTCATGAACATTGGCGCCTTTGCCATAGTAGTAGTGATTGGTGAGAAAAATACTGACTTAGAAGACTACTCTGGTTTGGTGAACAGAAATCCAATCTTGAGTGTGGTTATGGCAACCTTCTTATTATCATTGGCCGGTTTCCCACCCTTTGCAGGTTTCCTGGCCAAGTTCTATGCTTTCGGGGCTGCTGTCAAATCAGGCTATATCGGTCTGGCCATAATTGCAGTCTTGAATAGTTTCGTGGCTGTTTATTATTACCTGAGAGTAGTTGTGATTATGTTTATGCGTCCAGAGAGGACCGGAGCTAAATTCATCTCAGTTCCCGTCTCCGTGAGTTTGGTTTTGTTTATAGCTATCTTGGGCACGATCTGGCTGGGTATCTTCCCTCAGGTCTTTTTGGATTTGGCGAAAAACTCCTTTTTACTTTTATTTTGAGATAAATCAAAATTACTGAACTTGTGATTTTTGACTTGATAAATATTTTAATTTCGTTAAATTGAGATTCAAAGTCAGCTAACTCTTAGAATAAGGAGTTGAGGATGAAAATCGGTGTGAAAAGAGGCGAGCTCATCCAGGTAGAAGATCAAGCTATCAGTTTTGGGGTTTTTCAAAATCAAAAGCAGCTGAAAGGGGAATTGAAAGTACTGGATTCCATCCTTTCAGGAACTATTACTGAGCTCCTGGGAACCGGTGATTTCACGGGTAAGCTTAATCAGATAACTTTGATTTATCCCCAGGGGAAAATTAAGTCAAAAAGAGTGATACTGGTTGGATTGGGCCAAAAGGAGAAATTTGGCCTGGATAGAATCAGACAGGCTGCCGGGACTTTGTGCAAAAAGGCCAAGGAGCTAAAGATAAAGAGCTTTTCCTCTCAGGTTTTTGGAGGGAAACAGAGAAGATTCTCCATGCAGGATTCTTCACAGGCTGCTCTGGAGGGAATCCTTTTGGCTGCCTACCAGCTAGGAGATTACAAGACTGTGGAAAAAGATGATCTCTTTGAAATAGAGGAGGTCACCTTGATAGATAGTGACAGAACTAACATACCTGAGATTCAGAGGGGAGCAAAATTGGGAGAGATATTCTCCTGGGGAACGAATCTGGCAAGAGATTTAATCAATCATCCGGCTAATGTAATTACTCCGACCAAACTGGCTCAGGTGGCAGTCGATCTTTCAAAGGAACACAAGTTTAAATGCAATGTATTGTCTTTAGCAGATATAAGAAAACTTAAGATGGGTGCCCTTCTGGGTGTGGCACAGGGTAGCAACGAACCTCCCAAATTCATAATTCTGGAACACCTTCCTAAAAGAAGAAGAGGTGGAACCGTTGTTCTGGTGGGGAAGGGGATAACCTTTGACTCCGGTGGCATCTCCATAAAACCCTCTGAGAAAATGGAGGAGATGAAAGCCGATATGTCCGGAGCAGCAGCCGTGCTGGCAACTGTGTCCAGTGCTGCCCGACTGAATCTTCCGGTTCATCTCGTGGGATTGATCCCGGCAACGGAGAATCTTCCCTCCGGCACTGCTCAAAGACCTGGAGATATCCTGACCTCATATTCCGGAAAGACAATTGAGGTCATCAACACCGACGCTGAAGGTCGTTTAATCTTAGCAGATGCACTCTCTTATGCCGGTAAGTTCAAGCCCAAGGCAATTGTGGATATCGCAACTCTCACTGGCGCCTGCATTGTAGCTCTGGGACACGTGGGCGCAGGTATGATGGGTAACGATGCCAATCTAAAGGGAAGAATTCTTCAGGCAAGTCAAAGGACAGGCGAAAAAATCTGGGAGCTACCCTTGTGGGAAGAATATGAGAAGCAGATCAAATCGGATTTAGCTGACGTCAAAAATACGGGCGGCAGACCTGCAGGAACGATCACGGCAGCTTTGTTTCTGAAGAAGTTCGTGGGGGATTATCCCTGGGTTCACCTGGATATTGCTGGAATGGATCTGGAAGAAAAAGAACAACCCTATGTACCCAAAGGTGCAATTGGCTTTGGTGTCAGGCTCTTTCTTCAATTCCTCAGAGATTGGTCTGGCTTAAAATAAATACAAAGATTAAGTGAATCGATTTAGTCCTGATTTATTCTAAAACAATGCAACAACTTTCTGATTTAACGGTTGAGGGAAAGAGAGTCTTAATCGGAATAATCTTTTGAAAGCAAATAAAATAGGAGGATACTCCGTAAAATCTAGCTGGCAAGACTTTGTGAAAAACGTAACAAGCGCAAACTTCACAATTTGAAAATCGTTCCTTTTTTGTCATTATGGATTTTGGAAACTAAAAAACCCGGGAAGGTGGTCAATCATGGAACTCAATAAAGCAGGTGATTATGGCTTTTTGGGTATGCTTTATCTGGCCAAGCAACCCAAGGATAGAGTTGTCCGCATATCAGAGATCTCAGAGAACGAGGGCATTCCGGAGAAATTCCTGGCAAAGATCTTTCAAAACCTGACCCGTTCAGGACTGGTGAGATCGCACAGAGGAGCTAAAGGCGGTTTCTCATTAGGCAAACCTGCCAAGAAGATATCGGTCAAAGAACTATTGGAGTGTGTTCAGGGTCCTATCTATCTGAGCCGCTGCCTCTCTTCCTCCAGTGATTGCCAGAGAAAGATTTAGGAACAATTGATGAAGAATGAGTATTAAATCGGATGCCTGGATCAAGCAGATGGCCAAAAGACACGAGATGATAAGGCCTTTTGCTGAAAAGCAGGTGAAAAAAAACGCTATCTCATATGGGTTATCCTCTTACGGATATGATGTCAGGGTGGCAGATGAATTCTATATCTTCACGGATGTTAACACCGCAATGGTTGATCCCAAGAATTTTGATTCGGAATCCTTTAAGAAGGTAAAGGGTGACCATTGCATAATCCCTCCCAACTCCTTTGTTCTGGCTCGGACCGTGGAGTATTTCAAGATCCCCAGAAAAATCTTAACCATCTGCCTGGGCAAATCCACCTATGCTCGATGCGGGATCATAGTAAATGTAACCCCGTTTGAGCCGGAATGGGAAGGGTATGCCACCCTGGAGATCTCCAATACCACTCCTCTGCCAGCTAAGATTTATGCCAACGAGGGTATTGCCCAGGTGGTTTTTCTGGAAGCTGATCAGGAGTGTCAATTATCGTACAGGGATAAAAAAGGAAAATATCAAGGCCAGAAAAAGATCACTTTACCCAAGATATAAAAGGAAGGATAGATGCTAAAAGAGATCAGATTGCACGGAAGAGGAGGACAGGGGGTGGTAACTGCGGCTGAACTTTTGGCTGTGGCCGCATTTGAGGACGGCAAATATGCTCAGGCTTTCCCGGCCTTTGGGTCTGAAAGGATGGGTGCTCCGGTGCAGTCCTTTGTACGCATAGCCGATCACAAGATCCGCGCCCGAAATCAGATTGACAGCCCTGACTATCTAATAGTCCAGGATTCGACACTAATCGGTGCAATAGACGTTCTGAGTGGGCTTAAGGAGGATGGAATGGTGCTTGTGGATACCGGGAAAAAGCCGCAAGAGTTAGGACTCAAAACCAAAGCTAAGGTCTTGACCATCCCGGCAACGGAGATAGCCTTAAAGATTCTGGGCAGGGCTATTCAGAACACTACTCTGATGGGCGCCTTTGCAGGAGCTACCGGTTTGATCTCCGTGGATGCCATAAAAAGAAGCGTGAAGAAAAGATTTCCCGGAGAAGTAGGTGAGAAGAATGCGAAAGCCGTTCAGACAGCCTATGATATGATGAGAGGAGGAAAAGATGGCTAAACCAGAAGGGGTTGCAGCAAAACCCGGATCAAGCAAAGAATATAAAACAGGAAGCTGGAGGGTAGAAAGACCTGTTTTCAAACAGGATAAATGTACTGATTGCAGGATATGCGTTATGGTTTGCCCGGATGGAATTATTTTTGGCTCGGACAAGAAATACTATGTGGATTTGGATTACTGCAAAGGTTGTGGCATCTGTGCAGAGGAGTGCCCGGTAGATGACATCGAAATGATTGTGGAGGAGAGGTAAGATGAAACAGCTAATCGAAGGTTCAATGGCAGTTGCCCAGGCAGTTAAGGTATGTCGGCCTCATGTAATCTCCGCATACCCCATTACTCCTCAGACCCACATAGTGGAGAACCTTTCCCAGTTTGTGGCTGATGGAGAACTGAAATGCGAGTTCGTTAACGTGGAGTCGGAATTCGGAGCAGCCTCTGTGGTTTTGGGTGCCT
>SMTZ1_10008022_pt1 | contig 11784 bp, 9 predicted proteins | sample DeeMarSWOR136_30_FD_25667 | JGI IMG/M metagenome (IMG submission 25667) | reverse complement strand
CGGGACGGAAAGCTCATCGGTACGGAGAACACGAAGGAGACTGACCGCGAACGTCTGATTACCATGATGGTCGGACGCGAGCTCAAGGACATGTACCCCAAACGTGAGGTTCCTTCCGGCAAGACGCTCATCGAGGTTCGGAACCTGAACATCAAGGGCATACTGGAGGACATCAGTTTTCAGGTCAGAGCGGGTGAGATCGTGGGCCTGTTCGGCCTCCTCGGCTCGGGGCGGCAGAACATCGTGCGTGCCCTGTACGGGATCGATGAGTTCCAGAGCGGGAAGATACTCATCGACGGAAAACCCGTTATCATAGACACGCCTTCGAAGGCACTGAAAAGGCGCATGGGGTTCATGCCCATCGACCGCAAGCTGGAGGGCCTCGCCCTCACTCTCACGGTATCCAACAACATCACCATGGCCAACGTCGACAACCTGGGGCAGGGATACTTCATCGACCGGCAGTTCGAAAAGGAACACGCGAGGAAGTGGGTGAAGGACGTGAACATCAAGACACCCTCGATCGACACCGATGTCAACTCCCTTTCGGGAGGCAACCAGCAGAAGATCGTGCTGGCCAAGCTGCTCGAGACAGGCGCCCGGATATTCATCATGAACGAGCCCACCCGGGGCATCGACGTGGGCGCCAAGGTCGACATCTACCAGATGATGGAACGCCTGAGCGAAGAAGGGGCCGGAATCATCATGATCTCTTCAGAGCTTCCTGAGATGCTGGCCATGGCCGACCGCATCCTTGTCATCTCGAAGGGCAGGATAACCGCTGAGTACAGCCGGAAAGAGGCAACGCAGGAAAAGCTCCTGCATGCGGCTACAGTATAGGAGCGCGAAATGGCGAAAACAGCTGAAACGGTTGCAGAGCAGAGGGGGGGTAAAAAGTTCAGGCTTTCGAGCACGGCGATCCTGTTCCTGTTTTTCGTGGTGATGGTCGCGGCCTTCGCGGCGCTGAGCAGGGACTTCTACTCCATCTACAACGTTACCTCGATGCTCACGAACATCGCGTTCAGCGGTATCGTGGCGGGCACGCTCACCCTGGTAATGATCATGGGCGGGCTCGATATCTCGATCGGCGGGAACATAGCACTGACCTCATGCCTGGTTGCCTACATCTACAATATGGAAAACGCACCTGCCACCGGAATCATCATACTTATTGCAATCGCGCTCGGCGCGACCATCGGCGGCTTCAACGGTTTCGTCATCACCCGGCTCGATTTGAACCCCATCATCACCACCCTCGGCACCATGGCGATCACCAGGGGCATGGGGTACGTGCTCACCAAGAGCCGTTCCATTCTCATCCTGGAGGATGTGGTCGGGTTCATCGGCAGGGGTACCATAGCGAAGCTGCCCTTTCCGCTCATCCTCTTCATCGTTGTATACACTGTTCTGACCTTTATCATGGGACGGTCGAAGTTCGGGAGAAAGATATATTGCATCGGCGCCAATCAGGAGGCTGCAAAGCTGTCGGGCATTAACATCAGGAAAGTGAAGTTCATCACCTACCTGGTGAGCGGTATTGCAGCTTCCATCAGCGGCCTCATCCTGACCGGGCAGAGCGCCGTGGGTATGCCCCAGCACGCAACGGGTTCCGAGCTCGACGTCATTACCGCCGTGCTTCTCGGGGGCACCTCCCTTGCAGGCGGCAAGGGCAGTGTACTAGGCACCCTGGCCGGTGTGCTGATTCTGGGGGTGCTCTATAACGGCTTCACCATGATCGGGTTCCGCTACGTGCACATACGTGTTTTTCAGGGGGTCATTCTGATACTCGTGGTTTCGCTGTACGAAGTGCGGGAAAAGAAAAAATATTAACCCGGGGAAATCCTATGGCAGATACGACTATATCCACTGAGAAGGAAGCAAGGGTCTCTTTCAGGGAAAAGCTCGCCGAGGTCTTCGTCTACGGCAAGAGCATGGTGCCTGCGCTGGCAGTGCTCCTGATCATCCTGGTTGCGCTCTTCGGCACATCGACGCCCAACTTCCTCGCCTACACCAACTTCAAGGCAATCATCAGCAACATTCCGATCATCGCCATCATGTCCGTGGGTATGACCTTCGTCATTCTCATCGGGGGGCTCGACATCTCGGTGGGTTCGGTGCTCGGTTTCACCGCGGTGAACGTGGCGCTCTTCCACCACATGGGATTTCCCGCCTGGGCTATCGGCCTCGTCTGCCTGGGTATAGGGATCATTTTCGGGTCCTTCAACGGCATCATCATCACCAGGGTCGGTGTGAACCCGGTCATCACCACCCTCGGCACCATGGCGCTCGCACGGGGCATGGCTTCGTGGTTCGCCCTGGACATCGAGTCCTTGAAGCTGGGCCGCATATTCGACCAGCAATTCCTGCTCATAGCCCGCCGATACTTCCCCAAGGAAGCGCAGCTCATACCCATCACCCTCATCTATGTCATCGTCCTGTACATCGGCATGTCTCTCGTTCTGAAATACACCCGATACGGGAGAAGGGTGTACGCGGTGGGGAGCAACGAGTACGCAGCACGGCTTGCGGGTATCAACGTGTCGCGCATCAAGTTCTCGGCATACGTCATGTCGGGCATCATGGCCTCGCTTGCAGGCATGATACTGGTATCCCAGCTCAGCCTCGGTCGCGACGATGCGGGGCTCGGGTCCGAGCTGGAGGTCATCACGGCCGTGGTACTCGGCGGCGTGAGCCTCGCAGGCGGCAAGGGGAACCTCCTCGGCGTCATCATTTCGGTGCTCATACTGGGGGTGATCAGAAACGGCATGGTCCATTTGCAGGAAACCATCGGCATATCATACTACTGGCGCGAGGTGGTGAAGGGTGCCATACTCATTCTCGCCATATCAATAGACGCGGCGAGGCTCATGGCGGTGAAGAAACGGCAGGTGGTGCGGCAATGAAAAGATACGCATTTATTTTCCGGATCAAACCCGAGCTCAAGGCCGAGTACAAAAAGGCCCACGACGAGATCTGGCCCGACATGGCCCGGGCCATCAGGGACAGCGGCATACGTAACTACTCCATCTTCTTTCGCCGGGACGGCACGCTCTTCGCCTACCTTGAAGCAGAAGACCCGGCCGCCGCCTTCGCGTACATCGGTAAGCAGGAGGTGAACGTCCGGTGGCAGCAGGCCATGGAGAAGTACTTCGTGAAGGAGGATGCGACGGTGCTTGGGCCGGAGATGGAGGAGCTCGAGGAGGTGTTCCACATCGATTGAGGGGGATGCGAAGATGAACGTGCGGGAGCGGTTTCTCGAGGTAATGCTCAACTTCAACACAGGGGTATGTCCTCCGAAATGGGAGTTCGGATACTGGGGCGATACCATCAACCGCTGGTATGAAGAGGGACTGCCCCGGAAAAATCCCCCGCGCATTCCGAAGCGAATCTCCACGCCCAATGCCTCTCTTTACAATCCCTGCTGGCACTCCATCAGAGGAGAGCGGCTTCCCGCAGGCATCGCCGTTCTCGGCGGCGGGCTCTATTACCCCACCCAGAGTTTCCCCATCGACAACGACGTGAAGAACGAGCTGAACATGGATCGCGGGCAGGTTCTGGTAAACGTGAATCTCCTGTTCGAACCCATGTTCGAGATCGAGATCGTGGAAGAGGACGAGAGGCAGCTGACCTACGTGGACATCGACGGGGTGAAGCGGATGTTTCTCAAGGATACCGGGGTCATTCCGCCGGGCGTGGAGTGGGTGATTCGGGACAGAAAAAGCTGGGAGAAGCTGAAGAGCGAGCGGCTGCGCCTCGACAATATCCTGGACCGGTTCCCGGCGAACTGGGATGGGCTGCTCGGAATCTACCGGAACAGGGATTTTCCCCTGGTGCTCGGCGGGTACCCCCAGGGATACTTCGGTACCCTTGCCCAGCTCATGGGCTACGAACAGCTCTTCTACAACTACTTCGACCAGCCTGATCTCATTCACGATGTGCAGAAAACCTTTACCGAGCTCTGGCTTGCGGTATACGAGGAGGTGCTCTCCCAGACCGATGTGGATATGATGGTAATCTGGGAGGATATCTCAGCCGGCTCAGGTTCCATGGTTTCGCCCGCCATGATACGCGAGTTCATGGTACCCTACTACAAGAGACTCTGCTCCTTCCTCAAGGAGCACGGTGTTCAGATCATCTTCGTGGATACGGACGGGTACTGCTTCGAGCTCATCCCTCTGTTCATCGAGGCTGGGGTAACCGGCATGTACCCCATCGAGGTGAGCTGCGGTATGGATCTGGTGAAGGTCCGCCGCACCTTTCCGCGCCTGCAGCTCATGGGCGGAATACCCAAGTCGGAGATCCGGTTCGGTAAAGGGCGCATCGATGAGATACTCGGGCCCGTGCGCGAGGTGCTCAGATACAGCGGATATGTACCCTTCGGTGATCACCTCATCCCCCCGGAGGTGGGGTGGGAGAATTTTCGTTACTATCGTGACACGCTCAACCGCATGCTCATCTAGCGTATTGATTCAATGCTTCTCCAGGTGTATACTGGCCTCACAAGGAGGGAGTCAACTCCCAGCAGCAGTTCCCAGTCAGGAATCCTCCTTCTATCTTGTACTGCATAACTCCGCATCTGAATTGATGAGAATGAGCGGATCACCATACTCATCTGTTTAGGAGGGGCCCGGAATGAAAAAAAACATATATTTTCAGCTTTCCCCCTGGTTTTCACTCCTTATGATCGGATTGGTTCTCCTCATGCTCCCAGATTGCGGAAGCAAAACCCAGCCGTCCATGAATGGAGAAACGGGTTCCATCTTCGTGAGGTGGGGGCCTAACTCTTCACAGGTAGAAGGTGTCATGTGTCCATTAGCGGGCGGATTCGACTGCGGCGCCTACGGAATCGAAACCGTGAACGCAGCGGTATACAATGAAAACGGCGATTTCCTCGTTCCGGGAGGGCCCTGGAACTGTGATGACTACGAGGGCATCATTGGAGGTGTGGAACCGGGAAGCGATCGAACCGTCGTCCTCATGGCGAGAAATATGGCCGGAGACATACTGTTCCGCGACGAGCTGACAGGTGTTTCCGTGGCCGCGGGCCAGACCACCTTTCCGGGCGATTTCTCCCTCGATCCCGTCGCACCTTATGTGTCCAACTGGGTCATAACGGCCAGCATGCCCCATGCGCGGAATGGCCATACGGCAACCCTGCTCAACGATTCCAAAGTGCTCGTAACTGGGGGTGTTTATGATGAACCCGTAGCTGGGATAGTCTACTGCAACCAGTGTGCGCTCTACGATCCTGTCGCCCACGTGTGGAGCAGCACCGCGAGTCTGCAGATTGCAAGGGCAAACCACCGAGCTGTGCTGCTCTCCGATGGAAGGGTGCTCGTGTGCGGGGGTACTTCTAGAATTGAGGGTGTGTATACCATACTTTCGAGCTGTGAGCTGTATGATCCCGTTTCCGGAACCTGGTCCACCATCCCAGACATGATAAAGCCTCGAACAGGGCACACTGCCACACTCCTGCAGAACGGCAGGGTGCTCGTCACCGGCGGTTACAATGGGGATGACGGCTACCTTCACGAGTGTGAAGTGTACGACCCCGATACAAACCAGTGGTTGTACACCGGGTGGATGAACCAGGCACGATGGACGCATGGGGCTGTGGGGCTTGATGACGGTACCGTTCTCATCATAGGCGGGTACTTCGAGGGTGATGAATACGAATTTGAAATTCTTACCAGCTGCGAGATCTACGATCCTGATACTGGCACGTGCACCCTCACCGAGCATGGGCTGAGCGCAGGGAGAAGCGGGCCTGTTGTGACCACGCTCAGCGATGGACGAATAGCGGTGTTTGGCGGTTATGCCGGCTCGGGTTACAACAATCAAAGTTGTGAGATCTTCGATCCTGAGAGTCAGACCTGGACCCTGTACGATGATACCATAAGGAACCGTGCAGGTTTCAGCGCAACACTCCTCCCAAACGGCGAGGTGCTGATCGCAGGCGGTGATGAGGAAGTGCATTTCCAGAGCTTTTGTGAACTTTTCAACCCACAGACGGGCGTCTACAGCTATGCGGATGGAATGCTCCAGAGAACAGTGGGGCACACCGATACCCTCCTTCATGACGCCACGGTCCTTGTTACGGGCGGGTATCTTGCAAACGGCACCGCGGTATCCACCTGCGAGTTCTATCAGTGCGAATATCCTGATGACGCCGCGCCACCTGAAATCATACGCGCCGATCCTGCTGCAGGAGCAGTGGGTGTATCTCTCAGCAGCGACGTCAGGTTGAGCATACGGGACCCCCTTCCGGAGAACGGCAGCTTCCACGGGGTCGATCGTGGAAGCATCGGGGTGGCAATTGACGGTGTAGCGGCGATCTCGGGCGGTGCGTTCCAGGACGGGTTCGAAGGTCTTATCGTTCCCGATGATATCGGAGGCTTCCACATTACCATTGATCCGGAAGACTATTTCGTGTCCGGACAGACGGTTACGGTAACCGTTGATGCGACCGACCATGCGCCTGTTCCCAATGCGATGGTTCAGGAGCAGTATTCGTTTACCTGTACCGATTCAAAGTGGAGTTTTACCGGTTCAATGAACCAGGGACGATCCTTCCACACATTGACATCGCTGCCCGATGGAAGAGTGCTCGTTGCCGGAGGGATATTACACAGCTTCCCCGTTGACAGCAGCGAGATATACGACCCGGATACGGGAACCTGGGTCCAAACCCCAGAGCCCATGAACCTGGGGCGTTATCTTCACAGTGCTACACGCCTGCAGAACGGCAGCGTCCTGGTTACGGGCGGTCACATGGGCGAGTGGCAGACCGAAACCTGCGAGCTCTTCGACTCTGAAATCGGCATGTGGACCATGACGGAAGGCATGAGCGTGTTCCGTTCGAACCATACGGCAACGCTTCTCACGGACGGCAGGGTGCTGGTGGCAGGGGGTTACAGCGGTGATGGCTACCTCGATAGCTGTGAGATCTACGATCCCGCAACAGGGGAGTGGACTGCGACAGGCAGTTTGAATCAGGCTCGTTCGTCGCATCAGGCGGTGCTCCTTTCGGATGGGAGTGTAATGGCGGTCGGCGGGTCCTATGAGGATGAATTGGATCTCTACGTGCTGTCGAGCTGTGAGAAGTTCGATCCGGAAACCGGGACGTGGAGCTTACTAGCCAGTGGGCTCAACACCGGCCGCAGCAGTCCGAACCTCGAAGTGCTTGCAGACGGGCGGCTCCTCGTGATTGGAGGATTTGTCGGCAGCGGAATGTGGACATCGTCCTGTGAGATGTACGATCCCGATGCCTCTGAACCGGTCTGGGAGGCTGTGGAGAGTATGATCGTTGATCGGATGAATGGATGCTCGGTGGTCCTCGACAGCGGCCTCGTCATGATAGTGGGAGGTTCCTGGTTTGAGGGAATTGATATAATCCCCATCACGGGATGCGAGCTGTACGACCCGGCATCGGATACGTGGAGTGAAACGAGCGCGCTCACTGTGGCACGGCAGGGCCACGGAGCGATCGTACTGGAAAATGGAAAGGTGCTCGTAACGGGTGGCTACGCCAGCCCTGCCTCTCTTTCAAGCTGTGAGCTGTACGAGCCGGGATTGCTGATCCATCAACAGTGAAGCCCCAGATGGTACGGTCTCGTTCGCGATTTCCCTGTTTACATTGGACGTGCCTCCGTATATAATAGGTCACCGACCCGTGAGTTACCCTGGTCTAAGCGTGGCGTTTGTGCAGGGAGGTGAAACAGGTGAACAGAGTCCCGATGAGATGTATGAGAGGTCCATCTCGCATCCTCCTTCTTTTTATTGTTGTGACCCTCCTGTCTCTTCCCTCCCTTTCCCGTGGTGATGAAGGAGCCTCCACGATTAGGGACTGGGAGGTCAAATATCAGCGTACCCTCAACAGGAAATATGTGGATGAGGAGAAGGGTGTCGTCGGGTTCAGGATCGAGGAAGACTCGATCTACGTGACGGTCAACGATGAGATGTGCAGCTGCTCCTTCATGTTCCTCGCCATGGAATGGGCAAAGAAGTACTACCAGGAAAGACAGAAGCAAGCAAAGGATGCAGCGGCTGCACAGAGCGCGGTATCCGCATACGTGGTTTTGGGCGGAGAGATCATGAACGATGTCACCTACGACGAGGAGCACGGATACCACTAAACCCCAAAGGAGATTCACAATGGAACACCTACCCTATGAACTGGATTTCATGCACAAGTACAACCTGCACAAGTGGCTCGGATTGCTGATCGATGATAATGATCTCAAGTTCATCGCAGGCATGTACGGCGTCAAATACAGGGAACTGAAGAAAATTGAAGAGGATTTTTTGGAGACCATCGAAGAGCTTGCGGCAAAGCTCAGGGAGAAGGCGAAGTCCAAGCCCCTCGACACGGCATACCGGATCGCGGCGATCGGGGATTCCATATCCTCCGACCGGCAAAGCTGGGTAAAAATCCTGAACCACCTGTGGAAGGATGAGGGCAACCGCACCGTGATCGACTGCGCCATTTCGGGCGACACCACCAGCGATCTCGTCAGCCGGTTCTACGGCACTATTTTGAACCAGGAGTTCCAGTGGGCAGTGCTCTTCATCGGCACGAATGACTGCCGTGAACTCGACGATGAGGACCACATGTCCAACGTCAGCCTCGACGAGTACAAGAGGAACATGAACTATATGATGAAGAGCCTGCTGAAGCGGGGCAAGAAGGTTATTAACGTGACCTTGCCGCCGGTGGACAACGAGCGGCTCAAAGAGCAGTTTCCTGACAACAACTGGCGATACGACAAGGACCGCCTCGACCGCACCAACAATTACATACGGGAGCTGTCGAAGAAGTCCGGGGCCCTCCTGGCGGATCTGGCGGAGAAGGTCGATGCTTATAAGGGCGAAGTGCTTGAGCCGGACGGCCTGCACATGAACGGGCAGGGCCAGCTCCTGCTATGCGAGCTGCTTCTCGAGCTTCTACCCTAGCGCGTCTCACTTAATTCCGGCAACCGGTGCATTCCTGATTTCTCAGTGCAGCCCAGGAGTGAATCATGCACATGGCTTTGTCATGAGCATCACGGCCTGAAGATAACTTTGTTGAAGAACTCCTTCCGCTCGAACAGGTTTCGAAAGATCTCGGGACCCTTTTCCAGAGAGGGCGTGTGCGATATGAGGGGAGCGACCTGAAGTTCCCTGCCCAGGAATCGGAGCACCGTGCTCCAGTCATCCTTACCCCGGGGAACGATCTTCGAATTCCAGGTCCCGTACAGGCGGAGCTCGTTTCGGAGCACAGCAGACATGTCATCGGGTGTAAGTTCCACGCTCCGGGAGAGCGTGCCCAGAAGCAGCACCTGGCCGAAGCGTGAGGCGGTCCGCAGGGCCTGGTGTAAGGTGAGGGGAAGGCCGCAGGCCTCGATCACCGTATCAGCGCCCTTGCCGCCCGTTTTTTCCATGAGACATGCGACAGGGTCGGTTTCCGTTGCATGTATAACATCGAAACCCATGTCCCCCGCGATACGAAGCTTCTGCCGGTCGATGTCGATGATCATGATACGTCCGCAGCCGAGTATCCGGAGCCACTGCGCGGTCATGTTTCCGATAGGCCCACCTCCGAGCACGGCAGCTGTCTCTCCTCCCTGCAGGTCGAGCTTTCGCACACCATGTAGCGAGACGGCACAGGGTTCTGTCATGGCGGCTTCGAGCAGGTCAACGTGATCGGGTACGGGGAAGAGATTCTCCTCCGGTACCCAGAGGTATTCTGCAAAGCTTCCGTCACGGCGAGAGCCGAAGTAGTCGTAGTCTTCGCACTGCGCATAGTCACCGGTCTGGCATGCACTGCACGATCCGCAGGGCAGAAGGGGGTAGCACACCACCCTCTGTCCCTTCTTGAACCTCGAGCCTGCAAAGGATTCCTCGACCACACCGGAAAACTCGTGACCCATGATGAGGGGGTAGTGATATGCACCGTTTTCGAAGGCGCGGTGCAGGTCTGAACCACAGATCCCGGCGCCCTGGACCTTGAGCAGGCAGGTATGGGACGCGGGCTGCACCGGAAGAGGAATGTCCTCCACCTTCAGGTCGGCATTGGCGCGAAGTATCAGGGCCTTCATGATTCGCTCCAGATCTTGAAGAATGGCTCGAGTATACACTGCGGCTGCGGATATGGAAAGGTTTATTCGAACCACCCCCTATTGCATTTGCATTTCTGAGTGTCCGGTATTATTGTATGGTGCGTTGTACAAATATGTGACATGATCGTATAAAGCCCGCGGTTTTCTGTATTTCATCACGATGCTGACTCTTATACCTTATGAAACATGATCAAGGGGTACGGGTATGGACTGGCTTGGATTGAAGGGTAAAATCACAATTGTCACGGGCGGGGCGTCGGGAATTGGCAGGGCTTGCTGCGAGGGCCTCGCCGAGGTGGGGGCCTATGTGGTGGTTGCCGATGTCAATGAAACGACGCAGCATGGCGGGAAGCACCTCTTTGTCAAAGTCGACGTAACGAGCAGGGAGAGTGTGGACGCGCTCATGGGTGCCGTGATGAAGACCTATGGAGGAGTGGACATTCTCGTCAACAATGCGGGCATCAATATTCCCAGGCTTCTCGTTGACCCTGCGGGCAGGGAAGAAATTTCCGAGGATATCTGGGGGAAGGTAGTGAGTATCAACCAGAAGGGGGTGTATCTGTGTACCCAGGCGGCCGCCCGCGAGATGCTGAAGCGGGGAAAGGGTGGCGTGATCATCAACATGGCCTCGGAAGCCGGTATGGAAGGCTCGGAGGGCCAGAGTGTGTATGCAGGCACCAAGGGTGCCATCTACGCGCTGACCCGGTCGTGGGCAAAGGAGCTTGGCAGGTACAACATCCGCATCGTGGGCGTCGCCCCAGGCATACTGGAGGCCACGGCGCTGCGCTCCGATGAGTACGAGCGGGCGCTGGCATACACCCGGGGCATCACGGTTGATCAGCTCAAGGCGAAATACGAGCAGGTCTCCATACCTCTCGGGAGAACGGGGAAGCTAAGGGAGGTGGCCAATGTGGTATGTTTCCTCGCCTCGGAGCGTGCGAGCTATATACACGGCACGACCATAAACGTGACCGGCGGCAAGACGCGTGCATAGTGATATATAAGTAGAAGGAAATATCTCGAGGAGGCGGGAGGTCAAGGAGTGAAGGCTGCAGTTATTCAGAAACCGGGTGTAATCGAGATCCAGGAGGTGCAGACGCCTGAACCAGCTGAAGGCGAGGTGCTGCTGAAAATCGAGGCATGTGCGCTCTGCGGGACCGACCAGCGTGTTCTGAGCGGAGAGAAGCACGTCGATGTACCGATCGTGGGTCATGAGATCACCGCGAGGGTGCATAAACTGGGGCCCGGTGTCAAAGGTGTGAACAAGGGCGACCGCTGTGCGGTTCAGACCGTTATCGGCTGCGGGTACTGCCCCATGTGCAATATCCACCGTGAAAATCTCTGTGAAAATACCTTCAAGGCAATCGGGTATCAGTTCAACGGCGGTTTTGCGGAATATATGATCATGCCCAAGGCCGGTGTTGACCAGGGATGCCTCATTCCCGTGCCAGAAGAACTGCCCGCCGAGGTGGGGACGCTCATTGAGCCCCTCTCCTGCTGCGTCAACGGCATGAATTACATCCCCATGGAGGACATGGACCACGTGGTGGTGTTCGGGGGCGGCATCATCGGCGTGCTCAACAGCCTTGTGGCCAGGGCGCGCGGCGTGGGCTGCGTCACCATCATGGACGTTTCCCAGGAGCGGCTCGATCTCCATAAAAGGCTGGGACTGCCCGTCGACAACCTG
>SMTZ1_10021070_pt1 | contig 11785 bp, 14 predicted proteins | sample DeeMarSWOR136_30_FD_25667 | JGI IMG/M metagenome (IMG submission 25667) | reverse complement strand
GTTTTCTCTTCATGAATGTGAGCCACGAGCCCTGGCACTCGAGCAATAATGAAAAAGGCATTCCCTATCTCAGGAGAAATTCCAAGCTCACAGAGCAAGGCAGCTATCGCCCCGTCGACGTTGATCGGAAGCATCTTGCCCAGAACATTTTCTAAACTTTTCTCTATTGCCCGGGCTATTTTGACGTATTTTCCCGAAAATCCCAGTTCCTCGGCCAAGGAGAAAAGTTTGGCTGTCCTTGGGTCTTGAGTATGAAGGCGATGACCAAAACCCGAAGCACGCTCCCCTCTCTCTTTCATTTCCTTAAGAACCTCAGGAACAACTTTTTCCTCCGAAGACTTTTCCTCTTCCATACGTCTGGCAATCTCCAAAAAGAGCATCATCCCCTCCTCGATAGCTCCTCCGTGATACCGGGATATAGCCTGAACGCCAGCAGCGATAGCTGAATTCAACTCAGCTCCAGTGGAAGCTACTGTCCTGGCCGCAAGAACTGAGGGAGGGCTGGCTCCGTGATCCACTGAGGAGACAAAAATCGCATCGACAAGCTTTCCCGCTTCAGGTGTCGGGAATTCCCCTTTTAAAACCAGATAAATAGCCTGGGCAAAAGAAACTTTACCCATGAGTTTATCCAGAGGATATCCTCTCAAGCATATTTTATTAGGTTTGACATCGGTAATGGCTGTCTTCCAATGAAGCTCTCCCATTGTCATCCTCCCTTTATCATTTCTCGATTTTGTCCGAAAGTTACATGTTTAAATGTCATTGCGAGCGACCGAAGGGAGCGTGGCAATCCCTTCCGCTTGCAGTCATTGCGAGCGTAGCGTGGCAATCCCATAGGAAAAATTAGATTCATTATTTTATGAGATTGCTTCGTCACTTTGTTCCTCGCAATGACAATGGTAACTATAATGCATATCTTTAAATCATTTAACTCTGGAATAATTACTATTTTTCAGTTTTTTAGCGATTTTGGGTATGTCGGAAACTGAGTCGGCCACATGGACTCCGACTTCTTTTAATCTTTTAACCTTGCTTTCATAAGAGCCTCTTGACCCCTCGACAATAGCACCGGCATGAGAAAATCTTGTCCCTGACTTGGCGGCTTTTCCCCCGATAAAAGCAATGAGTGGCTTGGTAAACTTTCCCGCCTCTATCAGATCTGCCACCCTCTCCTCCTGGGTGGTTCCGATTTCGCCGAACATAACGACCATGCGCGTCTCGTCATCCTGCTCAAAAAGCTCCATAACCTCGGGATGAGAGAGACCAAGGATGGCATCGCCTCCGACGTGAATGATAGTGCTCTGACCCAGGCCTTCCTCTGTTAAATAATAGGAGATGGCTGAGGTCATCCCCCCGCTCCTCGAGCTTACTCCCGTATTGCCAGGACGAAACCATTCTTTTGCCCTCTCTGCCCGGCCCCCAATCATTCCCAGAACAGCTTTTCCAGGGCTGACAAGCCCCAGCGTGTTGGGACCAACAAAACGAGCTTCCTTGTCCTTAGCGAGACGGATGATCTCTAGAACATCAAAAATAGGTACCCTATCCGGAACTAAAACCAGGAGTTTCACGCCGGCATCTATGGCCTCTAAGGCCGCATCCTTCACCAGGAAAGCGGGGACAAAAATGACGCTTATATCTATCTGCCCCGCCTTCTCCCATGCTTCCTCTACCGAGTCAAAAACAGGAACTCCATGGACTTCTCCTCCTCCTTTGCCAGGAGTCACACCAGCCACCACGCGTGTTCCGTAGTCCTTCATCAGCCGAGTGCGAACCATTCCCTCTCTTCCGGTTATGCCCTGGACAACAACCCTCGATTTTTCATTCACAAGTATCGACATCATAAACTCTCGATTCCACAGGCTTTTATGACCTCAAAATCTTCCTTTATTCTTTATTCTTAATCCTATCATTTTCTTCATGTTAAGCTATACTCAAGCTCTTTCTTTAGTAATTTTTTTATGCTTGAAATCTTCCTTTTTTCCTTATTCTTTGCCCTTTTTTACTATTTTCTCCCTATACTCCTTTAGGCCGGGGATGGGAAGATGGATAAAAATAGCGTCCTGCTCATGAAAGGTACAAAAAATTTCACAGGCCAAGCATTCTGTACATTTACCCTTTTTTGCTTCCTCCTGAGAGACCGAAAGCACAGGTTTTCCATCATCGAGCTTCAAAATTTCAGCCTTACAAGCCTCGATACAGCCTTTTGTCCGGCAATCCGGACACCTATGATGGTCGATGGAAAGCTTCCCTGTTAAGGTTTCAAAAAAATAGCAGTTTTTAGGAAGAACAGGATCAACAACGGGTTTTACCTCATGGTAGGCAGATTGATTTTCTTTGATTAGCTCCTCCAGCCTCTGAGCACAAAACTCAGGAGAGTCGTCCCGGCCATATCCTTCCACTTTGGCGGGTATATCCTTAAGATAAGTCCCGAGGATTTCAATGGCTTTTTCCTCGAAATTTCCTCCAAGACGGATAACGCCTGGAATACTGAGCTTCTCCTCATGGAAAGCCTTCACCATGCCTCGGGCTGAATGGTATTGCTCGGAAAGCCTTCACCATGCCTCGGGCTGAATGGTATTGCTCCTGGCTGGCAACACCCGAACCGGAGGCAAAATAGCCCCGGATATCAGGCTGGGAAAGGATGATCTTCGAAGCCCGGTAGACCTTGCTCGCCGAAGGGTTACCGCTCGTATCGCAGTAATTGGCCAGCTTGAATCCTCTGTTAAGCACAGCATCCATGGACATCATGGAACCTCCGCCACCGGCCCCATGAAAGCCTATAAACTTTTCTTCTTTGGATACTTCCTCTGCCATCTGGAAAAAATAAAATGTCCCGCGGTAATCGGAGGACGGTCAAACTCCCTTGCCACCTCGATGCCCAATTCTGGATGACGAAAGGCTGCATAATCATCGACGGTCAGATGACAGTCAGCAGCATAAACCAGATTTTCTTCTGTTAGAACCAGGGGATTCATCTCTGCTGAGCGGGCATCATAATGGCGCGCGACTTTATAAAATTTTGTCAAGACATCGGAGAGCTGAAGAAGAAGCTTTCCAGATATTCCTGTTTTGCGGATGAGATTTCGGGCCTCGTGATCTCTCATGCCAGTTAAAACATCAATAGAAATTTGAGAAACATTTTCTGGATGGCTGCGGGCAATCTCCTCGATTCCCTTACCTCCGACTGAACTGAAAATGAGCAAAGGTGATTTTTTTGAGTCATCGATAACGAGCCCCGCAAAATACTCAGATTTTATCTTGAGTTTCTCTTCCACTAAGATCTTATCGACAACAAAATTCTTGGCTTTCATCCCGAACATCTTTCTAGCCGCATCTTCCGCCTCTTCAGCTGTCTCAGCAAACTGAATCCCCCCCAAACCGGCTCTTCCTGTCAGCCAAACCTGGATTTTTAAGACCACAGGCTTCCCTATTCTCTGAGCAATCTTGCGCACCTCCGCAGGAGAGGAAGCTACGTCTCCTTCAGGGATACGAATCCCTCCTTCCTTCAAGAGCTTTTTACTCTGGAATTCGTAGAGTCTAGCCACCCTCTTTTTCCTTTCGGTCTAATATTATTTAAGCAGTAATAAATTTTGTCAATGAATATAAGTTGATAATTTCACTAAAAAGAAAATGCTGGCTGTTAAGGGGAAAAATAAGCAAAAGGGGTTATTGGTGGGTAACCCTGCCCAGCCAGCACAGCAGGAATTGATTAAATTATAGCACATTTATTACAAAATTAATAGAAATAATAAGTTTTTTTTCAAAAAAAATAATATTTACTGTAACTGATTCTTTTTCAATTAATTAGCAAGCTGCAACAATTTAAAAAATAACTTAATATTTATGAACTTTTTTCGATATACATAAAATGAGGCAATCAGGATTAAGCATCAGATTACAAGCATCTGTAACTGAATGCCCTTTGGGAATGATGTTTTCTGAAATTGAATTCTTACTCGAAATTCTATTGCCCCAAAGATTTCCATTGCGGCTTTATGGAAGCTTGAATTTTCCTTACAAATTTTATTGACATGCCCACCTCATGTTATATAATCTTGCATAAGACAGCTCCCCATAAAAAAAAATGAGGAAAAAAGAAAACAAACAAAGAAGGGTGGAAGACAAGACCGGATCAATATTGTCTATCATTGCCCCCGGCACAAAGTTCAAGGGGACACTTAGCGGAAGCGACAGCTTGCTTATCGCTGGACATTTTAAAGGGGAAATCAAATGCGAATCGTTGGTCAGGATCGACAGGGAGGGGAGGATGCAGGGAATTATCAATAGCCCCTATGTCATTGTTGAAGGGGAGATAAACGGGGATATCATTTCAGCAGAACATGTCGAACTCAGGGCCGGAGCTCGGGTAGTCGGTAATATCAACACCGCTAAAATCGTGATGGCTGAAGGCTGCATGTTGCAGGGAGAGGTTCAGATGCCAAAGGAAGGAGATAAGCCTTTCGTCTTTGTGGGAAAAAGAAAAGGTGAAGATAATCAGGATATATCTCCCTCATCAAAAGTTAAGAAAAATAAGGAAGCAATGCCTGACAAGGCGAGCGGGCAGAAGACAAGCTAGAGCAAAATCATTTTTTGATAGTCATCGTTTTTTTTGAAATAATCACCCAGAAAGATGTGGAAAAATCACCCCTCAATTCCTCCTGATAGGGTATTGAATAGTCCTGACATTTCAAACATTATTTAGAAAACGATGAGCCTATCTGTAGAAGGAATGATCCAATTTATCTCATGGTAAATTTTAAGATTGCTGTGAATTTAGGATGTCTAAAATGAAAGAAAAAGATGAAACAAGGGAAAAACTTATAATTGAATTGGCAAAATTGCGCCAACACATTATTAAGCTGGAAAAATCAGAAACTGAAAACAAACGGGCGGCAGAGGCATTGCGGGAGTCTGAGGAGAAATTCAGGAGTATTGCTGAATGCTCACCAAACATGATTTTTATCAACAGGAAAGGGCGCGTGGTGTACGCTAATAAAAAATGTGAAGATATTACAGGATACAAAAGGAAAGAGTTCCATTCACCTGATTTCGACTTCTTTAGTTTGATCGCTAAAGAATCTCAGAGCCTAATAAGGAAAAATTACAACAAGCATCTAAAGGGGCAAGAGGTCCTTCCCTACGAATATACACTTATCACCAAGAAAAGCAAAAAAATTGACGCGATAATTACCACGAAACTAATAGATTACGGCGGAGAAAAGGCCGTCCTGGTGAAAAGAAGCTGGAAGAAAGCGAAGAGAATTACAGACAGCTTGCAGGCAGTATCCTTGATGTCTTCTTTGAAATGGACAAAGATTTAAAGTATACCTATTGGAACAAAGCATCTGAAAAGCTTACTGGTATTTCAGCAAAGGATGCTATCGGAAAATCTCTCTACGAAATTTTCCCGGATGTAAAGGGAACAAAAGTAGAAAAGAAATACAAAGAAGTAATAAGAACGCAGAGGCCATCGACTTTTGTTAACAAGTACAATCTGGGAGATGAAAACTACTTCTTTGAAATCAGTGCCTATCCCTCTGAGCGCGGACTCTCTGTTTTCGTTAAAGACATCACCGAGCGCAAGAAAGCAGAGGAGGATTTAAAGGAATCAGAGGAAAGATTCAGGGATTTGGTCGAGAAAGCCGATATCGCTATAATGATTGATGATAGAGAGGGAAAATTTAAATACTTTAATAAAAAGTTTGCAGAGCTGTTTGGATATTCTGAAAAAGCCATGAGAAAACAGTCAATTCAAACTCTCATTCATCCTGACGATGCCAGGTGGGTCATGGAATTCCATAAAGCACGTCTTCATGGTGGAAACACTCCATCAAGATATGAATTCAAAGGAATCAGGAAAGATGGTTCGACCATTTATCTTGAAATTGATGTTATCGAGCTAAAGGAAGGACAAAGCATTATAGGAACCCGATCATATATATGGGATATAACCGAGCGAAAGATGGCAGAGAAGGAGCTGCGGCAGAGCGAAGAAAAATTTCGCTCTGTTGTAGTCAACTCCAGCAATGCTATCATTTCAGCCGATGCTCAAGGTAACATAGTATTCTGGAATCCTGCAGCAAAGAATATCTTCGGCTATTCATCTGAGGAAGCAATCGGCAAACCGTATTCAATCATACTGCCCAGGCGGTTCCATACTGTTTTCAAAAAAAACTTCAAGCAGATAGTCCTTTGGAAAAGACTGGGTATCATAGAAAACAGGACCGAGATGATCGGATTGAGAAAAGGCGGCAAGGAATTTCCCATGGAGGTTTCCCTTTCAAGCTGGATAACAAAAGAGGGAATTTTCTTCAGCAGTTCGATTAGGGATGTCACTGAAGGGAAGGATGCAACTAATGAACTTAAGAAAGAGTATGATGCCTTGAAAAACTCGGCAGGAGTAGATACAAAACATAATTAATATCAATATAAAAAAGGGAAATGGAATGATACTCCATTTCCCTTCATACAGGAGAAAGGAGAAGTAATATTCTTTCCGATCTGCAGGGGCTTGATTCATCAAGCCCGCAATTTTTAAAGGATAATACCAGCCTTACTCAAACCAAATCTTGATTGTCTCACCATCTTCATAAACTTCAATGAGAACCGTCGGACCCAGTCTCTTCAGTTCCGCGAACAGCTCTTTGAGATCAATATCGCACTCATCCTTGTCAATCTTCAGGTCCTCTTCATCGACGCAGTCGAGAAGGGTTTCAATTAAAGATATCGGCAGCGTGATCTTGACCTTGTCTTTTTTTGTTTTGTTATCCGTGACGAGCACCTTGAACCACTTCACTTCCTCTCCAGCCTTATACTCTGGATTCTTCTTGACTGCCTTCTTGATCGTCTGGATATCATCCTTGCTGTCTGCCAGAAGAAGGTTTGGCAGAAAAACTCCCAGCACAAAAACGATTAAAGCTAAACTAGCAACTTTTTTCATCGGATACCTCCTTTAATTAATCTATCCATATCTTAATGATGGTTCCTTCTTCCTTATTTTCTATGTAAATGATTTCCCCGGCCTCTATGAGCGTTTTCGTTATCTTATCCAGATCATAGCCTTCTTTTCTCAATTCGGCTTTTTCCTCTTCTTCAATAGAGCCCAGCGCGAGATCAGCCAGAGCCCAGGGAATATTGATTTTAAGCGTCAGCTCACCGTCTTTCCAAACTCTTATTTTCAACAACTTTGCTTTTCTCACGGGTCTTTCCTCTTCTAAATCCCTCAAGGCACCGGGATCGACCCGGAGAAGGGCTATTTTTGCCCTGTCTCTGAGCTCATCATCCTCTTCTTGTTTGATGATTTCCTTCAAGACAGGAACTGCTCTGACCGCAACTTTCTTTTCTTCCACTTGACTCAGTTTAATGGCGGCAAAATACCTAACCACTTTGTTTGAACTGGAAAGCCTTTTTTCTATCTCAGCCAGGTAAGACTTTTTTCCATGCTTGTTAAGCCCATAAGCCAAGTTAATTATCGAAAGCTCCGAATCTTCGGTTAAACTTTTGCTCCGGTCCTTTCGCTTGATGTAGTCCCGGTATGCCTTCAATGCTTCCTGCTCTTTTCCCCTCCGTTCCTCAAGACATTTAGCTCTGTAGAAAACAGCCTGGGAGTACCAGGGGCTGTCCGGATACTTCTCAAGAAGTTCCTCTAATTTTTCTTGAGCCTCTTTCCACTCCTTGTCGAAGATAAGGACTTTTGCCTCCTCGAAAAGTTTCTCATCGGGCTGCGCCTGGGCGTATGCTTGAAGAAGCAAGGAGGCGAGGAGAAGAATCCCAATATTTATGATTACTTTTTTCATCTTAGACCTCACTTTGTTCCAATTCTTTCTTCAATAATTTTATCTTAAGGAGAAGATTTTTTTCTTCTATCATATTCTGGATTTTGCTGATCTCTTCTTCTGAGAGCTGGACGCTTATCTGTGTCAGTTCATAGAATAGATATTCAATCTGATCACAGATCGCTTTCGCTTTGGCCATCTTAAACTTGTCCAATTGAGGACTGATGTATTTTTTCCTGGCGAGAAGGCCTCTTGCCTTCTGGGAAGCAAATTCACTCTGCCAGAATTCTGCCGATTTCTCAGAAGGAGATTGGATAAAGTCCAAAAGCAGATATTGACTCTCTTCAAGATAGCTCAATGTTTCCCTCCTGGCCATTTCCAGCTCCACTTTTTCAAAGAAATCTTGAGATACGAAGAACTCTCCTGCTTCTGTCTCTCTTGGAAGAGGGGATCTGAAAACCATGAAGGTTATAATAGAGCCCAGCAGAACACCTATGAGGAGAGCCGCATAAACAGGCCTCAATTTGGGCTGAAACAAGAATCTTGAAATACCTGCCAACCATCGTTCTCGAGAGAGAGGGGCTTCCTTGGCAAACACAGCTTCAGTAATCTTTGAAGGGAGCTCTTCCCAATCTACTGAAGACATGGCTTTCTCTATATCTTCCTGGAGAGAGTCTGCTCCTTTGATGACTTCTTTCAAATGCTGTAGTTCCTTCCTGCAATCGGGGCAGGCATCAAGGTGCGCTTTCATAAGCTTTTTTTCATTTTCTCGAAGTTCTCCGTAGAGGAAAGCCACCAAATCTTTTTTTAATTTTTTACAATCCATCATAGCTGTCTCCCTAAATAGGGGGCCATCAAGCCCCTTAAGTTTTGAACAGCTTTAAAATGAAGAGACTTTGCTGTTCCCAGGGAAATATCTAATATCTGGGCTATTTCCCTGTATTTAAGCTGGTTGTAATGCCTCATCACAAATATCATCCTCTGTTTCTCTGCCAGCTTTTTAAGACAGGTAGAAATTATTTCTCTTAAGTCTGATGAGCCTAACGGATCATACGAATTCTGAGCAGGCAAATTCATCTCGTCGATGGGTTTATTCCTATCCCATTCCTTACTTTTGCTGTAATTTTTCCGGTAATAATCTATACACAGGTTTTTGGCAATCTGTAGAAGCCAGTTTTGAAAATTTTTCCCTCTCTGGAACATTTTTACCTTCTCGTAAAACCTTAAAAATGTCTCCTGAACAATATCCAGAGCATCTTCCTTGTTACGAAAGAAAGAGAAAGCCAGCAAGAAAACTTTCTTTTGGTAAAGACTGGTTAATGTCATGAACGCCTCTCTGTCTCCTTCCTTGATTTTATCCACAAGAGTATAGACATCTTCATGTTCTTGCGCTCTCTTTTCTTCCATTTTAAATTTTTCTGGCGATTTTATCGGACAAAGAACTAAAACCGATTCTTTCACTCCAGCCAAATCGATACTTTATTTTCCTCATCATCTCTTTTTAATTTCTGCATTCCCGACCTCATGATTTAATCTTCAGAGTTTATTACGGAACAATTCTCGAAAAGGTTCACCCCTAAAAAATAAATTTGTTATAATTCGCACTTTTCCCCTTAATATGAGGGCTAATAATGAATAATAATTGCAGGGCTATCTATATCTTATCCACCTGACTATTTCGGCAAATTTCGGTCGCTTGCCGTACATTAAAATCCCAACTCGATAAATCTTGGCCACAAGCCAAACCATCAATAGAATAGTCAGGATGAGAATCACGATAGAGGCTCCGATCTGCCCGAACGGAGGAAGCAGAACAGTAATGCGCAAGAACATTAAAATCGGGGTGAAAAAGGGTATCATGGATAAAAATACAGATAGGGAGCTGTCAGGTGCCCTGATGATAAAAATCATGAGCATGATCGGAACAATCAGAAACATGGTTACGGGCATAACCAACTGCTGGGCTTCTTTTTCTGAATTGACCAGGGAGCCTATGGCTGCATAAAGGGTTCCGAAAAGAAAATAGCCAAGGATGAAAAAAACCACAAAATAGATGAAGACATGGGCAGGAATGCTGGGCATTGCAAAATCTGCTCCGGCAGGGATAAACGATGTGCTATACACGGAAGCACCAATTCCAAACAAAGTCCATATAGAAAATTGAGTTAGACCCACAGCTCCGATTCCCAAAATCTTCCCCATCATGAGCTGAAACGGTTTTAAAGAAGAAAGCACGACTTCCACCACTCTTGAGCTTTTTTCCTCGATAACTCCCCTCATGATGACCTGCCCGTAGATTAAAATTGCCATATAGATGATAAGAGCCAGAAAATACGAGATCATAAAAGTTCCCGCAGTGTCTTTTTCCTCTCCCTTTTTTGTTATTTTTATGGGCTGCAGGTCCACACGCTTGATATACTGGGCGACTTTTAGAGGATCCAGTCCTTCTCTCTTCAATCTTTTTTCAATGACAACATTGTTTAGAGCCCTGTTGAGAGTTCTCAACTCTTCGAAATCAGTAGTATGCTCGGAGACATATTCGGCTTTTACCTCCTCCGGTACGGAATCTTTAGCTGCTGATTCGGCAGGTCCAATCTCTAGAACATCTTCAGGGATATAAATATAAGCTGAGATCTCCTTCCTTAACACCTTTTCTCTCAACTCGTTCCTTACCTCCTCAACACCTGGAGAGGGCTCGAATTTTTCAAGGACGTAACGGCGGAATCCATCCTTGAGTCTATAGTCCTTATGATCCAGCTTGTCATCCAGTTCCATAAAAATTTCATTGGTTAAATCTACCACTCCTATGGTTTCCTGCTTTTCCACAGAAGCTGAAGAGACAATAATCGGGACCACTATTAAGGCAAGCATGAAGACCGGCCCCAGGATAGTGCCGATAATAAAGCCTTTGGTCCTTACAATTTGAATATATTCCCTTTTAATGACTGCTAGTATCTTCTTCATCTTTGACTTCCTTTCCTCCGACTTTTTCGATGAAAATAGCGTTCAATGTTGGCTCTTTTACTTCATATTTATTGATACTGATTTTCCCCACCAGCTTAGGAAGTAGGTCCTGGGGGGAAGACTTCTCTTTCAGTCTGATCTCCATGAATTTTCCGTAGTCATCGATTTTTTCAATCTCGGGAAAATTTTTAATAAAATTTGCTTCGCCGTCGTAATCCAGTACTACAGTATTTTTCCCGTACTGCTTCTTTATCTGGCTTAAATTTCCCTCCAACACTCTTTCAGCTTTATTAATAAGGCAGATATTGTCACAGATCATCTCGACCTGTTCCATGCGGTGAGTGGAAAAGACTATAGTTCGGCCCTTTTCCTTCATCTCCAGCATGATATCTTTTAAAAGCTTGGTGTTAACAGGGTCCAGGCCGGAAAATGGTTCATCCAGAATAATAAGCTCAGGCTGATGGATGACGGTTACAATAAATTGAAGTTTCTGCTGCATCCCCCTTGAAAGCTCTTCAACCTTTTTGCTTTTCCAATCTGAGAGATCAAACCTCTCAAGCCAGAAATCGATCTCCTTTCGAGCTTCGCTGCTTTTGAGCCCCTTAATCTCAGCCAGAAACAGGAGAAGCTCTCCGACCTTCATCTTGGGATAAAGGCCTCTGTCTTCAGGGAGGTAGCCTACTCTTTCTTTCATCTCCTCATCCATCCTCCGGTTGAGGACTTGAGCCTTCATCGGGAATGATAATGCTCATCACCATACGAATCGTGGTTGTTTTTCCCGCTCCGTTTGGCCCCAGAAGACCATAGATCGTTCCCGGGGGAATCTCAAAAGACAATTTCTTGACCGCATAGAAATCGCCAAACTTTTTGGATATACCTTCAATTTCCAGAGCATTCATGACACTATCCTTTTAAGATAAGCATTTTCCCAAGGTAACATGATATAACGAGGTGAGTCTCAGTTAGAACTTTCAAACAATGACTCTCTTTAAGTTTTTTAATATACTCAATCTTTCCGAAAAATTCTATATTTAAATTTTGGCCTA
>SMTZ1_10007133_pt1 | contig 11786 bp, 12 predicted proteins | sample DeeMarSWOR136_30_FD_25667 | JGI IMG/M metagenome (IMG submission 25667) | reverse complement strand
TCCCACGGCTCAACTTGCCTGTGAATAACATATCCCTTAAATTCAATCTCTATGTTGGCATCGAATTCTTCTGCTTGAGCTCCTACAACCACAAAACCAGCATCTTCCAGTGTACGCTTTGCTGTGCTGTAAATGAGCTCATAGAGTGCAACTTGCTTGGCCTTTCCATAATCCTCTTTTACCACAAGCCTTACGGTTTTGATTGCCTCGCCGTATCTTTTGGCAGAAGCCATACAAGACAGCTGAAAGATAGCCAACATAGTGACTAAGGCCAAAAATGTAACGAACTTAAACCTTTTCATTTTTATATTTCCTTTACTCGGTAAACAATGTTTACTTTTCCTGCTTAATGACTTCCTTCGCCAGCGCAAGATAGTTCTCAGCCTTATACACCACACCCATCCCACCTTCACCAAGCTTCTCCAAAATCTTATAATGAGAAATCGTTTTCCTATCATTTTTGCCTTTAGGATATTAGAGTTTGTATTGTCATTATTAATTAAAGTTAACCCTTTATATTTGTCAAATGAAATCTTTACAATATGCTGGTGGTGACAAAACAGAGGTATCTTGAACTTCTTAAGGCTTCTTTGAACAAGGCTGTAGAATGGGAACTTTTGAAAGAAAATCGACTCAAAGGATTCAAAAGACTCAAATCAGATCGAAACCGTCAGATACGATTCTTAACCAACGAAGAGATACAACAGGTTTTAAATACGGCAAATCCTTTTGTGAGTAAAGTAATCTTAATTCTTCTCTATACTGGCTTGCGAAGGTCAGAACTGGCTTTCTTGGAATGGAAGGATATAGACTTCGAAAATGAATTAATCCTGATTCAGTCAAAGCCCGAATTTGGCTTTCATCCTAAAAGTTACAAACCAAGATCAATTCCAATGTGTGATGAACTAAGAAAGCTATTACTAGATTTACCCCAAGCTGGACGATTTATCTTTGACGATGGCAATAACCATCCGCTTCATAGCCCAAATGCCTATTACAAGATGGTTATGAGAGCCTATAAGAAGGTTGGTATAGAAGGAGCTACTCTGCATACCCTTCGCCATACCTTCGCAAGCCACCTTATAATGAATGGGGTCGATCCCAGAACTGTCCAGGAATATCTTGGACATTCAACTATCCAAATCACCGAGAAGTATTCCCACCTTTCTAAAAGTCACAAGAAAGAAGCAATAAAAGTCCTGAATTTTTCAGGAGAAGTTGAAACAAAACTGAAACAAATTGGTCGAGGCGAAAGCTAAGTTGTTGGGAATCAACAAATAAAAAATGGAGGCGGCGGGAATCGAACCCGCGTCCGAAGATAGGAGCCAAAGACCATCTACATGCTTATCTTCTCTTTTAAGCCTTCCCTCAAGATAACACCGAAAAGCAGGTTTTAACTCGAGGTAGCTTGATTTAGGTTTCGCCTTTTTCCCTCAAGCAAGGAAAAAGACTATCCTGTTTTATCCGACGCCTTATCCCAAACCAACAGGCAAGCTCAGGTAAGACGAGCTGCTTACTTAGGCAGCCAGCGCATACGAATAGTCGTTTGCACTTATTTTTTGTCCCAATTGTTTAACGAGGAAACTGGGTACCTCGGCATGCAGATCCTCTCTCCCCATCCCCGTCGAATCCAGGTCGCCCCCAAGCATAAACTGCTTTTTGTTTATGGTTAATAGTAAATAGTATAAACCATAAACCTTCTATATTAATATACGAAAAAATGAATTTTATAAGCCAATTATTTATTTCATTGACATCTAAAAACTAATTACTAATAACTCTTAGTTACCATCTCGAACTTTTTACCGACTGGTTAGAGCGAGTTCTATTAAAATGGATAGATTTTATTCTTTTTAAAATAGGCGAGTGCTTTCTTTGTTTTCTCCAGAGCACCAACCTCAAAAACGATCTCCGGCTCAAGTTTATATTCTTTGATTAAGTCAGAGAATTCCTGCCAGTTTATATTCCCCTCCCCGGGAATCAGCTCATTATCCACATCCTTCTTATTATCGTTCACATGAACATAAGCGATGTTTTCGCCTAAAACGGAAAACCATTCTCTCATCGAAACCTCAGAGTAAATATTCCAGTGTCCAATATCAAAACAAATTTTAAAACGGGGAGAGTTGATCTTCTGTAAAAGCCTTGCCATAAGCTCAGGATTTTGCTCCCAGAGGTTTTCAAAAAGAATAATTATATCATATTTAGAAAGAGCCTCTTTCCAGAACAAAGCATTCTGCTTTTCCCAGTTTTCAAGATAACTTTTGTGCCGAATCAAGGGATTGAGGTTTGTATGAAAAACAATGTATTTGGCTCCAAGGCTTTTTGCGATCTTTAGATTTAATGTGAATCTCTCCCTGGCAACTGCACTTACTTTCTTATCCCTGCTGTGCAGAAGCAGATCCTGGAAAGCAGCGTGAATGGATATCAATCCCTTAAACCCTCTCAACTTATACTTATACTTATACTTATTCGCCAGCTTCTGCCAATCACCATCTAAAACATCAGCAAAAGCAAAGGAGGCGATCTCTAGATTGAAATCATTTACCTTAGCATATTCTAAGTATTCCTTGAAATCAGAATCAATAGGCTGAACAAATATCTTCGAACTCATCTTCAGTTTATCCTGAAAATCTAAATTGAATAATTTTTTCTTACTAAAAACTAAAAACCAACCACTAACAACTATAAAAAAACTGCGCCTTGAGGGAATCGAACCCACGACCCGCTGATTAAGAGTCAGCTGCTCTACCTAACTGAGCTAAAGGCGCAAGCTTGTGATCAGATCACGGTAAACGGAAAACCGTTCAATAAGAATTATCTTTTCTATGAACTGTGAACTATTTACCATTTACCGTTTGAATTTTCCTTTTAGGAAAATTCAAACTGAGGGTGGATGGGATCGAACCATCGACCACCTGCTTAAAAGGCAGATGCTCTACCACTGAGCTACACCCCCAAGATAATATCTGGTTTTTAGTTTATTGTTCATAGTTTATAGTTTAAAAAAATAAAAAAAACAAACCTTGTCAAGTGAAAAGAGTCTTAAAAATATATACTACGCTACATTAGCTTAAGCTGTTTAATCTAAAACAAAGGGATTTTTTAAATTCGATTTCAAGCTTTTATTCGGAGAGAATCTTCTCTGCGGTCTTGTAACCCAGCTCTAACAATTTCTTGGATTTGGGGGGATTGAACTCCATCTCAAAAGCCTCTATTTCCGTATCCGGACAAATTCCGACTATCTTAACCTCTTTTTTCTCCCTTCCGGTTCTCCTGCTTTTGATGAAGGTAAAATTCTTTTTCTCGGATTCGAAAAGATTTCTAATTTGATTTTTTTGCTCCTGTTGTTCCAGAAGATTGACGATCTTTGCCTCCAGCTCTCCTAAAATCCTGATATCGTTGTTGATCTTCTCCGCATCCCTGACATCCCTTTCAAAATAACCATTAGGAGAAAGACCGGAAACGCTCCTCAACCCAACTGAAAATAAAGTCCTGTATTTCCTCTCCAAGCTTTTGGGATTTATGTTCGGATAGCGGGGGAAATTGTTTATGATGTAAACTATGCCAACGTCATACTGCAAAACCGTGGAAAGGGGGGTTTTGTTCAAAACCCCTCCGTCAACGTACTGTTGAACCTTCAGTTTGTCTCCGTCCGAGAAGACGTTCTCTATCTCCTGGTCGTATATATAATATTCAAATGGAGGAAAAGCCATGGGTATGAGTGTCGAGGTTAAAATGTAATCAACCGCCTCTTTCTCGTCGTAAAGGGTGGTTATGTCCTTGGTATAGACCTTGCCGGTCTGAAGCGAAACGAAGCTGACGAAAAAGTGTTCCACGTTTTCCCTTATTCTGGAAAGGTCTATGTATTCCTCTATTAATCCTCTCAAAGGGAAATTGTCATAGATCGAAGTCGGAAGAAATGAAAATCCCTTGTTCTTACCAAAAACGTGGGAGAGCCCTTTTCCCAATCTCTTCCAGAAATTGTGGCTCCGATAAACGTCGCGATTTTTTATTTTACCCCACCACTGGTCGAGCTCCTCCGGGACCTTCTCCGGCTCGTTCTGGGAAACGATAAGACCGTTTAATCCTCCCACCGAGGTTCCGGCAATAACGTTGAACTTCACTCCCTTTTCAAGCAGATACTTGATTGCCCCTGCCTGAAAAGCCCCCTTGGAGCCGCCCCCTGATAAAACCAAAGCGGTATTTCTCATCTTTTATCCCCCTAGGTTAAATCCACCTAAACAAATCGGAAGATTTCTTTTTCAAAACAGTCATTTTAACCATCTCGAAATTTGGTTTAGGCCAATTGAAAAATCTTTCTTAAAACAGATTGGGAATCAACTTCTCTCACCAAAAATATACGATTTTTGAAATAAATAGTGTTCAAATATTAAGAACGTTGATTTTCGCGTATCCCCCCTTTCTCTGTGAGTCGGAGGTTTATTATTGGTTTTTGCAATGGATATAATCACTTATTCTCTGAGCTTCAAGGAATGCCCCGGGGAGATGGACGGTATCTTGTAACCAGCCAGATTCCGAAAATCACTAAAACAGTTCCCAAAAGCAGATATATGGTTATTGCTTCTCCCATAATCAGCCAGCCTAAGATTAAGGCAACAATGGGAGTAATGAAAGTAATCAAAGATAATTTGGTTACCTCTATCTTTTTCAAAAGCCAGTAATAGGTTACAAAGGCTAAAGCTGAGCCAAAAAAAGCCAGGTAAACTAAAGCCCCGATTGATTTATAGGTTATTTTAAAATCCCCAAGTCTTTCAGATAGAAAACCGGATCCCAGAAGAAGCACAGTTCCCAATCCCATCTGGTAGGTGGAGATGGCTATGGGCTCAACATCATAAAGATCCCTTTTCACCCTTACCGAGGCATAAGCTGAAAAACCAGCACTTAAAATTACCCCCAGCATCCCGACAAATATATTTTCCCCTGAAAAACTTAGGTTGTCCCAGAAGATCATGACTATTCCAAAAAATCCAAACAAAAGACCCAGGATTTTTTTGGCGCTCAACTTCTCATCCCTCAAAAGAAAGGCAGCGTAAATTGCAACGAAAAAAGGAAAGGTAGCGAAAAGAACTGCGGTGAGCCCGGAGTTAATGTACTGCTCTGCCCAGTAGACAAAAGAATAGGAAAGATAATACAGGAAAAAGCCGGGGATAAGGATTTGAACAATCTTTTGTTTGTAATCAGAAAATCTTATTCCCCTTAATCTTCCCCAGATATAAAGGACACTCGTGGCTAAAAGAAACCTGAAGCCTGCAGATAGAAAGGGAGGCGAATCCTCCAACCCTATCTTGATCCCCAGCCAGGTGGAGCCCCAGATCAAACACAGCATGGCGATAAGAGAAGCATACAAAAGATTTTTGCTTTTTGTGGAAGTTGTGTTCAAACTGGGTTATGATTAAATTATAATTTAAAGAACTCTGTTTAAAATAGTGTTCTTATTGCAAAGAACGTGATCCCACCTTGCCCGCAAGGTGGGATCATTTCTACTAAATTAAAATACGTAAAATCAAGCTCCTTTTTCTTTCTTGGTCGAGATTCCAAAAAAAGTATACAAAACACAAAATCCGGTGAGCGCAGTGACAACAAGGATTATTCCGATTATATCCAATATCACCCCCAAGACGCTATTTCCAAAAACCAAAAATCCTAAGATTAAAAAGATTATCCCTATGATAAACCTAACAATCCTGTCAGCTTTACCCTCATTTGCTTTCATCTTTTTCACCCCCTCAGTTGTTAAATGGTTTCTACCTCCTTCAAAAGTAACTTAAGCTTTCCTCTTCCTTGTTAATCAATATGGATAAAGAATAAAACCTTTAAAAGGAATCCAGCATCCCTATGTGAAAAGCATCACCGTAGATTTCCTCCAACTCCACCTTTTCCAATTTCTTTACCATGAAGACTCCATCGTCCCCCATTTGAATTTTATACCCTCTCCGTCTGTACACGTCCATAAGTATCTCGTCGGTGACCATCCGGTCAATCACCCCATCTGGGGTAAAAGCCTCCACCTGTTCAAGCAGCATATCATAAGTCTTTTGATTCAAACCAACCAGCTCCTGAATCTTGAGTACGTTTCTGAACTCGGAAAGCAAAGCGTATCCATTTTTTGTTTGAAACGACTTTTTCTCATCGAATCTTTTCCGCGCGGTGAACATCCTCAAGAAATCCTTCTGCCTTACCACAAAACCGGTTTTATTTTCCACGAATCCCAGATAAATATCATAGATCTTTTTATGGTTAAGTTTCCCTCCAATTCTTTTTCCAACTCTCCCTGCCCCAAAGACCTTGTATACTTTGGGATACTGGTTTAACCTCTCCACCTCAACGTAATCCATCTTCAGATATATATTATAGGCTATTATGGTCCTTAAGGTAAAAAGAAATGAGAAAGGGTAGCCTCTCTCTTTGAAATACTGGTGCGCTCTATCCATCAAGGTTTTGCATATTCCTCTTCTGGCAAAAAGAGGATTGGTCGCCACGCACCAGATCCCTCCTACCAGCTCTTCACCTCCAGATACAGTTTTTGTAGGGATATCCATCACCCCCACAAAGCCAGTGAGTCTATCATCCTCGACCGCACAGAATCCCACCGGACCGTTTCTTAACCTGATATCCAGGTTAATAAGTTCCTGCATCTTAGAAGGAGACACCGGCATCCAGAAAGCCTGATCCATAAGTAGCATGAAATCATCCTTGGGCTCTAATTCATGAAAGGTTACTATTTGCATTTTCGACTCCTTGATTTAGTAAGAATATCTTTTACAAAAGGATTTAAGTCAAGTATAAAGTTAGCAATCTTTCTACTCTAAAAAACCCACATTGCCTCCCGCATCAGAGTGTACAATGTGGGTTGAGATATCTTTCTTGGTTAAAGAAAAGGGACTTCTCCAAAAGACTTACTAAAAAATGGCTGGTACGAAGCATTCATACTAAAGTTTTCAATCCTTTATGCCCGCTGATATATTGAAAACAAACAAGATTACTTATACTCACCCCCTTTTCATTCCCCCTCTCTTGTAAAGAGAGGGGGATAGGGGGTGAGTTACCTATCTTGCCAAACGACCTAAATTTATAAATCTATTCCTCTTATCAAGAACTGTAGCAACTGAATTGGAGAAGAACCAAAGAAAAAAGGTAACAATGAATTCAAGAGATGTTACTCGCTTTTCTCCTCCTCTTTTTTCTCCTTTTTCTTCTCCTTGAATTTCTCGATTATTCCGGGAATAGCTTCCAAAACCGGCTCCCATCTGCCAGGCTTAACTCCTAATAGCGATACCTGATCACCTTTGATTACAATAAAAGCAGCCGGATACACGCATACTCCACCACCTCCGCCGCTCCCCAGCCCTTCTCCCTTATCCTTGGCTCCACCGGTTCCTCCACCGGCACCGAAACCCAGGGTTATCTTGCATACCGGAATTATGGTCTTCCCCTCAATGGTTATGGGGTCCCCTATGATGGTCTCGGTTCTGGCAACGGTTTTTAGCTCGTCCAAAATCGACTTAATCAGATCCTTGGCTGGATTCTCCATCTTTCACCTCCTCATATTTTTTGAGTTTTCTGAAAAATCTAATTAATCTCATCTTGGGTAAAAGAAAAAGTACTTTTAAAAATATCCATACCACATTGAAAATCCTGGTTTTCAGGGAAAGCTCCATATTGCTTCTTAGAGTTTCTTTTTCGAAATCAGGATATATGTTTATGGAGGTATTGGGCAGAAAAGTCTGTAAGGGATAGCTGATGCTTAAAAGACCTCCGTATAATATTCCGGTCAGAGCCGGATCAGGAGTGCCAATCCTGGCATCCAGAAAAAACCTATCAACTCTTGATCTTTTAAAAAGATTGCCTAAAGAGGACATCACTACCTTCCCCGATTTAACCATAGTATCTTTTTCCTGCCACAGAACGTCGAAATTAAGCTTTTTCTTTTTCACTTTTTTCTTTTTTTCGGGCTTTTTCTTTTTTTTCATTGAGCTTCTCAATATTTTCAGGTTAAACAAGCTGAAACCGACCTTTTGAGCTGACCAATCCAGATACAGACTTCCGAACAACCAGCGCATGACTCCTTGTTTTCTTTTATCGTCCAAAATAAGATGGACAAAGATATGCGAAAAAAACAAAATCAAAAAAGCTAAAAGCAACAATATCAGCGCTATTAAAAGCCAAAAGTTCATATTCTATCTTAGATTACGAGCTAAAGAGCCCTTTGTTTCACCTGCTTCTGAAAAGCTCCCATTCGAGGGTTTCTGACCCATCCGGAAAAACGCAAACCGCATATTCCATTCTCCAGGTTCCCATATCTTTTATTTCGGTTCTTATCTTCCCGCCTTTCCTTTCGCATAAAGAAAACTTTTGCCCGCATTTACCCTTTAAAAAATCCCAGGATCTGCATTCTGATCCGTCCGGGAAAATGCAAGATTCATATTGATTACCTTTCGAATCAGATATCATCTGAGTTTCATATCCGAGTTCGTTACAATACACGCTTGCCGGATTAGACACACCAGCATAAAGATTTCTTAAATCACTCATCTTTTGATCGGACAGGTTTTCTTTATCGGCTCTGGTGCCGCAGGTGATGAAGACAAAAAGAAACAAAAGTGAAAAAAGGTATTTATTTATTCTTTTCATATCTTTTCTATTGTCATTAAACGTGCAGAATCGGTCCTTGAATGAGATTCATTTAAGCCGGTTAAGGTTGAGATGTCAACCAGTTCTCTATTCCAACTGTTCTAAAGCCGACATCACATATCTGTTAAGAAGCTGTAAGGTATATTGCCCGTATGCCCCCGGCTCGGACATAAGCTTTACTATCAAATCTCTCTGTGGCTCTCCTTTGGCATCCACATGGATAGTGTAATAGCCGGTGATCTTAAGAATAAAAGATCTTTCCAATCCTTTTTTTCGAGGTGGAGCTTTGAACACCAGTTCAGCCCAATCCTTTTGGGTTGGCATTGAATAGTGGATTCCATCGATTTCATAGAAAAGCTCCTTCAAATCCCTGCCTGTATGGTCTTTTGCCTCAGCAGGCGAAAGCTCTGTGATCCGCAACGGCAAATCAGGAGTGTAATCGGCATGAACGCTGTTAATCATCCACAATCCAACAGTAGACTCCACTTTGACGCGCAATACCTCACCAGAGATTCTACCGAGGTCCAGCAGCACTACTTGATCCTTGGGAAGGGCAGATCCCACCACCCAGATGAAGTCGAAGTCCTGCCAGACCTTTCCGTTCCATAATTTTATCAAAAGCATCCCCTCTCTGATCAGTACCTCCTGGAATGCTTTGCTGGCTTCTGGGGAAGTGTTGAGCAGGTCATACCATTCGTCTAATTTGGAACCGTGAAGTTCCAAAATCTGGCCCTGCAAAAAGGATGCCCAAGGAGTATTCTGTAAATTAAAAGCCAGTTTAACCAGGTTGCAACCTGCGGGACGATCGAATTCAAAAATCAGTCCATCCCGTGTCCCTGACCTGTTCTCCAGATCCCGGCCAAAAGGATTGCTGATCCAGAACTGATCATCCTTTGATTTGACCAGTTCAAGCACATCAAAACCACGGAAATCTTCTGCCTTGCTGGGGATCTGAGGAGCTGATAAAAAGTGCAATCCGCCAGAGGATGATGGCACTACCCGGATTTTTCTGGGGTAATCAATCACAAGAAGTTTTAATTCATCTATGTATTGGGTTTCCTGAAGTTCATTGGTAATCTTCAAATGGTAAGTCCCCTGAACCTCTGTCAAATGATCCAGATTGTCCCAGTCGGTTCTTTGAGCTGCTTTGTAAATCGCATTTCCGTATGGTTCTGAATCAAGAAAATATTTTTCTCCGTCAAAACTGTAAACAAATGGACAAGAGGAACTCCCACTATAGCTCCAGGTCGTACCGCCCAAACCCCAATCCTGCGATCCCATAGCTATGCCGATTATGATTAAACTCACATCAACAGCAGCCCCAATGCCGAGGCCTACCCATTTAGCATGTTTTTTATTCGGCACCTGTATCTGGTAAATCCTGTCTGTAGGAATTAGGGTTCTTCCGGTGGAATCTTCGATCGCAATCTCAGACATAAATGGGATTTCACCTGTGGATGCAAGCCTTTCCAGAGTCCTTCCGTAAACAATATTTCCGCTGCTGTCAACGATCTTATCGACCACTCTCAAGAAAACGATCTTGGATGTCGTATCCCCGATCTGCTTTATGAAAATAATATAACCTGGAACCACCAACCTGGAATCTGTTTCTTTCTCGAATTTTCTGGGAAGATATTGATAATCAAGGCCTTCAAAATTATACTTGCCCTCCAAACCTGTTTTTGACAAAATTGTAATGCTATCACCCAGGGCTGGTAAGGCAAGTTTATCCCATTTTTGTTTGCGAAAATCAGTATATCTTTCTGCATATTCCTCCTGGGAAGCTCGATAGAGTCCACGATATTCCCCTCCAACCTCCTGACCGTCATTAAGAATTACTTTGATCTTTTTGCCCGGTTTAACAATTTCCATACCCCAGCCAGGTACATAAACGCTATCCGGCTTGCTTTTATCAATTGCCGAACCGATTCCAAAGCCAATCAGGCTACAGTTATTTATTTGAATTATCACAATAGCGGTCACCAACAAAAGTAAGGAAATCAATACTTTATTTCGCCTTGACATCTTACCTCCTTTATAAAGCTTCAAAATCGCTAACTTTAAGTCTTTGTTTTCTTAATATAAATGTGCTTTTTTAGCTTTTGTCAAGGAGTTTTTAGGGGAAACAAGCCCCTGCTGGTTCCGTAAAGATCGGTATCCCCACCTTGCACCCAAGATGGGTAATATGCTCGATAAGGATGTTATCCTCCACACCTGTTGACTTTTGTGGATTCAAACACTGTTTGGATAACATCCAAAGTGAACATAACTAAGTTCAATCGGTTTTTACTGTGCAAGCCACCACTGTGTTCTGTTCGCTCCCTATTTGAATGTATAATGGGTCGACCCGATATTTAAGGCCGTGCTGATTTGTCTTTGTTCCATCTGATGAAAAACAGGATGGCAGCCAGCGCGAATACCACAATAGTAACAACAGATAGACCAATACCCAACCGGTCGTCAGGTAATCTGCCAACATACCGGATAAGACCTATTACCTGAAGAATGCAGACGATAGTAAAAGCTACTGCCGCAAGGAACCAACCTTTAGATTTATTTTTTTCCATTGTGTTGTTTTCTCCCGACATTTATTCTAACCTACGAAAAAATCTCAGAATTTTCTCCGGGTAAGTTTTGAATTTATCGGTCAGGTAATCCTTCAAGAGCCTGTTTCATTTTTTGTCGGTAAGCCCGGAACGATTTACGTCCGTTTTTTGTCAGGCTAAGTAGGGTGCGGGGTATTTTTTCCACAAATTCCTTTTTTACCTGAACATAGCCAGCAGACTCCAGCCTGCTAAGATGGGAGGAGAGATTGCCCCTTGTGAGTTCAGTCTGGCGCATTAAAAACAGGAAATCGGCACTCTCCACAACATAAAGATAAGCCATAATCATAAACCGAGCGGGCTCGTGGATGATCCGGTCGATCTCAGCAATAGGCTGCAGGTTGGCTTTGTCCTTATCCTTGTATCCCACCTGGAACCTCCTTTTTGAGCCTGGGATATTTGTGAATGAACCGAATCAACATAATCAGTCCCACTATTAAGATTATAATGCCCGGCAAAATGAAATAAGCAGGGGGATAAGTGTTCGTCAAATGGCTGGCAATAAAAACTGCCAGTATCAGAACTGCA
>SMTZ1_10006467_pt1 | contig 11786 bp, 5 predicted proteins | sample DeeMarSWOR136_30_FD_25667 | JGI IMG/M metagenome (IMG submission 25667) | reverse complement strand
TAAAACCTGCTCATGTGTGCCCTTCATGCCCCTGATTACGGGCGCTAGGAAAACCAATGTTTTGCCTTGCTCGGTCATAACCAAACTGGTGATGTTCTCTGGACTTTGAGGGCGAATCGAACTTCCGCATCTGGGACAATGATGAGTACCGATACGGGCGAAAAGCAAACGGAGGTAATCGTAAATCTCAGTAACTGTTCCCACCGTAGAACGGGGATTCTTGCTTGTGCTCTTCTGCTCAATTGAAATCGCCGGCGAAAGCCCTTCTATCGAATCAACGTCTGGCTTTTTCATCAAACCAAGAAACTGCCGAGCATAAGCAGATAAGCTCTCCACGTACCGACGCTGCCCCTCAGCATATATTGTATCAAAAGCTAGAGTGCTCTTACCCGAACCAGATAAACCAGTAATTACGATTAATTTGTTTCGGGGCATTGCCACATCGATATTCTTTAAGTTATGTTCACGAGCGCCTTTAACGAAAATGCTATCTCTCATTAGTTCATACCTATGCTTAACTGTCAATAGGTAGAATAATCCTAAAACTTACCCATTTCAACTTTATTGTAATTTTAATGTGATTTTAATGTAGTTTTCTATCACTTCTCACGTCTTCGTCTTCAATGACTTTGAGAGATCCCTAATAGCATCTCTGAGCTGGATTGCCCGCTCAAAATCCAGTCTCTCCGCAGCCTCTCGCATTTCAGCGTCAAAGTCAATTATCTGCCTTTGAACATCCGACTTAGCCATGTGTTTGCTGCCTTTAATTATTCTCTCTTTCTGGGAAACCTTTTTCACAATAGTCTTTGGAGTAATTCCATGGATTCTATTAAATCGCATCTGGAACTTGCGCCTGTATTTTGTAATTTCCATTGCTTTCTTTATAGACAGGGTCTTAACGTCGGCATAGAGGATTACTTTACCGTCTACATTCCTTGACGCACGCCCGATGGTTTGAATAAGGCTGCGTTCGTCCCGCAGAAAACCTTCCTTGTCCGCATCCAAGATGAATATTCTGGCAACTTCTGGTATATCTAATCCTTCGCGGAGAAGGTTGATTCCCACAAGAATATCAAATTCTCCTACACGCAACTGTCGTACAAGTTCGATGCGATCTAAACTATCCACTTCAGAATGCAAATATCGCACACGAAATCCTTCTTTGACGAGATAGTCAGTCAAGTCTTCTGCCATACGCTTCGTCAAAGTCGTCACTAAGATACGGCTACCCTCATCAATCGCTTTTTTCGCTTCCTGCATAAGATGTTGCATCTGCCGCTCAATGGGGTGTAGCTCGACCGCAGGATCCAATAAACCTGTAGGTCTTGTAATCAACTCTACGGGTGCTCCGCTTAATTTCAACTCATAATCTGCAGGAGTAGCCGAAACAAAGAGAGTTTTGCCCATTTTCTGCTCGAACTCCTCGAATTTTAGGGGGCGATTGTCGAAAGCACTGGGCAAGCGGAAGCCGAAGTCAACAAGGTTCTTTTTACGAGCGTAATCCCCGTTATACATAGCCCGCGCCTGCGGAATGGTCTGATGGCTCTCATCGATTATTAGCAAGTAATCCTCCGAAAAGTAATCTATTAGAGTGAAAGGGGGTTCTCCGGAACTGCGACCGTCGAAATGTCTGCTGTAGTTTTCCATTCCGCTACAGAAACCCACTTCCCTTATCATCTCCAGGTCGTAGTTGGTTCTCTGTTTGAGCCTCTGAGCCTCCAGAGGAGGCAACATAGGCAATCGTTCTTCGAGTTCCTGCCATATTTGCCGGAGGGCACGATCTTGCTTTTCCTCTGGAACTACATACTGCCTTGCTGGATACAAGACAACCTCGTCGATGGCTCCTTTCGAATTTCCGGTTATTGGGTTGACTTCCTTGATTTTCTTGACTTGGTTTCCTTCCAGCTCGACGCGCAGCACATCGTTTTCATAAGAAGGTATCACATCCACAACGTCCCCTCGCACACGAAACCTTCCCGGCTCTAACACCATGTCGTTTCGTTCGTACTGCATATCAACTAGAGCGTGAATAAGGTCTTTGCGCCTCAATGGTTTGCCAGTTCTGAGTTCAAGAGCCATGATTTTAAAGTCTTCAGGGTTACCCAAGCTGTAGATGCAGCTTATGCTGGCAACTATTATCGTGTCTCTTCGGCTAACGATACTGGAGACCGCGTGCATCCGCATTTTCTCTATCTGAGAGTTTACGCTGGAATCTTTTTCTATATACATATCCGTCGTTGGCATATACGATTCGGGTTGGTAGTAATCGTAGAAGCTGATGAAGTACTCTACACGATTGTGAGGAAAGTACTCGTTGAGTTCGGCGTAAAGTTGAGCAGCAAGTGTTTTGTTGTGGGCTATGATGAGGGTAGGTTTCTGCAATCTCTGAATTAGGTTAGCCATTACGAATGTTTTGCCGCTTCCCGTAATGCCAAGCAATGTCTGTTTTTCTTTTTTGAAGAACCCGTCGACTAGTTGATTTACTGCGATTTGTTGTCCAAGTGACGGCTTAAATGGAGCGATAAGTTGAAATTGCATTGCTTATTGTGGGAAGGGGTTATTTTTTTGCTTTGCGGAATTTTTGGTTGTTTTTTAGTGAATATTGCTACTGCAATTAGGAAACTATATCTTAATTTCAGAAAACAACAATTCTATTTGTTTTATGTCTATTAGCAAAAAATCTTGCTGTTAAATAAAAAGAGACGTTCATTGAGAGTGGAGACATAGCCACTTGCACCGAGGCTACCTCACTTCACGTGTGTGCAGGCTACCAAGTCAAACTGAAACCTCAAAAAAGTTACAGAAACCTGATTAGTTAAGAATTTTCTGCTTACAAAGTATCTTAGAAAGGAAAGGAAGAAAATTGGCTCCTAAGAATTGCAGCATTTACTTGTCTACATTTATTTCTCCTTGATAGTAGACTCTTCCTTTATTGTATTCATGGGTGAAGGCGAAAACTGGACCTGAACCCCAAAGGGCAACTACTTGAGCGTTTTCATTTAACATAATCACTGCCTTTTCAGAGCCTCCTCCCGAATAAACTATTTGGCCATTATCTAGTTGAGTTCCAAATGGGTTGTCAACGACGAGAAACGCATTGCCATTTGTGTTTACGAATGATTGAGCACCAAACCAGTCTTGAAATGAACTCAAGTTGGCTCCTCCAAGAGCTCCAGGCCAACGATCCTTGCAGTCGACTGCAAAGTAGCATGGAACCCCACCCCAGATTACCACGCCCCCGCCATCAGAAAGATAGTCTCTAACCAAAGGGGCATGTTTCGGCTCAACAGCCCATAACGCCTCAAAAACAACAATGTCATAACCAGTTAGGTTTTCTGGAACTTCCCCTTTGAACGTCACTTCAAAGCCTTCCTGTTCCAGTGTAGCGGAAACGGCTGTTCGCCATTTATTCATGGTTTCTTCAGAAAACCATGGTCCCCAGTCAAAGCCATCAGTTAGGTGATGTGCTTCCCAATGGTCTTTGTGGTTAACGTATAATGCGGATTTGCCTTCAGGTGAAGCCCAACGGGAGCCTTTGCCTAGAAGCTTCAGGGAAGGAGTCAGCGAAGTATTGAAGTGGGGTGTTGAAGAAGGAGTGGGTGAGGGTGAAAGTGTTGGAGTGTCTGTTTTGCGGTTGATTTTTATCATCAGGTTTGCTGGAGGAGCTGTTGATGCTATTGTTAACCATGCAGAGAGCTCTTGTGTTCCAGGTGCTATGCTGTAGTTGTGGTTGCTGAAGGTAACGTATTTTGCTTGATAGTCTGTATCGTTCAAGCTGAAATCAAATTCCGCAAAGTAGGTTACAGACGCTAAGTTCTGAACAGTTATTTTGAAAGTTACGGTTTCCCCTGGATATAGACTGAAGCCTGACGGGTAATCCAGTATTTCAATTGGTTCCTTGACTTCAAGCGGTATGTTAATAGCCGTCAACGCGTAAGCAGCAAAGCTTCCAAAGACTATGATGGAGATCAATGATGCGATTTCGAGAAAAACTCTTAACTGTCGAAGTTTTTTTTCAGATTCAAACATGCATGTTCCCTGCTTAATTGTGGGTTTTTTCCGTGATTAAAGCGTTTTTTGAAGTGAATCAGCATACCAGCACCAACCACGATTACCGAATCCACTAGCGCCACCACAAACTTTATCGGGAATGGAACTTCCACGTTGAAGATGACTGTTTCTGTTGTCATAGTTCTCTCTCTGCTAAAACCTGTTGTCTCCGTTTTTGTGTTTGTTGATGTAGAGTCTGTTTTGACATCACTTTCGGTTTGAGGTGTAAAAATCTTGGTTTCATTATTAGCCAAGGAAATTGTGAAGTAGATTGTTTTTGAGGCAGTGATGTTTTCGGGTGTACTTTCAATGTAGACTACGATACTGTGGGGCCCTTCTGTTAGTCCATTTAGAACGGTGTTGCCTGTGATTGTTTGGTTTGCTTGTCCATCCAAACTGTAGGTTGCTGTGTAGAATATTTGGTTTACCATGTATTCTAAGGGTACGTCTGGCGTGTTGTATGTTTTATTTTCTGGAGACAGCACTTTAATTGTTTCAGAAGGCGGGTTTTCTGAAAAAACAGTGAGAACTTCCACTCCATCATAGTAGACGATAGTTACATTATCAATTGTTTTTGTTTTGAACCAGTTATTAATTTCGCGAGGATCATATGTTCCATCGGTTGATATGGCTGGTCCTCGCATATTTTCGGCAACCAACTTTCCCTTATCCTTAAGAGACGATTGACCAACAATCAGTTCTCCCAGAGAATAGACCGAATAAGTTTCTGTGGTCTGGTTGTAAACTAGTCTGAAGGCGAACCATCTGTAATCTATTAAAAACGTCGCCCTAATTGTATTGTCTTCAGATAATTGAAGAGGAGAGGGTTCGTAAGGGAATTCTTCGTCCCCTGTAATATTTCCTTCCAATGGGCTTTGTTCGCATGCGCTTAAAGGAAGGAGTACTTCTCCCTGATAATAAATTCTTCCTTGACCGTATTCATATGTGAAGGCGTAGGCACAGTCTGGGCTCCCCCATGATGCGATGATGTTGGCGTTTTCATTTAGAGATGTTACGCAAGCTTCCGCCGAATTAATCGCTGAATAGACAATGTCACCATACTTCAGATTTGTGCCGAAGGGTTTGTCAATGACTACTTGAGCTTGACCGCCAGTGTTCGCGTATGTGTCGCTTCCGAACCAGTCTTGTATCGCCGTTAAATTGGTTCCGCCGTATTTTACAGGGTACAAGTCTTTGCAATACGCTGACAGGTAGCTGGGAATGCATTTTAAGAGAATTACGCCTCCTCCGTTTGCAATGTAGTCTTCTATTAGTGTTGCATGTTTCGGTTCTACTGCCCAGTTTGCCTTGATGACCACTAGGTCATAGCCATTCAAGGATTCTGGCATGTCTCCTGTAAACGTTACCTTAAAACCTGCCTGTTCGAGTGCGCCTGATATGGATGAACGCCAATTATCCATTGTTGGTTCTGACGGATATGGACCCCAATCTGCTCCGTCGGTTAAGTGATGTGCAGCCCAGTTGTCTTTGTGGTTAACGTAAAGTGCTGTTGTGCCGTTTGGTGCAGCCCATCTTGCTCCTCCACTGAGAAGCTGCAGGGAAGGCACTGAGGATCCATTGAAGAAAGGTGTTGGAGAAGGAGATGGTGAAGGCGAAGGAGTAGGCGCGTTGGCTCTTCTATTAATCGTTAGAACTAGGTTTGCTGGTGGGGCAGTTGGTGCCACGGTTAGCCAAGCAGACAGTTCTTGAACGCCTGGCGTTACGCTGTAGTTGTGGTTGCTGAATGTAACGTATTTGGTTTGATAGTCTGTGTCGTTTAAAAGAAAATCGAACTCGACAAAATTGGCTACGGACGCGAAATTTTCGACGGTGAACTCAAATGTTACTGTTTCGCCAGGGTAAACGTTGAGGCCAGAAGGATACTCCAGTATCTCGAGGGGTTCTTTAACTTCAAACGGTACGTTTACAGACTGGAATGCGTGAACCGTGAAGCCCGTTAGGCTTAGGGTGGAAACTAGAATTGCAGTTAAGAGGAAATGAGGTTTTTTCCAGCTTTCTCGTTTTGCAGGTTGGCTCATATATTCTCCTCCTGAGAAAAATATGGGTTTTTTCCCGTAAAAAAGGGTTTTTATCAAGGTTTCTTGACAAAACAAGCTAAAAACGCAGAGTTTTAGTCAAGGTTTCTTGACAAAACAATCGCATAGCGAAGATTTTTAGTCAAGGTTTCTTGACCAAACCCAACTTGACTTTTTATTTCTCAAGGAAAAAGGGAAAAGGTTGCGAGATACATAAGAAAAAATCTAAAACGAACGAGGTTACCTCACCGCGGCCGCTATTTGGAATAACAGATTTACCTGTAGATATGCTTACTCTTTTAAGTTTCCATAAAAGAAGAGCGAAATTGGCAGGGCTAGTCCCAGGGTCCAGGCCAATCCGGGAAAATGTAGGTGGCTCCAGCTTCCTCCATGATTTTCTGAGGGTGCACTGGGACCATCTTCCCATTTTGCCATTGAAACACCATCATTATCATGTATTCTGCGTCTGGATCGTTAGGGTTCTCCCCCATCATAATCCCATGAGAAGAAGAAAAAGCAAAAGTCCTAGCCTGAGAAGTCTCAATATTTGTCTGCTCCAAAGCCTCAATAACAGCTTCATACTCAATGGTTCCAGCCCTTCTGATAGCGTCAGGCAAAATAAAGCGCAGTACATCATACGCAAGAGCCGAATTAAATCCCGGTGTTTGATCCCATCTTTCAATGTATGCTTCTCGAAACGGCAAAGTCTTACTAGTGAAGGGATATTCAGCTGCAATGGGAATCTGCGACACCGATATAGTTTCACATTTGCCTTCTGTAATTTCCCAGCTTTCTGGGAGACCAGCTGCACCCAATACTCCACTGTATATTACCATTGGTGACCCGCGATCATGCCATTCTTTGATTAGTGCGTTTCCTTCCAATCCGCCGCAAAATGGAATCAGGATTTCTGCGTCAGCAGCTTCTGCTAGGACGAAGTAGCTTGTGAAATCCACCGTTCCCGGAGGGTACCTTCCTTTGTAAACAATTTCATAACCATAGAGTGCGGGCAGCATATCATCTAGTGCACTCATCGTTACTTCTGTCCATTCAGAATCTTCTGCCAAGTAAGCAACCTTCGTAAAGTTCGTGTTTTCGCTTAAGGTTTTCAGGCTGTCTGTTGCTCCTTGAAGACCAGATGTAATATTCCAGGTCACGGCAAAAAGGTACTTGTACCTTTCATAGTCTTCCAGCACCCGCTGTTCGATATCGTCGATGCCGCTACCCGCGAAAAATATCTTTTTATGTTCAGCAATAGCTTCACAGACGTTTATTCCACCGCCAAATAAGAAGTCCACGTTATGGTATGTGATTAGTCTGGTTAGGGCAGAAGTATATGTCACTATGTCCATAGCAGATGCCTGGTCGTTGTCTTCTCCAACTACCTCTATTTGCCTTCCTAGTATGCCCCCTTCAGCGTTGAGCTGTTCAGCTGCTAAAATGGCGCCTTGCCAGGCAAATTTTCCGCTGGGCATGTCTAGGTCTGCAAAGATACCTATTTTTATTGTCTCAGTAGTAAGGTCTTGGCCCCCAAGAATAACATATGCCACTACTCCGGCTAATCCTGCAAGAACAACAATAGCCACCAAAACAGCAGACTGCGTCTTGGAAAGCGCTTTAGAATCCAACTCACCAATTCTCCAAAACCAAATTATTGGTTGAAAAGAATTATAACGCTTTCCATAGAGCGACATCCGTGAAAAAATTATATGAAGAACCCTCATCAATACTAGTTATTCGTGGAAAAGCTTGCAAGACAACAGCTTACAGTCTCTTCTAAACAAGACACAAGAACTGGAGAAAAGATATGAGTGGCTCCAAGCGGCAGAAATTTACCAGAAAGCTTCCCCAATAGCTCTGAAGAATAATGATTTATTGAAAGTTGCAGAGTTAGATGAGCTAATAGGTTTTTGCTATTTTAGGGCTGCATTTCAAGCCCAAAACAATATTGAATTTAAAGACCGATTGAAACTCGCTATCCAAGCTTATGACAAAGAGAGTAGAATACTAAACGAAGCGAAGGTAGAGAACAAGCAGGTGAGAATCAAGAAGGCTGAAGCTTGGATTATTTATATTCGGTCTTGGCTTGAAACTAGTGCGCTTAAAAGAAAAGAGCTGCTTGATGAATGGTGGACCCTTGAAAACAGAGTTCTAGAAGCATATGAGAGTATTGGCGATGTTCATTCTATTGGCAATGTGTGCACCGAAATGATTGAATTGTCTCTATATACTCAAGTTTGGCTAGCTGACTATTCGGAGTTAGCGAAGCTTGAAAAACAGACTTTGAGCCTTATTGATAAAGCCATCCAATCTCTCTCACAATCAGGCGATGATTACGAATTAGCTAGTGCATATACTATCGCCAGTTTCAGACTTAGTTTTGATTTTGTATCGCTTGATTCTTATAATAAGCGTCTTTTACTTTTTCAAAGGTGCCAAGATTATTTAAAGAAAGCCTTGAAGCTTTCCGAGAAAATAGGAGACGCTCGACTAATCGGCCTTTGTTACGTTTCGGCTATGAATATAGAAGCTGGCTTTGTTTGGAATACTACATTAGCCCTAGAGTATGGGAAAAAAATTCAAAAATACGGCAATATCACTCAAGACAACTTCCTTTTAGGTTATAACGCAGGTGTATCAGCCACCCTACTCATAACTTCAAGCGAGTTTATGGAAGATCCTGAAAAACAAAGAGAAAACCTCAGAAAAGCGAGGAAAATGGCCCAAGAGTGCAAACGCATATATCAAATTATCAATCATGGGATAGGATTCTACAATGGTCTTTCAGATGAAATTCAGAGCCTCACGGATCTAGCGGCAATTGAAACCGATCCAAAAAATAAACAGCACTTGCTTGAAAAAGCAATTGAAATAAATCAAGAGGGCTTCAGGTTCTTTAGGGAGTGGAAAAGGCTCTCTGGTTTTTTTTATGCATCTTTGAGTTCCGGCTTGAGTTTGCTTTCAGAAACAAAAAGTGACGTTGAAGCGAAAAAAGCCCTACTACTTGAAGCCCAATCATATCAAAAAAAACGCATAGCCCATAGTCAAGAATTCTATCCTTTCTACTATGGAAATCACAGTCGTGGGTATTATGAATTGTGTAAGGTGCAACAAGATATAGCCAAAATTGAAAGTGAAAAGAAGGAAAAAATTGTCCTTTTAAAGAAAGCTCTCGCTTGCTTGGAAAAGAGCAACAAGCTAAAAGCAAAAAGTCCCGTGGTATATCATGATGACACTCTTTTTGCAAGCGGGGTCCTATGGAAGCACAGTGATAGACTCGGTAGAATCCTACAGCAAATCCACTCTCTAACAAAAGAGGAGAAAACGCTTTCTATGGCGATCGAAGCGTACAAAACTGCTGCAAACGCCGCAGAAAAAGCAGAGTTACCCACCCACATGGCAGAATCCCTTTGGCATGTAGCGTCCCTTCTCAGTCAGCGAGGTGAATATCAGGAAGCCTCTCAAAGCTACAAGTCAGCATCTGAAGCTTTTGATGTTGCAGCCAAAAAGATACCCAAGCTCAAGGATTTCTACAACGATTATTCAGTTTATATGCGTGCTTGGAGTCAAATAGAACAAGCAAGACACGCTCACCAAACTGAAGATTATATTAAAGCCCAAGCATGTTATGAAAAGGCTGCAAATTTACAAAGACCAGTTGAACCTTGGCGTTATTTATCTCCGAACTATTTTGCCTGGGCGAGCATGGAAGAAGCTGAAAGCCTGAGCAGAAATGAACAAACTCAGAAAGCAAAACAAACTTTCCAAAACGCATTAGAGCAGTTCAGCAAAGCAGAAAAATCCATCAAACAAAAACTTGACGAAACCACATCCTCAGACGACAAAGAAATGATTCTTAAGCTACTCAACGCTTCTGATCTCAGACGGAAATATTGTCAAGCCCGCATCCTATTGGAAGACGCAAAACTGCTAGATAGAGAAGGAAAATACCTGGAAAGCTCCAAAAACTACGAAGAAGCAGCACAAAAGATTGAAGAAATCGTCAAGAAGATGACTGTTGAAGCTGAACGCAAAGAACTAGAATTATTAGCGACCCTTTGTCAAGCTTGGGAGAAGATGGCTAATGCCGAAGAAACCACTTCTTCAGAGTCATATTTAGAAGCTGCATCTCTGTTTGAGCGAGCAAAAGAGCACTGTTATACTAGAAAGGCTAGTCTTTGGGCGTTGGGTAACAGCAATTTCTGCAGAGGATTAGCTGCCGGAGTAAAATACCAAACAAGACTGGACTTGGTTGAACATTCTAATGCCAAGGGATACATGAAGAATGCTAGCACCAATTACCTGCAAGCAGGATTTAAAAATGCTTCAGAATACGCTAAAGCCACTCAGCGCCTTTTCGATGCTTATCTACATATGAATCAAGCCGAGAGCGAAGCTGATCAAGAGAAAAGGGCTAAGCAATATCAGATTGCTGAAAACCTGTTGCAGATCTCCGCTGGCTCCTTCATGAGAGCTAAGCAGCCTGAAAAGACCGCTCAAGTAAAACAGATGCTGCAGACTGTTAGAGAAGAGAAAGCTCTTGCTGTGTCCTTAGCTGAGGTTTTGCATGCGCCTACAATAACTTCTAGTACTATGTCTTTCATGGCTCCATCTCCAACCAATGAAGCTTCAGTTGGCTTAGAAAGTTTTGAACATGCAAATGTCCAAGCGAACCTGATTGCAGGTGCCAGACAAGTCAGAGTTGGAGAATCTTTCTGTTTAACAATAGAGTTTGTTAACGCTGGCAAAGAACCTGCACTGTTAACCAGGGTTGAAGATTTCGTTCCAAAAGACTTCACTGTATTTGAGAAACCCCAAATCTACCAGCTGGAAGGCTCTTGCTTGAACATGAAGGGCAAACAGCTCGCATCATTAAAACTGGTAGAAGCCAAACTTATCCTTCAACCTTCAAAGAAAGGCGTGTATAAACTAGAGCCTAAGGTGTACTATTTAGACGAGCTTGGACAGAAGAAGACCATTCAACTGAAAGCCTTGGAGATTGAAGCTGAAGAAGTAATCCTAGCTGATCGACTATCCACAGGTACAGATGAACTGAACGCAATCTTGCTAGGAGGCATTCCCGAAAGATATGCCGTTGCACTGACGGGGGCTCCAAGCATTGAGAGAAAAATGATAGTGAACAAATTCTTGCAAACTGGAACTGAAGAGGGGCAGGTTACGTTCTATGTGAGTTCAGACCTGTTTGGCGTGAGGAGTCTGCTGGAGAGGCCAAGCTTCTACTTCTTTCTCTGCAACCTCAAACTCAAAGACCAAATCCCAGATCTGCCCAACGTGTATAAGCTTCACGGTAAAACAGACCTAAACAACCTCGGCATAGCACTAGTCAAAGCCTACCGAAGCATAGACCCAAACACCGAAGCGCCGAAGAGAATCTGCGTTAATATTCTTTCTGATGTTTTGGTGAATTATGGTGTGAAGGCTACTAGGAAGTGGATTTCAGAGTTAATTACTAACTTAATCTCAAAAGGGTTTACTGTGTTGGCTGTTTTTGATGTTGGCATGCATCCGGCTGATGAGGCTAATGCTGTTTTGGGTCTGTTTGATGGTGAAATCAGCCTTTTCGAGATCGTTGATGAGGTGAGATGTAGGAAGTCTTTGCGGGTTAGGAAGCTTGGAAACAAGGATTACATTGAGAATCCGATATGCCTGACTAAGCAGAAATAGAATTTGGAAAAAGAG
>SMTZ1_10006466_pt1 | contig 11787 bp, 7 predicted proteins | sample DeeMarSWOR136_30_FD_25667 | JGI IMG/M metagenome (IMG submission 25667) | reverse complement strand
ATTTTTCTGTTAAATTCGTCGGCGGTTATTATCTGGGCAAGGCATAATAATATTACAGTTGCTATCACAATATATTTTTTCATAATTTTCCTTTTCCAATTTAAACCATGAAATGAAATGCATTTAATTATATACTCAATTAGGTTTAATTTTTCAATGTCAAATCGTTGCTATACTGATTCCATCGCTTGGAGCGATGGAATCAGTATGAAATTCTAACCTTTAATCGGTATAACTTAAACAAAATTATTGCTAAAATCAAGTATTAATACGTTTAAAATTTTCCACGGATTTTATTGAAGAAATTTGGGGATCAGGTTATCATCTGTATAAAAATTAGATATCACCTATGGAATGATATTTGTCATAATTTATAAAAAATTTTTGAGAGTTGGGGATCATCAATCATCGGGGAAAAAAAATAGGCAATAAGCACAATGCTTAACAAGAAAGCAGCTCCAAAAATCATATATTCTGGCTGCTTTCTTGTGTTTTATTCAAAACTATATCTCGTTATTCTAATCATTAACGCCGGATTATGCATAAGTTTCCCAACTATCTCCGTTTAAAATATTTAACCGAACGAGGCCGTTGTAAATCACCGCTATAATAATACCAAAAATAAAACCATACAAAGCGCTCCAGCCGAACCCTACAAAAATTCCGAATATTGCGGTTGAAGAAAAGCCGGGAAAAATAAATTCAAAGAATTTTAAACCTGTGCCTTTGTCCGAGATAAATGCGACTGACGATATAATCATGAACATTATACCACATGCCAAACCGATTGCTATACCCAATTTGATAGAGTCAAGAAGATTTGAACGGACACGTGCTCTTTCTGAAAAGAACATATCGGTTGAAGGTGGATCACCTTTAGGATCAATATCCGTTAAAAGTATTAAGTTTTTTTCGCCTGTTTCATTCATTTTCCTTCCCCTCTTTGATTTGGAAATAAAACACTTGTTATGAATTAAAGAATATCAGCAGGTTATGTTAATTATAATGACCTGTTAAATTAAAAGCAGCCCAAAATCGTGGATGCGGAAATTTTACCAATCTATTTTGTGTCATTTCATTTATAATTTCCAATTGAGCATTTCTAAGTGCTTGAGCTTTATTCATGTCTTTGTTTTTCCATTGTTCATAAAATGCAGTCATTTTTTCCATCGTAAATTTATCATTGATTTTCCACAGGCTGGTTAAGGTTGATGACGCACCAGCTTTCATAAAAGCCCGATTCATGCCCACAATTCCTTCACCTCGAAATAGTTGACCACCTGCCGTATTACAGGCTGAAAGTACAACCAATCTCACCTGACTAAGATTCAGGTCGCATATTTCATTCATCATAAGCAAACCATCGATATTGGAACCAGCTTTTGCTGAACGAGTCGATACCGTATCGTAATCTAAATATGATTCTCCTCCAACAATAAGAAATGAATATTGCGGCTCATTTTCATTAATAATTGCATGCGTTGCAAAGTGAATAATGTCAAATCTCTGGTTCATACATTTCTTTACTGTATCTTCATATACTGCAGACCCTGCCAAAATCACAGAATCACTGAATAATTTTGCTATTTGCAAAACTTCTTGTTCAGCAAATTGCAAATCAACTGTTGGATTAGCAATTGCAAAATATTTCATCTTATCGAAAGAAATGGATGATTTTTCATTGTCAAGACAGTATTTTAAAATCGCTGCACTCGGCGCATACGCGATAGTATAATCTTCTATTAAAAATTTTTCTTTCGTTCCTTCAGGAGAAACAAGAGCGGCAAATGGCAAATGAAATAGTATATTATCCGGGATAATATAAATAATCTTCTCAGATGAAATATTGCTTTTAATAGGTTCTATCACCTGGGAATACAATTTCTTAGCTAATCGTAATATCTGGTAATAATTTCTTTGAGAATTGTCAAGTTCTAAAGTTTCCCTGAATTCAGTAATTAGATCAGTTAGCTGTTGACACGATATTTGGCTTTCAGCTACGCTGAGATTTTCCCTGTCAATTAAGAAAATAATAATTCGATCATCGACAACTTTATATTCTATTAATTGCAAATTATTCTTCAATGAACTTTGGATTTCAGATAACGTAGGTGGCAAACTTTTGTCTGTTGTTCTATCGTTGTTATCTTCCGGACCGTCAGTAAAAAGGTCAAGAAAAGCACGAGCTCGAGATCTTTCTGAATAATTAAAAGCAGCCTCATAATTTGATTGTTGATACTGCAATAGAATCATTTCCTCATAAAGATCCTGAATAGTTGCAAAATAGTTGATTTTCTCGTCACCATGAATTCCTGTTCGTGTAACTTCGATAGTATCTATTGCGCTTGTTAAGTTATATTCTGCAGCATCCATTTTCCCCAGGTCTCGGTACGTTAATCCAATTCCATAATAAGCATTTGAAAGCAATAATCTGTAACCAAGCGTTTCCGCACTTATTTTCGCTTTGCGAAAATTATCCAATGCTAAATCAAATTTTTCAATTTCTCGATATACGTTTCCGATTCGAATTAAAGCATGTACTATTCCCTCTTGATATTCGATATTAGTAAAATTGGTTAATCCTTTACTATAAAATTCCAATGCTGACTGCCATTCTTTTTTTTCTTTGTACACGTCTCCAATACTGATATAAATTTCTGACTCCGTCAGGATTGATCGGATTGCTCCTTGCTTCTGAATGGCTTGTTGAATTGTATTAAGGGCTTGTTGATAAAATTCGGTTGCATCCGAATAATTTCCCTGACAATAATATACATCTCCTATTATTTTACGCGTCGTCGCACAATCCCAAAATCTATTCAGATTTAAATATACCTGAGATGCTTCCAAAAGGTTATTTAAAGCCTTATCGTAAACACCTAAAACATGATATAATTCACCTAAATTTGCAAGTGCTGTCACTTTATCATTACTGTTAATATTTCCAAGTAACTTTAACGCCTCCTCAAAATGATTCTTAGCAGTAGTTAACTCTCCTGTTTTCATACAATCATTTCCAAGTACAATATAAATCTTAGCTCTGGTAGAGACTCGAATATCTGTTTTTTGGCATACATTAATAGCTTCATTACCCACGGATATAGCGTTTGACAATTCCCCCAGGCATCTATAGGCGATTCCCATTCTTTGTAAAATATTTACCTCGCAGTAATATTCCCCGATCATTTTTGATATTGGGAGAGCTCTATTAAAATTTTTCAGGGCTTTTCGATACTCACTTAATTCTAAATAGGCTAAGCCAATATTGTATAATGTCCATGCTTCTCTGTATTTATACCCTATTTGATGTACCAGGAGCAAAATTTCTTTTCCAATTTGTAAAACTTGATCGTTTTTATCAGCCCTGTATAAGATATATTGAATTTTGATAAGATTATCAACTTCCCTCCTTAGGTCATTGATTTTTCTAGTTATCTTAAGCGATTTTTCATAATGCTTTCGTGCGAATTTATAATCCTCTAAACCAAGATACTGTTGTCCCTTGTTGTAATAATAGTCTATTGTCAGTTTAATAACGCGTCTCTTTCCAGAAAGTGAATAACAAAAATCAATTTCTTTTTTCAGGAAATCATCATTTAAATTTTGTTCATAAATCTCTGCAATTTCTGAAGCGAGCTGGAATTTCATTGCTAAACTATCCGGTTCCCCCTTTAATCCTAAGATAAGCCCCTTTTGGAGAAGTTTGTAAAAAATTTTCCGATAGGTAAAGCCATTTTCAGTAATCATCGCCATGGTGGTGTCTTTATTATTCTTCCTGATCTGTTCAACTAAGGATTCTAATAGCTTCTGCTCGCTTTCGGTTAACAATTCTCGATCAAATTCGTGCTTGAGCTTTTCTAGAGATACAGTATCAGGTGATCGGATAAAAAAATACCACGTAGCAAAGGTAACAAAACCTGCCACTATAATCAGTGAGATTGTTCTCTGTTTCATCATCTTGTTTTTAAATAAATAATAAGTAAGAAATTAGAAAATATCATCGCAGCCCAAGAGCAAAAGACTTAATTTATTTTGCTGTCTGGCTAACCTTTAAGATTATTAATTAGATTAATGAATCACTCTATAGATAATCGCTGCTAACAGCCATAAAGACAAAAGGATTATAGTCAATCGCCCGAAAAAGTCAAAACTCAAATGAAAATTACGTCTCATCAATGCTTTGTGCTGTCTTTTTTGCCATTTATCACGAACCTTATCAAAATTAGACAAATTTCTCATACGAAAATCCTGGATCTGCTTGAATATTCGTAACAAATCCGCTGCTTTCTCTGGCTTTGCATATTGATAATGATAGTAAAACTGGGCAATCCATCCCTCATAATCTAACAGGTTTCTTTCAGTTAAGTCTGTTATTGTTGAATATTTAAGGATGTTTTTCTTTTGATCTTTATAAATCCGTTTATCTCCTATCTCTTTTTTAACAGCTTTTAGAAACTTTTTCTGACCGACAATCTCCTGATCCTTTTTCGCAAAGTCCTTTATTTTGTCGGCGAGAGGGGTATTTAGAAAATCGTCTATATTTAACTTTCTTAAAGAACTCTCTGTTATCTTAAAAACTTTGTTCTTACTTTTCTTTGAATCTTTTAGAAGAGCTTTCCTTAATTCGGGATGAAATGGAGTCATGATATTTCTCCTGGCTATTTAAGGTTTGACTAATAATTTTTATCGATTAAGTTTTGTCAATAATCGATCGTACATAAAATCAAATAACAGCTTATCAAATCGATAACCAAAATAAGAGATATCCATGATGCAAGAATGCCCGGATGTTGTTCTTTCGGGTACATAGGACAGCCAGTTTAATTCTTTATCCCTTCGATATCGGTCTGAAAAATATGTGATCGTCTCACCATTCACGTCAGGCTTATATCGAGCAAATATATCGGGAACTGGCTCGTTGCTATTCGCCCGTGTTTTTCTATTAATTATATTTCCTTGAAGTCTTTCCTCAAGTTCCGGGTAATATTGATCGAGATATTCATCGACGATGGCGCCATTTTCAATGGATGACATTGCATGAGCAAATTCATGAACCGGCGTTTTTAGCCTGTTATCCCATGCCGAAAGTGCCACAACACCCGGAGTATCAGCAAAATGTGCATGAATCCTTTCATTCTTTTTATCGCCGATATTATCGGTGAAGGTAAATCTAAATTTTTTCCCATTTTTATTTAGCTTTTCCACAGAAAAGCGAGCAGATGATCGATTAAGGGATGGTGAACCAGAAATAACAAATATTACATCGGGATTTTCGACAAAATCTTCTAAATATGTGGTGATCACACTAACATCAGCCCTCGGAGCGAGGATGTCTGACGACGGATCGATGTCCTCACAGAGCGCATTTTCATTGGTAAGGCTATGATTTTCCTTCTTGAAAACCGCGACAATCCTTAATCTGGGAAAAATTTCTGGTAAACTGAGGAGTTCATTATTTAAAAAGCTTCTTATACAGCGTATCACAACTTTAAAAAATAATTCAGGATTATTATCATTCATAATTGGATCAGGCTCAAAAGTTTCATTATCCACAATACGATCGGCATAATTGGCAATTTGTAAAGCAATCCCATCATTATAATCATCTTTACCTATTTCACTCTCCAGGAATTTTAAAAATTCTCCCTTACCTCTGACCTCGGGGCCATTTTTATCTGCGATCGTCCTGAGCATAGAAAAGATCATATCTGCCTTAGTTTTTTGAGAATAAAATCTCCTGGGAATTTCCTCTGGAATTTCTAAGGTTCGCTGAGTTATTTTGAAGTGCGAGAGGTAAATTACAGGATTCGCTACAAAAACAATCGTGTAGGGCGAATCTCCTTTTCCTTCTTGAATAATACACTTATTATCGATAAGTTCAAAATCAGCAACAAACTCCTGTACATTTTTTGATTTTCTTTTTATTAATAATGTATAAATGTAACCAATAAGGAATCCGACAAGGAAACCATTTATAAATCCCCAGATCGGTCCCAAAATAAGACCTCTCAAATTTGTAACATACCATGGATAAACAGCTTCAAAAAATTCAGTTATTTTCCATGACTGTTTGCTTGCTATAGCAACCAGTGTCACGATTAGAACAAAAATAGCCCAGAAAAAACCTAAAGTTAGGCTAAAAATCTCCGGGCGAATGATAGTAAGTTTTGAAGATTTGTAAACCTTCATCGTACCTATCTCCTTTTTAATGCATATAATGAATTTGTAAGATAATATCTACGCGATGCAGTACGATGATGCCAAAAATTATTTTCTTTGTAGCTCCTCGATTCGATCTTCTGCAATGATAGCCCAATTGGATGTCGAATCGAGATTAAGGTATTTTTTCAATTCTATTACTTCCCGTAATGTATCTTTCTGTTGTCGATTAAATAAGGATAAATTATATTGCGCTTCTAAATATTGAGGATTATACTTCAAAGCCAGGGAGAACATTTCTCCAGCTTTATCATAATCGCCTCGATTCAGATATAAAACGCCCAGGTCATTGATTATCGAAAAATTTGTGGAATCTTGTGAAAAAACAAACAAATATTGATCTTCCGTCCGGTCAAATTCTTTTTCAATTAACAAAAAATAAGTCCCCAAAATCTGGTGAGCTAATAAGTTTTTTTCATTTAGAGTTAACGCTTGATTAAGGTCCTGAAAAATATCTTTGAATTTGGACTTATAATCTAGACTGGATATAAATTCTGGAGAGCGATCGGGTCCGCTTAATTCATTATATTTAAAACCGCCAGCAGGGCGAGCTATATCTCTGTGGTTAATTTTGTGTTCATTAGTAAAAGATAATAAAGTTTCTTTGGTTAAATCATTACTTTTCCATTTCATATATTGGTGACGTCCCCAAAAAGCAGCAATTAAAACAATACATGCTAATGAAATTACAAATCTCCATTTCCTTGCAAAGGCAACGAAAATTAGAATTATTGTTCTAATTTTTTTTTCAAGTTCCTCATCTATTTCTGAAGCACCGTTATTAGTTGTAACAGTAAAGGTACATCCATCTTCCACATAAGTAAGAATTTTGCCAACCTGTTCTTGAGGGGTCATTTTTATTTTTTGTTCGATTTCTCGTTCTTCATCTGTAGTAATTTGAAATGAGTTTAATTCAATCAAAGAAGCTATTACATCAAAACATGTCTTACATGTATTGAGATGTTTTTGTACAAAAAGTGATTCATCTTCTGTAACATCTCCTTCATACCATCTACTAAGAAGATCATCACTGGGGCAGATATCGGGAATATTTTTGTCAATAGTATCACTTTTAATATCATCTGGCATGGTTAAGTCTTCCTATTTTTATTAATTCACATTAATTACTATCGGCTTGAATAATTATTTGTGGAGGGAACGCTGTTGATTAAATATTACGAAAAGATTGTAGTACTAAAACAACTTTTAATTTCTCACTGGTTACATTCAACAATACTCTGGTTATTAAATGCAATCAATGATGTTATCTGTTTTATAAAAGACAATTTTTGGATCAGCATGAATACTGAATCCAGAGAGCCAGTCTTTAAAAACACAATTTAATTTCGATAACTTATAAAATTGCTAGCTGTTTTAGTTTCTCCCTCCACATTTGATAGACAAAATTATTGCAGAATTTTCCCGATTATTTTACTCAACCATTCTTTCTTTTAAACATTCCAGTAAAGTTGGCTTATAAGTACTTAAAATATTTAATACTGTTTTATATTTTCGATTAATTAATGGGCTAGAAGCTATTGCTTTTGGATCAAGCTGTTTATATATTTTTAATTTAAATATTAACTTATACAGATCCCCTTGCGCTTTACCATTAAATATTTTATTAAGACAGAATTCTATATCTTCCTCTAAAATAATTTTATTTAGAATATTATCATTTTCCCCGATTGTATCAATCAGCCTCATGTCTTTATTATATGATGTCATTTTAAGAGGTTCGTCCAGATATAAAACTTCTTTCCACGAGATGCGTTTAATTGCACCATCTTTTGTGAATAAATTTAAAAGCAATCTTACGATAGTTACTTTTAAGTAGCTATAAAAAGCATTTTCAAAGTGGCCTTTGAATTCTTTTAACGCTCGACAATTATTTTTCAACAAATTTATATAAACTTCTTGAGCCAGGTCTTCTATGTCAACGGAGACATCCTTATAATTCATTCCTTTGGAAAATTTATATATTATAGTACAAATATAGTTATGAAAACGACAATAAAATTCCGACCATACTTCCTCATTTTCAGGCTCCCGGGCAAGTCTTATTATTAATTCGTTATTTAAGAGGTCTTTGTAATTCATGTATTAAAGAGATAAAAAAAATGAATTAGGACAGTGAATTAAATTACCTGTTTTGTCACATTAGTAATGTTAATTATATTTGAATTAATAAATATAAAATGGGACAGTTATTTAATTCACGTCCCTTAAAATAAAAAAGCCTCTTTCCTAAGTTTAGAAAAAAGGCTTGCTCCGGCGAGCTTCATTTAAAACCAAGTTGCTATTGAATAAAAAAAATTTCCTTGATGAAATCGCCAAGAGATAGCCTTATAGGGGCTTACCTGGCTGTTGTATCCTCGAAGATTTTACGATTATCTAATGGTGAATATAGATAATTTGTTTCAAAAATGCAAGAACTTTTTATGATAATTTGTAATGCCTCAGTTTTAGCGGTAATTAGTGTCTTTATGGTTGTGAATAATTCAGGATAGTTGTTTTACTGCAGCAACAGACTATAAGCCCATCGGGCAAGCCCGAAAAGGACTAATACGCATCCTTCTTTTCTGGAGAGGTTCCAATCTGTTCGTAAGAAAAGGAGAGCGATTCCGACCATTATCGGATAGATAATGAGGCTGGGGCGAGCAGACATTTCTAATGGCAATTCTCGAATGATCGCAGCTAAACCGAGAGCGCCAAACACATTAAATATGTCGCTTCCGATCAGATTCCCAACTGAGATCCCATTATGACCGCGAAGTGCCGCGACGACAGATGTTGCTATCTCCGGCATGGAAGTTCCCGCTGCAATGATAGTGGCGCCGATGATCCATTCTGACATTCCCAATGCCCTGGCTAAATTAGTAGCTGATGAGATAAGAAAATGGGAGCCGAGTAATAACATGCCGAGCCCAATTATCAAAAACCAGATATCTTTAACAGTTAAACTTCCTGTCTCTACTTCCACATCATTATTACATTGTTTACAACTATAAAGATTAACGAGATAGAAAATAAGCAATGAAAATAAAATTATTCCTTCAAGCCGGGAAAGATGCAAATCCCAGAGCATTCCGACAGCAACAACTGAACCAATTAACAGGAAGAAACCATCTCGATGAACAATAGAATCGGAGGTTTTCAGGTTGCGGATTATGGCAGCGCCGCCAAGAATTATTCCAATATTGAAAATATTTGAACCGATAATATTGCCAACGGAAATATTGCTTGCCTCACGTATTGCAGCAGAAATCGTCACACAAAACTCCGGCGCAGATGTGCCAAATGCGACAATCGTTAAACCGATTATTAATTCTGAAACACCAAATCGTTTAGCAATTTTGGAAGAAGAATCTACAAGCCAGGTGGCACCTTTGCAAATCACATAAAAACAAAAAATTAGTGTTGCGCTGTCTGTTAAAATATTCATGACCTTATTCCAAAAATCGACTATTCAATTAGCAAATCGTCCCTTGAATTACAAACTTGTATTTACAAGTGGCTCATATCAATACAAAGGATCGAAATTCATACAATGTAACTTTACCTGGTTTAAACAGTTATCGGTTTAATTTTAAAAAATTATAATAGATGTAATTTTCTAATTATCAATATGTTTTGTTTGCTAACATATTTAAGAAACATAAGGTTAAAAGATATTGAATGTTAGCTAGTTTGCCGGTTCATAAACATTTTTACAATAAATGTACCATTAGTTTTTGAATAACAAAAACTTCATTTATATGATAAATTCTAAAAGAGTTTCATCTGTTAAAAATATACCTGCAATCAAAATTACTGCGTAATAGAAAATATTAAAAAATGAGATATGATATTTAGTAGTGAGGTTCATAAAATAATTTACAAACAAAACTGTCATTGTGAATCCCATACTACTATCGTAGTTATATCTGGAAGAAATCCCTTCAAAGGTTTGCACCCATTGAAAGGATGCGTTCAGGCGTTACTTAGATGGAGCGAAGCTATGAAGTCGAAGATCAACCTCTGGTGGTCAATCTCTTGAATAATTGCTTATAATTTAAGACAAGCTTAAGCTATTTTTTTCTCCCTCGTTCGGCAATTTCCCTCAGTTTTGGCAGGATATCACCCATTGAGACGGCATCTGAATCAGCTTCACCAAACGAAAAATATAACTTTCGAAAGAGTGGAAATAGCTCAGTATAAACAGAAACAGCATTCTTATGAGGCTCGAAAATTTTGTAGGATGGACATAGCACATCCTGTGCCTGTTCAATTGTCTTGAATACACCCGCTGCTATAAAGGCAAAAATTGCTGAGCCGAGGCTGGTTACATCCTGCTCCGGCACCAAAATGGGTACTTCTAAGATATTGGCATATACCTGGTTCAATACATCATTTTTCTGGGGAATCCCGCCGCCATTAATGACTCGTTTGATAGGGACACCATATTCCTTCATTCGCTCCAGAATAATTCGGGTATGAAAAGCCGTTCCTTCAATGGCAGCGAATAACTCATCTTGAGCCGTACCTGTCAAATTCCACCCCAGGGTAAAACCGCTGAGTTCGGGATTGACCAACACCGTTCTGTCGCCATTATCCCATGTCATGCGCAATAAGCCCGTTTGCCCGGCATTATAATTTTCCAGCCCTGCTGATAATTCACTAACAGAAATTCCAGCCCGGCGGGCAATGGCATCAAAAATATCACCACACGCAGAAAGTCCCGCCTCGATTCCATAATAATCCGGATGAATAGAGCCTGTGACAATGCCCGAAACGCCCGGGATTAATTCCGTCTGTTTCACGATCGCCATAATACATGTCGAGGTGCCGATGACATTGACCACATCGCCCTCTCTTACGCCGGCACCGATCGCATCCCAGTGGGCATCTAATGCCCCAACAGGAATGGGAATGCCCGGCTTCAAACCTAACTTCGCTACCCATTCCGGGCTCAATCGACCAGCGATTGTGAACGAAGTGGCATATTCACCACTGACTTGTTCCCGAACACCAGTTAAAAGCGGATCGACTTTTTGCAGGAAAGATTCAGGTGGAAGACCGTCCAGTTCCTCGTTCCACATCCATTTATGTCCTGCAGCACAGATATTTCGTTTAATCTCCGCAGGTATTTTTGCGCCGCATAAAATACCAACAATGTAATCACTATGCTCAACAGCACTGGCAAATCGATCCCGTTTATCCGGATTGTTTCTCAACCAATGTAACACCTTTGAAAATCCCCATTCTGAAGAATACGCGCCGCCGCTCCATTTGATGTGTTCAAGATTTTCATTATGAGCAATTTTTGTAATTAACAGTGCTTCCTTCATTGCGCGATGATCGCACCACAGGTAATAATCATCCAACGGATTCAGCTCTTCGTCCACGGGAATAACCGATGAACCTGTTGTATCTACCGCTATCGCCTCAATTTGATCGCCTTTCACGCCAGCATTGGAAAGCGCATTCTTCATGGCATCAATCAATGCCTTGATCTGATCCGTGTGTCGCTGCGTCGCATGATCCGGATCATCAGGCTTGCGGATTAATTCATAAACCGAATGCGCT
>SMTZ1_10023296_pt1 | contig 11789 bp, 6 predicted proteins | sample DeeMarSWOR136_30_FD_25667 | JGI IMG/M metagenome (IMG submission 25667) | reverse complement strand
ATGATGCTTAATCCTGATGATGTTAGAAAAATAATTAAAAGTTATAAAGAGACAAAGTCAATAATGGATAATGCCGTTGTAGCTTTACATAGACCAAAGAGAAAATACAAGTAATAGAATTTTCTCCGCAAAGTTACTTAGAGATCACCAAACCAAAAATATCATTTATAATATTTGATATATCTTCTTTTAAATGTCAAAAGTAATTTATCTAAAAACTGATGTAAATACTCCCTTTGGCAAAATTGGAAAAATAAGTTGGAACTGGAAATCTCTGGGGAGGGAAGTTGAATATTTATCTGGTGTTAAAATAGGTGAAGGAAAATTAGAATATGATGATAAAAAAATAATCATCCCGATAAGAATAATCCCGGCAGATGATCCCAAAGATGCTACAATACATCCTCTTCAAGGAGAAAAAATGACTTTCTGGATAAAACAATGGTTAATGGAGCATTTAGGTAAATGTGATACATGTTTACGATACGTGATTATCCATGAGTTTACCCATCTTATGCCCCAATTTCAGTTTCCTCTTTTATGGGAGTTGCGTGGATTTGGAAAAGAGATGATGTACACGGTTCGTGATTATATCATAGATGCCTTGATCGACAGATGGAATGTGTTACATAATAATTATCCATACAACGCTCCGATCAAGTTTGCACACCACATGGAGCAGGAAAATATAATAAATTTTATATCAAAAACTCGGGAAGAATTCTTTGAGAATTACATTTACTTGGCTAAATTTGTGTCGCACTGCGAAACATGGAAGAATAACCTCTATCAGCATTCTCATAGATTTCCACATCAATTAAGAGATAAATATCACATGTTATTGGATACTCTTTCTGGGGTATATACAGGTCCAGATTTTCCAATCTATGAATTAGTCAGAGATATTGCAGAATTAATGTTTTGCCCTAGTAAAAAGGATATTATAAAAAGAGAATTTAAAAGAAGATTTCGTACTTTATCTGATATTGGTGTCATTTTATTTAATGAAAGAAACAGCAATCTCAGGAGTTCAATACAAAATTTATGGAATAAAAGGATAATTAATATCATTCAGTTAAAAAATTGCTTATTTGGTTGGAATAGGACATTTAACAGAATTATTAACATTTCTTCTGATGAACTTGGATATATCAACGAGCTTCTATTAGAACCATCAGATACAAATGAATTTTTTCTATCTTATTTTATGACAGTAGATGCTAAGGTAAAAAAATGAGAAAGAATGGTGCATCACATGTTGAAAAATAAGAATGAAATCAGAGGTTAAGAGTGCATAACTCGGTAATTGTGCATGCAGCACAAACCCATTGGTTTGTTGACTGCTAGGCTTTGATTGAGAAGTACTCTTAACCAAGGATGAAGTCACCCATAGTGCAGCCAAATAAGTTTATGGACTGTGGATAGGTGCATGTCATAAAGTATAATTACTAAAATGGTATTAAAGAATAATTGTCGGCGGACTTAACATAGGTGCACAATAAATACCCATTTTGCACCATAATAGTAATTACTGGCTTAGCACACACAAATTATTTCATACTCTTCATAAAACAAATATATTTTTGAAAATTTAAAAAGGGCTTTGCACACAAATAGGGGGATTTATGTGCAGAATATAAATTTACACACAAATTATTTTAGACTTATAAAAAGTATTATAAAAAGATATACAAAAAATTCTATTTTTACATATATTAATCTCTAACAGGAAATAAAGAATATTATTATAAAGCACTTAAAATATATAAAAATATGAATATGCGACATGGTGTTGTTCATACTTTAATCGGATTAGCTTTGTTTACTGGTTTGAATAATAAGAATCCAATGACTATTATAAAAAAAGCGGAAGGAGAAACCTTAAAAAAACCAAGGTTCAAAAAAGAGTTGGTTTTTATTAAAAAATTAAAAAGAGAATGCTTAAAAAACAATAAAAAAATATTTAGTTCTCTCCATCCGCTTGAATTTCCCTAATTCGATAAGATAACTGCTGTTCCACAACAAATAAATGGTTCCTTCATAAAAATACAATTAGAAATAGTCTCTTTTAGATATCTTTTTATATGATTTATGATTTTTTTATTGATGTCACAAAAAAAATTAGATGATACTTTTATAAAAAAAATCCGTGAAGAAGTAAAAAAAGGAAAAAACAAGATACAAGTAGCAATAGAAAATGGTATCTCTTATTACTTGATAAAAAAACATACGCAGGATATCCCAACTATATTAAGCATACCAAAACAACTACAGCAAAGAATCCGGGAAGAAATCAAAAAAGGTAAATCAATACGTCAGACTTCAAAACAATTACATGTATCATGTGACACTGTTGTAAAATACACTCGGGATTTGAAAAAACACTGGAAAAAACCAGGTAGAACAGAGGAGGAAATAGAAAAAATACGAAGAAACGTTATAAAATATAACTCCAGGTTTATAACCGCGAAAATCATGAACATACCACCTTCTTCTGTATATGGTTATACTTGGGATATTGAATTAAAAAGAGGTTTATCAAAAAAACAAATAAATAAAATCAGAAAAGAAACATTGAATGGTAAAACCAAAATCCAAATCGCCAAGGAAAACAATTTATCATATAATATAGTGCTTAAACATACTTGTGATAACCCAAGCCAGTTTCATTTAGGAGGATGGACTGGAATAAGAGGAAAATCACTTGAAATTTTACAAGTATTATTAATCGAGGAAGGTTTATATTTATGGTAAAACCATTATTTTTCTTGAGGATAAATCAAATGAGGCTATTAGAGGATTTCTTGAATGTATAAATAAAAGAAAAATTGGTTATTGGGAACTTGAAAAAATCTCAAAAGCTTTTAAATCAAAATTAAGTAAAAATGATAAATTAAAATTTGTTTGCAAATTTTAATTAAGGGTTTGTCTAATTAGACAAAACTCATTAGACAAATATATAAAGTTTATGAAGTTTTAGGTTTGTATATTAGGGTCTGTCTAATTAGACAACAACAATAAAATTTAATAAATTTATGTTTTAAAAACTTTATATAACTTTTGATATAAGGAGCTTTGCACATTAATTAATAAATATGCAAAATTGCAGAATAACTGAAAATTTTAAAATTAAGTAATTTTTGTAGTAATAAAAATCGTTCTAAAAACCTCAATAATAAAGAATTAAGAGACGCTCTATTTTTAGGCATAGTAACTTCCAGGGTTGCCTCCAGGCTTTCAGAATTATAAGGATCTTTAGCTTTCACTTTTATGATATATGTTCCTTTTTTATTCCAAGAATGTGAACGGGTGATTTCTGTACCTGAATCATATGGTCCAATCCAATCAGTGTTTGTGTTATCCCCCCAGTCTATGTAATACCAGATATTGCTTTCATCCGGGTCAGATGCACTTACAACATAAGGGTATGACGTTTTTACATTCCCATTTATTGGGCCGTCTATTGTTGGTTTGTTTGGTGGTGTGTTGTTTTCTTGTATCCATGCCCAGCTAATGTCACTTGTGGTGTTACTAGTATTATCAGTAACAGTAAGAGTGACTGTATAGTTCCCCGAGTTTGTATAGGTGTGTATGGGGTTTTGTTCCTCTGATGTTTGTGTGTCTCCAAAATCCCAATGATAACTGTGTGGATAATATCCACCGGATGAAGAACCAGTAAATTGTAATGGTTCATTTATGAGTCCATAGTAGGGTCCGTTTGCATCTGCTTCCAAGTCTTTGACACCAAATGCATAAAGATAACCAGTATCTATATTATAAGCAGAACCAATATATACTGTTCCATCCTCAGCAATACAAGGAGATGAGTCAACCCAATAATTAGCAATCTTTTTACGCCATCGTTCTGTCCCATCAGGATTCACAGCAATGATTTCACCACCAGCACCATCACCAATGTCTGTACCAAAATAAATAGTACCATCAGCTGAAATCGCAGGAGAAGAACCATCATTATGCCTATTTTCTCCCATATTAAAAATCCATTTTATTGTCCCATTAAGATAAACAGCATAAAGATAATCCCATCCAACATAAATAGTACCATCACCTGCAATAGAAGGATTCAATGCAGTCCCATAACCTATTGGGCATTTCCATTTCATTGTACCATTAGGATACAAAGCATACAAATAGTCATCATAGGAACCAATGTAAATAGTACTATCATCTGCTATAGAAGGAGGTGCTTTTATAACATCTCCAGTTTTAAAACGCCATTTCAATGTGCCATCAGGATTCATAGCATAAAGATAAGTATCATCGGAACCAATATATATAGTACCATCATCACCAATACATGGATCAGAATATATTCTATTATTTATAGTATAATGCCATTTCTCTGTCCCATTAGGATTTACAGCATATATTTTACTGTTATACCCGAAATCTCCCAAGTCGCCAAAATAAATAATACCATCTTCATCTATCGCTGGAGAAGAAAAAATATTGGCACCATTTGTAGAGAACTTCCATTTTAAAGTACCATTAGGATAAATTGCATATAAATATGAATCCCATGAACCAACATAAATTGTACCGTTCTCATCAATAGCTGGTGAAGAACCTAAAATCAATCCATCTGTTTTAAATCTCCATTTAAGTGTTCCATCTGGATTGATAGCAATAAGATACCATGGAAGACCACCATAGTCCCCCCCAAAATAAATAGTTCCATCACTGTCAATCACAGGAGAATCTTCTATCCAACCATCTGTATAAAAACTCCATTTTATATCATAAGGATTATCAGCAGTGCTATACGGGCTTAGCCCTGTATGATGAAGGTCATGGCACTTCATGGGCCAAGCAGAATCCATAGGACCATTAGATAAACCCGTTATTAATGGTGTATTTGGGGTTGTTATTAATTCTGCTGAATTCGATATTAAATTCATTAAAACCATTTGGTGTTGTACAGTAAAATGATAGGTCCTCCAGAAGCTTATTCTGTTCCGTTATTTCAGAATTTTTTCCAAAAGATATTGAAGTAATAGTGGAAAACAATAAAAGAATCAATATTACGTAGGTTAGATTTTTTTTATACATAATCAAACCCCCATTTAAATATTTATTATATTATTACTACTACTTAAATTTTTTATAAAAAACTTTAGGTAATTGACGTATTTTTGTTTTAATTTAAATTTAATATCGTCAATATATGAAAAAATTGTATACAATATTTAAATACTGATAATTTGATGTTTTTTTTTGAAATTTGGTGTGGGAGGAAAAAAATTATGAGGAAAATATTTGTAATGATATTGGTAACGCTATTGTATTTTTCATGCATAACAATGACAAACACTGATTCAACTGCAAAAGCATCATCAGAAGAAGATTATTATTTAGATACAGAATATATTTATAACATTACTAAAGATTTATCTGATATTATAAATAATACCTTTATATACCCTCCAGGAACCTTGGCTAAAGGTCGGGCATATGGCAGCGAAGGAGAACGATTTGCTGCGAGAGAAATCATAAAACCACAGATGATAAATCTGGGTCTTGATAATGTAACTTTAGAACCAATTACGGATATAACAGATGAAAACGCAAAAAAAGTAATAGAAGGAACAGGAGCTAGTGGAAACCTAACAGCCCACATGGATGTACATGCAATGGGATTAACATTAAACCACTCAGGAAACAAAACACCAGTTGACTGCTTCATCACATCAATAGACAACCAAAGCATAAATCGTACAAATTACACATTTTATGATCTGAAAATAATAAAAGCAGAAAATTACACATGCACAGATGATTTTCTACAAAATGTAACGGTTTCTGGACCTTGTAAAGTAGTGAAGTTACCACTTATCCGTGAATTATTTCCTGAAATTGATCAATGGCAAGATTTTAAATGTGATTTTTTTGCTGCTTTTTGGGATAATTTAACAGATAATATGACTGATCAATTTCAAAATTATTACAATTTCACATTCGACGGAATAGATTCCGATAATAATTCAACGTACCCGAGTTTTTTAACACCAATAGAAAATGTATCAAACGGTTTTGTTTTTTTTGAAGAAAACCCATTGTTCAATCCAGACATACAACAACTGCCGTCATTGGAAGAAGACCCCAGTTTCAATGAAATGTACATCTGGACGTTAATGGTTAAACATATCTACCGTCATCTTCGTCTTCGGGCCTGGAATGAAACTTATCCAACCCTTAGAGGGCTCATTCAATTTGATTACGACAATGATTCCCATAATACAGCAGAAGGATCAGTATGGCCTAACTTAACCAGGATTTTCATAAACGGTTCAATAGGTGAACTAATCAATGAAAGTGTTGATGAATACACTGTTGATTTTTATATAGACCAGAGTTACAATACTTCAGTAGAAAGCTACAACGTCATAGGACAGATTAATGGTACCAATCCCAATAAAACTGTCATTATCGGATGCCTTTATGATTGTGTATTTAATCAGGGTACTGTTGATTCAGGTATAGGCATGGCGATGGTTCTTGCCATTGCAAAATATTTCAAACACCTTCATGAGGACTATAATATCACTCCGAAATATAATTTAAAATTTGTTGCTTATGCTGGTGAAGAATCAGGGCTTCGTGGTGCATTTCATTACGAGGCTACACATTATGACACTGAAGACATTACCTATATTATTGATTTAAACCAAGTAGGTTACAGTCAATCAGATGTACCATCCATTCTTAATGTTGTTTCAAACCGTGTTTGCTTAAAATATAAATTAGAAACCATAAATGAAATAACAGATTATACTGGTAGAGCAGAAGATGGAACAGAACTTGAAACATTATGGGCACCTCTTGGCTCAGTGAGTGACGAGCTTGTATTTTCCGTAGCAAGGTTTTCACGTGGAGTTTTAGCACCTTTAAAATATAATTATAAAACCATCATGTTTTTAAAAGACCTTGGATGGTACAGACACCACAGAGACGGCATGAACCATACCGAGGGAGACTCCATGAATTATTATAATGAATCAGACGTGAAACTCACCAGTGAACTTGTTTGGAATATTACCAAGTTTATAACTGTTAACCCGGATTGCTGGTTTGAAGAAGAACCAACTTTCACACCCATTGACAACACCAATGACAACGAGGATAATTATGATGAAATCAAAGTATCATATACAATAAAAACCATGATGCCCAATGACCATGTATCAGTAAGAATGGTGCTTTATCCCAAATTCAAACTGGAGCATCCTTGTTATCCATTTCTTTACAGGTTAAGAGCTGAAAAAGAATATGTGCTCACACCAGATGGAATATCTGATTTTATTAGTATCACACTTCCAGAACACTATCCGAAAGGAGAATACAGAGCAGAAGTATACCTTTTAAATTCCACGGGAGAAGTAATGCTTAATTCTATACATTTACTCGGTGTAGAACTGGGTATTAATGGTTTAGAATATGTACAAATGATAAGAGAGGAGATGTTTATAGACATACTTGAAGAACTTTCACCCCTTGAAGGTAAAATATATAAATCACTAGGAATAGATGTTATTGAATGGATTAAAAGATTACCGGATTTAAGGAATAAAAGATTACGAGATATTTTTATAGACATACTCGGATTTTATAAATACCGAAATAATAAATGTAATGATAGTTTTGAGATGCATCCACCTAACCAGCCACCAAACCAACCATCTACACCAACTGGTGAAACAAATGTAAAAACAGGAAAACCTTATGATTATACTACTAATGCAATTGATCCTGAAGGTGATAAAATAAGATTCCAATGGAAATGGACCAGTAATGGTGTTCCTAGTATTTGGAGTATCCACAAATATGATTCAGGTGAAGATTGCACTGAATCTCATAGATGGAAATGTACTGGTGAAAAAGAAATAGTGGTGAGGGCTAAAAACCCATGGAGTCCTAATGTTTTCAGTGTCTGGTCGGATCCGTTGTCTGTTACTGCTGAAAAAAGTTGTTATTTTGATATTATCACAATTCATTCTTATCAGAATAATATTAATAATCCTAATATCCTGAACTCTTTTAACCCAAATATGGTTGTGGTTGATGAAGATGTTTTGTACCAGGGCTTTTCTTATGGGTTAGAAGGATCGCCATCGTATAATTATAATTTCAATGGTGAAAAAACACGTTCCCCTGAACCAAATCAAATTTATAATTTTACTGAAACAGGTATGAAATATGTTAATCTAACAGTAAACACAAATAATGAAACTGTTTACTACAATACCACGGTAGATGTTGTTAATATTCGTGCTTGTTTTAATATGAGCCAGCTTGGTGCACAACCTAATCAAACCATATTTTTCAATGACACAAGCATTAGTAATAAAAATATTAATAGTTGGTTATGGGATTTCGGTGATGGAAACACATCATATGATCAGAATACCAGTCATAATTATTCAAACACCGGTGTATATAATGTTTCATTGAATGTTACAGATATTGATGATAATTTCGCTGTTTTTTGGCAGATTGTCTATGTTGAAACCAACCCTCCTGAAATTATTGATGTTGTTCATACTCCGGTTCCTGGTACTTTGGGTTGCAATATTACCTTGTCCACTGAGGTTTACGACAACAGTGAATGCGGTGTAGACAAGGTTAATTTCAGTGTGGTTTACCCAAATGGAACCATAAACGATTTCACCATGTATGAATCCAATGACAGCATGTACGATTACGAGTTTGTTTTTAATGATACCTGGCAAGTTGGCTGGTATTATTACACACTGTGGGTAACTGATTATGCAAACAATAGTAACAATTTTACTGGTTGTGGATTTGAGATTGCTCCTGCTTTTGGTTACACAAACCTGGGTAATAACACTCAAGATATTGCTGATAGGATTACTGGTTCTAATTTCACTATTTTGGTTAATGGAACTGCTGAAAGTGTCTCAGCATTTATTCAGGCGAATAATTCAACCAAGGTTAAATGCGTGTTATATAGAACAAGTGATAATCTGCTGATGGGTACAACAGAGGAAAAAATTATTAACACAGGTGATAAGCCTGATTGGGTGATTTTTAATTTTACAACCTCGAAACCTAATCTCAGCATAAATGTTGATTATGTTCTTGTTTGCTGGAGTAACAATACCTGTAATCTTTATTATGATGATACTTCTGGTGTTTATAGTGGTAGGTATAAAAATTATTCTTATGGTGCTCCTCCATCTCCAAGTATTACATGGGATGGAAATGAGACTCGTTTATATTCTATATTTTGTAGTTATACTACTGTTCCATTGATAACAAGTGTTTCTGCTTCTCCCAGTGTTGTGGGTTTTGGTTTTAACACCACGATTACTGCCGTGGTGGAAAATTATTTTGTTCCTGTTGATGAAATTTTTGTGAATATTACTTATCCTGATAATTCCACAGTTAATTACACGATGACTGAGTTGGATAGTGATACTTTTAGTTATGTTTTTAATGATACTTGGTCTGTTGGTCAGTATAATTTTTCTGTTTGGTTTGTTGATACATTGGGTGGAAATTGTTCTAGTACTTGTTATTGTTTTGATGTTTCGTCTCTTGCTTCTGTTTCTGTTTGTACCAAAAAAGATGAGTACGGTGGTAATGAGGTTATTGAGCTTACCGATCCACCTTCTGAAAAACCATTGGGTCCAATTGGTTACGAACTAATGGATAATGATAGTGTTTTGCGTTTGTGGAATCGTTTTAATAGTTATTATTTCAACACAAGTAATGGTATACAATTCAGTAATCATTTTAACAAGTATTGGAGTCATAATGTTTTGATGCTTGGTTATTATAATAATGAGGAGTGGAACCTGGTTTATCGGGTTGATGAATTGTCTGGTTTTAATAAAAACATTGTGTCTGATAATGAGTCTTTTGTTAATGTTACTCTTTGGAAGGATTTGTCTTATGGTGTTTATGATTTCCGTCTTGCTATAAGGTATTTTTTGGGTGTGGATGATAATGAGCTTACTGTTATTCCGTATATTAAGAATCTTGGTGTTGAAATACCATTTGTTTTGGGTTTTGCCTGGGAAATCAAGGATATTCAGGTTGATATGACATTTGGTGGTGATTATATTGAAATCAATGGAACCAGTTATTTCTTAAATAGCAGTTTGAATGAAACCTATACGGATTTGGTTGACTCCTGTTTCTATATTCGAGAAGATATTTCGAATTATAGTTCTGAGTCTTTGTATTTGGGTTGGGATGAAAATTTGGATTACAAGGTTCAGGTGAAATCTCGTGATGGTCAGTATAATGCACCTGTTACGCTTGGTATAAAGATTGGGACATTGGGTGTTGGTCAGGAGAAATATACTTGTTTGTTTTGGCATGATGCTTCAGAGGTTGTTTATTATTTCAATGATTTTGATTCTGAGGAGTGTTGGAATAATGAACCTGATCTTATGGTGGATGAAGAGATTGAGTCTTTTGCTATGACAGAGTGTAATGGTTCTGTGGAGTTATGCACTGGTAATACTTGTAGTGGTGATAATTTGGGTGTGATTTCCAAAGTGGAGCTTCGTGTGAATGGTTATCATGAGGCTGAATCGGGGTGTATTATTTTACGGCCGGTTTTTAATGGTGAAAACGATGGTGAAAATTATACTTTTGAGACACCTCAGAGTGAATCTGCTTGGTCTGTTTGGTTTGATATTACTGATGATGAAGGTCGTAATGTGAGTGAAGGTTTGGCAGGGTGGCCTTGGTCTGCTGTTAAGGGTCTTAGTTGTGATGTGGAGGCATCTTTTGAAGAAGAATGTCAATTGTTTTGTTCTATGATTGAGTTACGGGTTGTGTACCTGTGATTTCTGATCCGTTTCCGGCTCATGGTAGTATGGATGTTGCTCTTAATCCTTTGTTGAATATCACGGTGGTTGATGGTGATGATGAAGTTATGAATATTACCTGGTATAGTAATAGTAGTGGTAGTTGGCAGGTTTTCGGGGTTAATAATAGTGTGAAAAATGGTACTTTTTATCAGGTGCTTAGTAATGCTTCTGAGAATGGTCAGTGGTGGTATTGGAAGGTGATGGTTGATGATGGCACGGTTTATGTTAATAGCAGTGTTTATAAGTTTTACACTGGTTATCAGTCTAAGATTGTGAATAATGGTTCTACTAATATATCTGGTTATTTGTTGATTCAGGTGCAGTTTAATAATTCCGGTGAGTGGGTTTTGGATGATGATACGGTGAATGAAACAACTATGAGGACTATTCCAGTGGGTGGTCAGTTAGGTTTGGATACGTTTTTTAATGGTAAGGTTAACACTAATGATCTATCTCACGGCAGCGGTACTTATCGTGTTTATGCAGCATTTCGAGATCCTGATGGTGATGTTCTTGTTTGTGATGATGATTCTTTGTTGGAAGCAACTTATGAGTTTACGGTTACATTTTTTGAGCAGGGTTAAAAAAATTAGTATAAAGACATATATTATTATTCATTTAGGTATAATGTTGGATTTTACAATCTATACAATCATTAAATATATTGATGGTTTTATGATGGTTTTAACATATCACCGAAATTTCTGGTGTAATATGATTTCTACCCTATAAATTTAAAATTAGTTATCTTTATATATTTGACCAATTAGCTTATGATTAACGAGTCAGACCCTTATTATGTAAAACCTAAAATTCGTAAACTATATATATTCGTCTAATTAGCTTTGTCTAATTAGACAGACCCTTTAAAATAATTAAAAAATTGAATAAATTTTTTGTAGTAGAGGACCCTTGGTTTAGGTCTAT
>SMTZ1_10006463_pt1 | contig 11789 bp, 9 predicted proteins | sample DeeMarSWOR136_30_FD_25667 | JGI IMG/M metagenome (IMG submission 25667) | reverse complement strand
CGAAAATTTCTTACAGTTTCATGTGAATTTTTCAAGAATATCTTTTTTGAAGTACATATTTTCGACTACCATGAGCACAAAATTTTCACCCTCTATTTCGTTTGGCTTTGTGTGTGTTATCATCCTGGCAACCCGTTCAGCATCCGCTCTCTTTTGTTTTGAAATCAAGATATCCCGTGCTCCTGCTAAAGCGCCGTTGCCGAATCTGATGAATTTATCAAGATCTATGACAGGATACAGGCCCACAATCATAGCGTTTTGTAAATCCATATAATTCCCGAATGCCCCTGCCAAATAGATCCTGGCCACTCCATCGAGATTTGTGCCGAAGTATTTAATTAAGAGGTCCTGATCAGTACGAAGGCCCGCTTTGGCCGTGATAAGCTGATGTATATCATCCTGTGTGATTATCACATCGTCCGTTATCCGGTATGGCCCGCTTATTCTAGCCCTCTCGTTCATAATGTCGTTCCGTAAAAGTTCGGCAAGGAGATCAATAACACCGGAACCGCAAATACCTTTCGGAGGTTTATCACCAAGCGTTTCATAGTTGAGCTGGCCATTCCTGATTTTGACTTTTGTTATTGCCCCTTCTATAGCTCCGACACCACAGCTTATCTGATATCCTTCGTATGCTCCACCTGCGGCACATGAAGCGGTCATAATTTTATCTCTGTTTCCAATTACGACTTCGCCATTTGTACCGATATCGATAATCATCTCAATTTCATCACTCTGGTACAGTCTCGTCGCAATTATATCCGCAAGACAGTCTGCACCGGCATGGCCCCCGATAAGAGGAGGGCCATACATTTTCCCTTGTGGATTTATATTTAGTCCTATGTCTCCAGCATTAAGGGTCACCGCCCGTGTATCCGGTGGTTCAAAGGGGATGACGGCCAGTGTACTTGGGTCCTGTCCGCAGATAATGCTTCTCATTGTGCTGTTTCCAACAACCACAGCATCATAAATATATTGAGTAATCGTACCCTCCTGTACGTGTAGCTTTTTTTCAAGCTCTCCGAGGCTTTTATTTATACCGTCAACAACGACTGCCTGTAATTCATTCAAGCCGCTTTCATGCTGCATTGCGTAACCTCCCCGTGAAATAACGTCATTGCCATAGGCAATCTGGGGATTTTTGCTTGCTATCGGATTTCCGATGCTCTCTCCTGTAAGTAAATCCACCACCTGCATTACCAGAGTGGTTGTACCGACATCCACAGCCAATCCGAAAAGCTTTCCGTGATATCCTCCTAAATCTTCTCCCGTGTGATATAAAACGCGATCATGCGCAACAGCAACGCACGGTTCCAGTTCAGTGTCTGTTTTTATGGTATCGATCAGGATGGTATATCTTCCAAAATCACGGATAAATACTCGAATATTTTTATCGTCCCGAGCAACTCGTGCCTGGCATGCCAGTCTCTGTCCGGGCATGAGCACGCTCTCATCCAGAAAATGTTGTTCGCGAGGAGTCATCATGGTGAGAGATTCCAAGCCCTCCTCCACTCGTATGATATCCCTGCCGCATGTTCCCTGTCCGCCGCAATCAGAGTCAATCTCCACTCCGCCTATTCTTCTCATATGCTCCAGTATGCTTTGACCGATAACGAGGTCTACCCCTTCCTTTCTCCCTCTTTCATATTGTGGAAAAAACATCTTTCCCATTTTTCTTCTCTCCTTTTCACTAGTGTGCGATTGAGGTACAAGGTTATCCTTCTTTCCTCATACCCTTCTCCTGCAAAGAGTATATTAGGTCAGATAAGTGGCAGATTACCCTCTTCCCTTTTAATTTCTATCCTACCGCCTCCATCCATAAAGGTTTATCTAGTTTCACTGCTGCCTTTTCCTACTTCCTTCAGCTCTTTTATAGTTCCCCGAAGTATCTGGATCTCTTTGCTGAGATTTGAAATCTTAACCAATGCAATTATTCCTAAAACTAATCCTGCCAAACCAAAAATCCCGACCCCACCGAAACCACCATAAAACGGCCCCATCATGGCGCGTACCCCCTCTCCTATAGATAAGGTTAAAAAAATACATCAAGCACGTACAGAGTCTGAATATACCGATACTTGCTCTATTATATGGATATAAGATTCACGATCGTATTTTACATCTTATATCAATACACTTCAATGACGGCAATAGGTACTGAGCAAGACAATCTACTTTCCTCCACGTACCGGCCACACATAATAGAAGTCGGTCTTCTCATAAACCGCTGTGGAACCAAGACTAATGTTAACCCTGAAGGCGTAGCTCGCTCCGTCGTTATACGTGTTGCTCGACCAGTAGAGGTAAGTCCCCGAATTTATAAAAGGGTTGCCGCTGGGCAAAGAAGGAGCCGTTTGACCGTAATCCATCAGGCTGATGATTTCTTTGATATTTGGCAGACGCCAGTCACCGGCAGCGGAACCGTCGGTGAGGTTTATCCCATCATCCGCCAAATTATTGCATGCAGCTAGAGCATCGGTCCATGTTTGGAGATCAAAACGATTAGAATCTTTCAACCAGATCAGCTCTGTAAGATTGTCAGTCACTGTGCCGTCTTTATTGTCTGTAAAACGGGGAACGGGCCAGGCCACACCCTTCCCCCAATCACCGTCATCACCTTTTTCATATGATGTGGTCTGTCCCGTTTTCGGCACAGAGGAGACATAAGTGACTTCCCCGCAAGAGTCCCTTGTACCGGATGTATCGCACGATAAAATAAAACCTGTGAAAATAACAATGAACATTGATATGATAACACCTGACATTCTCTTCATTATCTTTTTCTCCTTGAAATTGTCTAGTATCAAGGATTTGCAAACCAGATGTGTGAATATTATAACATATAGGGTGACAATTACAATTGGCAGATTGTTGGGCGGTTTCGCATTAATGTGAACTTAACTAATAAGTAATGCTGTACAGTTTAATACAAGTAGCGAAATCTTAAATCACAGTCACACATGATTCTCACCATTGCGTTCCTCACGATATATGCTATAATGTTTGCACAACTGATAAAAGCATCACTGTAAATCAATACATAATAACCCACTTTTTTCCCGCATCAGCTCTGAATCTGGTTTGTGCATCCTTGATTTACTTTTCAAAGAGGCTCACAGGTGAAAACGCACATTCCATTCTTTTCGCTCTTACTACTGACAGTCACTCTTATGTTTGCAGGAAATTGTGGCAATAACGAGGCTTATGAGTGGTATCTTCGGGCTCAGGTGAAAATTGTAACCCCGACATCCGAGGACAGCTTCAATTTCGATGAGCCATGCTATCTCTTTACCGGTGAGATTGATGATGAGACGTACTGGGAAATCGATGCTATTGACAGGAGTGTGCCGTTTGGCATATACATAGGCTGGAAGGAAAGCTTCGTCACCAGTCCTGGCACCTTCCAAGCCGAGAGGGGATTCCAAACCCTGTATATCTGGCTCATGCGAGCGCATCCCTCCGAGCCCGGATGGTATAGGTATTCCGAGATAGATGAAGGAAGCGTGACTTTCACGCAGGTAGGTTACCAGAGTGGTGATATTATAGATGGTAGCTTCGACCAGCTCTATCTGTATGACTTTGATGCAGAAACAAATATCGAAGTTAACAACGGGACCTTCCGCTGTCGGGTGGAGTAGTATTTTAATAGGCTAAGAATTATGTAATCAATTACCGCCTATCTAGTGACTTGATATACCCCGCATCAGCTCTGCATCTGGTAAGGCATTAATGCTGCCCGTTCTAAGACAATATGCAAAATATTAGAAGGCCTTTCACTCAGCGGAGGTCCCAGCCGTGCTCACGGATTTTCCGGGCGATGCGCTCATGCACCTCGTTTGCCTCCCGCTCGGTCAGGGTCCGGTCATGCCGCCGGTAGTATACGTTGAAGGCGAGGCTTTTCATACCCTCATCCAGGGGTTTTCCGCGGTACACATCGAAGATTTCGACGCGGCCGATGAGCTCAGACTGGAATGACTCGATGAAGCTCTGGACCTCACGCAGCGGTATATGCTCGTCCACTACCACGGCCAGGGCGAGCACCACCTCAGGAAAACGGGGAACGGGTTCGTACCTCTTCCGCTGCCTGTGCTGCATCACCAGATCGAGCAGAAGTCCAATTTCAATCTCAAAAAAAACCGAACGGTACAGGTGAAAGTCCGTACCGATACGTTTGAGGAGCTTGGGATTCAGCTCCGAGAGCACGCCGAAGCAGGTCTCGCCCGAGCAGAGGAGGGCACACCGTCCGGGATGAAACACATCGGATGTACCGACGGCATCGAGATTGAAACGGGTGGCATATGCGTTGAGCTCGCGATGCGGAGCAAACACCACATCCCACAAGCCGAGCCGCTCGAAGAGCTTTTCGAGCCTGCCCTTAAGATCGAAGAACAGGACCTCTGATCCCTCTTCGCCGGTCCTTCCGAGCACAAGCCCTGCCAGGTTCTGCCGCTCGTCGGGAAGACCCGTGCCCTTCAGGGAGGCGGCCTCTACTTTCGCGTCCCCCTCATGCGTCACGCCGTGGCTGGGTGCATACACGGATCCAACCTCGAACACCGAGAACTCGTCTCGGTAAACGCTGTTCCTCTCTATCGCGGCGAAGAGATTGGGCACAAGGCTTCTGCGGAGTCCGGACATCTCGGTGCTCACCGGGTTTCGCAGCTTCACAAAGGAACCCGTGCTGCCATAGAAAAGTACGGCCACGGAGTCTTCGATAAAGGAGTAGGTGTAGAGTTCGGTGAACGATATGTCGCCCGCCATGAGGGTCTTCAACTCCCGTGTGAAGGTGAGAAGATCAACCCTGCGGGGAGGAATGGCCTCAATAGAGGGCAGGGCGGGTTCTATGTTGTCGTATCCGTAGATGCGTCCGATCTCTTCGACCAGGTCCTGGGGAATAGTAACGTCCTTGGTGGCGCGAAAGGAGGGAATCCCCACCTTCAACTCCTCGCCCCCGGAAACGTCCACATCGAACTGTAGTAAATGGAGGATATCGACAATTCGATCCTTTTCGACAGGGATGCCGAGGAGCCTGGAGACCCAGCCGCAGTTGATGCTGATGACACGCCGCTCAGGTTTGCCGGGGTAGGCATCGGCGAGGGGGGAGGAGAGGCTCGCGCCTGGAACGAGCTCGAGCACCATGAAAGCAGAGGCGGCGAGCCCGTACAGGGCAAGCTCTGAGTCAAGGCTCTTCTCGAAACGGTTGGACGCCTCAGTGCGGAGCCCCAGCCGCACGGCTGTACGCCGTATGCTCGTGGCATTGAAGTTTGCCGATTCGATGATGATTTCATCGGTGGTCCCGTCGATCTCCGAGTTGAGACCTCCCATCACGCCGGCCACCGCCACCGCTTTTTCTGGGTCGGTGATGAGCAGAGTTTCCTCGGAACACTTCCTCTCCACGGCGTCGAGGGTAGTGACAAGCTCGTTCTTCCGTGCACGTCTGACGATGATCTGCCGCCCGGCGATCTGCTTGGCATCGAATGCGTGGAGGGGCTGTCCGGTGAGCAGCATCACGTAGTTGGTGATGTCCACGATGTTACTGATGGGCCTCACCCCGAGAGTGGACAATCGCCTGCGAACAACGTAGGGCGACTTTTCTATCCCGATGCCCTTCAGCGCAATCGCCGTGTACCGCGGGCAGAGGTCCTCATCGAGAATCTCAACCTTCACCTTATCACCCTTTCCGCCTCGCACGATCCTCTCGATGGTCTCCGGGGGGAGAAGGGGGGCTGGTTCGCGCCCGAATATGGCGGCAATCTCCCGCACGAATCCGTAGTGCCCCCACAGGTCGGGCCTGTTGTTGATGCTCTTGTTGTCAATTTCGATGATATAATCATGTGTCGGGAACAGCTCTTCCACCGGCGTACCCGGTCTGAGTTTCTGTGTATCCAGATCCTCGCCGTCGAGTATCCACAGTCCGCTGTGATCTTCGCTGACACCGAGCTCCCGTTCGGAGCAGACCACACCGTGGGATTCCGCACCCCTGAGCTTTGCCCTCTTCACCTTCATGCCGCCGGGCAGCTGCGCACCTATCAGCGCGACGGGGACATGTGTATCCTTCGCGGTGTTGGGCGCCCCGCTGACGATGGGGAGCACCTCCTTTCCCACGTCGACCCTGGTGAGGAAGAGATGGTCGGAATCGGGATGGGGCTTCACCTCCATGATCTTTCCCACGACCACCCCTTTCAGCCCCCCACCGATCTCCTCCACGGACTCGATCTCCGAGGTACACATGGTAAGCTTGTGGGCTATCTCCTGTGGATCGATGTCATTGATCTTTATGTATTCGTTGAGCCACCTGTAGGAAAGCTTCATCTCGCTGATCCTGCACCATTTTTTCCTCCCAGCTCAGGAAAAAAGAGTGCATCCATGGGAATTGGGTACAAATCTACATAATTTGATATGTACAATCAAGCCTTTTACTGAGCATCCGCAATGGCGGGTACCGGGAATCTTGAGATTACAGCGACCGACGGCCTGAAGTGCTTGAATACCGGACAAACGGGTGAATATCGACTTCATTGATGAAAAAGAGCATTGCCCGCCTGTGACGAATGAGTTACCATGATAGAAACTTCGGGAGGGAAGATTTGTCTGAGGAAGCGAAAAGAGTACGGATGATCATCGAGCGGAATGACCGGCTCATCCACCTCTTCGGCATGGAGGTGCTTGAGGTGAAGCCTGGAAGGGCTGTCGTCCAGATGGGCGTCGGTCAGGACCATGTCAATGCGGCAAACGTATGCCACGGTGCGACCATGTTCGCCCTTGCCGACGTTGCCTTTGCCCTCGCCTGCAACAGCCACGGCACGCTGGCCCTTGCCGTGGACATGAGTATCAGCTTCCTGAAGGCCGTGCCGCCGGGCGAGTGCATCACCGCAACCTGCACGGAGAAACACAGGGGAAAGCGTCTCGGAAGTTATCACATCGAGGTAACCAATACAGGGGGTCAACCCGTTGCGCTGCTCAAGGCGACCGCCTTCGTCACCGATCAAACACTCGAGGAGACGACCGATTTCAGCGGGTCACGTTGAATCGTGATGTAGCGGCTCATAGTTGTGCCGGCAGGCATCGATACTTTAAGAGGAGGCAGGGTGTGCAGAAAACGATTATGATCATCGGTGCCGGTATACTTCAGGCGCCTGCCATAAAGATCGCCAGAGAAATGGGCCTTCTCACCGTGGTGACCGACTACAACCCCAACGCATACGGGATGAAGCTCGCCGATTTTCCCATTGTCATGAGCACCAGGGATGTGGACGGCACAGTCAGAGTCGCAAAACAGTTCGTAAAGAAACGCCCCATACACGGGGTTATCACGGTGGGAACCGATGCGTCGCTGACCGTTGCCGCGGTGCAGCATGCCCTTGACCTCCCCGGCAACCGAATCGATGTGGCCGAAGTGACCACCAACAAGATCAAGATGAGAACCCGCCTCCAAGAGCATGACATACCGGAGCCGGAGTTCTACCCGTGCTGGACCTACAACGACGTGGTAGAGGCCGCAAAGAGCCTCGGTTTTCCCTTTGTGATAAAGCCTGCCGACAACATGGGGGCTCGGGGCGTCATGAAGGTTGAGAAGCACGAGGTCATCCGGTTTGCCTATGAACGGGCGAAAAACGCTTCACCCAGGGGTGAGATCATCTCCGAGGGGTTCATGGACGGTCCTGAGCTCAGCATCGATGCGCTCATTTGGAAGGACAAGATCTACATCACCGGTGTGGCAGACCGCATCATAGAGTTTCCGCCCTATTTCGTCGAGACAGGCCATATCATGCCCACCAACCTACCCGATGGTCAGGTGCAGAACGGAGTCGAGGTGTTCAAACGTGGTGTCAGAGCCCTGGGTATCGAAATCGGAGCTGCCAAAGGCGACATCAAGCTGACGAAGAACGGAGCCATGGTCGGTGAGATCGCATCCCGGCTTTCGGGCGGATTCATGTCAGCCTACACCTATCCCTACGCATCGGGCGTCAAGCTTATCAAAGCGGCCATCAACATTGCCCTTGGCAATCCGCCGGGAGATTTGAAGCAGAAGTTCCACCGTGTATCCGTTGAGCGCGCCATCATACCCGGCAGCGGCACCGTGCGCGATATACGGGGCATCGAAGAGGCCCTCTCAATCGAGGGTGTCAAGAACGTCTTCATCACCACTTCAATCGGGGAGACCGTGCACGTTCCCACGAGCAACGTCGAGAAGTGCGGAAACGTTATAGCCGTGGGAGACACCCGTGAAGAGGCGCTTTCACGTGCGAACCTGGGCGTCCAATCCGTCAAGATCCTGCTTGGCGCCGAGGGCGAGCTGAACGAGGGGGTCATCAGGAAAGAAGCCCTGGTGAAGCTGTCGGGCGTCTGCTCCGTATGCAGAGTGTGCGACGGTGTGGAATGCGCCGGCTGGTTGCCGGGTATTGGCTCTTGTGGAGAGGGGGAAGGGTTCAAACGGAACCTCCGTGTCCTGAAGCGATACGCCATCCTTCCCGATGTGTTCAGCGAGCTCGACAATGTCAATACTGGTTGCGACATATTCGGCATCCCTATGGACGTGCCTGTCCTTCCCGCCCCTATCTCAAACTTGAAGCGAAACCTGCGCGGTGTACTCCGAGAGGATGAGTACAACCGTATCGTGCTTCGCGGTGCAAAAAAGGCAGGAACCATCGGGTGTATCGCGGAGTCGGAGTACGGACAGAGAGAGGAAAATATCGACTACCTGCTCAGTCCCCTCGGTGACGTCTATGGCCACGGCATACCCTTCTTCAACCCCTACTCAGGGCTCTCCACAACGATACGACGCATGGGAATGGCCTTCGAAGCCGGCATCAAGGTGGTTGGTCTCGCCATCGATGTCAAGGATCATTCCATCGGAGGACAGTGGCTTTCGGAGCTTGTCAGGGAGTCACCCGTACCCGTGATCGTCAAGGGGCTTCTCTCCCCCGACAATGCACGCCGCGCCCTCGAAGCCGGAGTCAGGGGACTGGTCCTATCGAACAGAGGAGGCCGTGTTTTGGAAAATCTCCCCTCCGGCCATGAGGTGATCCAGGAAATCAGGGAACAGGTTGCCGATGACGTGTTGATCCTGGTAGACGGTGGGGTACGGAGCGGCGAGGACGTATTCAAGGCTCTTGCCCTCGGGGCGGATCTGGTCCTCATTGGACGTCCCGTGCTCATATTTGGCGCCGGCGCATCAGAGGAGGGTGTATCCTACTATCTCGACAGCATTGGCCAGCAGTTGCGCCGGACCATGCTCCTTGCCGGTGTGAAAACCGTTTCCGATGTGCAATTCCACATGATCAAGCGCATTCCCGATTGATAGGAGATAGTTTTCAAATGGCCGCAAGGGATATTACTTTTCGACTTGGGATTTGCCTTGAACCTCCATTCAAGAGGGGCTCGTGCAGGGGACCACAGTGCCGAACATACTGATCGTTGATGACGATACGGATCTGCTGGAAGGGCAGTCACTCTTCCTCACGCAGCACGGGTACCGTGTCGAGACCGCAAAAAGCATGGAGGAGGGTCTGCAGAAGATCACCTCATTCAAGCCCGATCTGATACTCGCCGACCTCATGATGGAGCAGTACGACAGCGGCGTCGTGTTCTGCAAGAAGGTGAAGGAGAATCCCGTCACTGCCCGCACACCCATCATCATGCAGACAGCCGCTCCCCAGGAGATCGGATTCAGCCCATACACGGGCGATGCCGGTGACCGTAAATGGCTGATGGCTGAGGAGGTACTGACGAAACCGGTAGCGCTCGAGCATCTCCTGAAAAAATTAGAACAGTATATACGAGGAGCGGCCGATGAGTGAATCTTTGAACGTGCTTGTCATCGACGACGAGGAGGGGATGCGTGAGGGAATAAAACGCATTCTGGCGAAACGGGGTTTTCAAGTAAAGCTCGCCCAGAATGGGGAGTCCGCAATAGAGCTTCTCGATAAGAACGTTTTTGACATCGCTTTCGTCGACCTCAAGATGCCCGGTATCGACGGTTTCAAGGTCACGGAGTACATCAACAACAAGATCGGAAACCGAACAGTGGTGGTCATCGTTTCGGCCCTGGCGACCGTGGAAGCAGCCGTAGAGGTAACCCGTCACGGCGCCTTCGACTTTCTCGTCAAGCCCTTCACTCCGGCAGACCTCAACCACGTCACCGACCGCGCCGTGCTGCAGAGCAATCTGATCAGGGACAGGGAGGAGTATCTGTCCCAACTCAATGGGGAGAGAAACCTTTCACGCCAGCTCATCAACGCCATGCAGGAGGGTCTCCTAGTCCTCAACATACGGGCTGAGGTGGTTCTCATAAATCCAAAAGCGGAGTTCTTCCTCAATACAAAGTTCAAGCCATCGATGCACGCACGTGACCTCTTCTTCGATAAGAAGCTGGTGCGTGCAATCGAGGATACGGTGCGCTTTGCTGACGACACCAAAACGAATCGACATGCCGGAAAGGAGGAGCATGCGAAAGGAATCACCAGGGTCTTCGAATACGTGCAGAACGGCTCCATGCTCCAGGTTCGCGTGGATCCGCTTGTCAGGGAGGGACGGGTAAACGGGGTGATCATGATCATCCAGGATATCACCGAAGTGTGGAAGGCTGAGCAGGACAAGAACAGGTTCGTGTCAATGGTGGCCCATGAGCTCAAGAGCCCGCTTGCGGCGATCATAAACTACAATAACGTCATTCAGACCGGCATGTTCGACGAACAGCCCGCGAAGATACATGAGCTCCTGGAGCGCTGTAATATAAGGGCTGATGCCCTCCTGGAATTGATCGGCGACCTTCTGTATATAAACAAAAGGGATGCGGGAAAGATCGAGAAATCCATCGTTGAGGTCGACCTGCGGGACGTGTTGAAAAAGCAGCTCGACTTCTACAAAGTGCAGGCCGACAAGAGAAGGATCACCCTCGAGTTTTCCGTGCCCGACGAACCTGCACAGGTAAGAGCCGACCAGGGGGATCTGGACAGGATTTTCATGAACCTCATCTCCAACGGCATCAAGTACAACCGCGACGGCGGCTCTCTCGCCGTCAACATGAAGAGGACCGATGGGGTGATCGTGACGAGCTTCAGCGACACGGGAATCGGTATGAGCAGAAAGGACATGGACAATCTCTTCGAGGAGTTTTTCCGTGTGAGGAACAGCAAGACGGGGAGTATCTCCGGAACCGGTCTGGGGCTTGCAACGGTTAAGCGTGTGCTTTCCGAGTACAACGGGCGCATCACCGTGGAATCGGAAGAGGACGTGGGTTCTACCTTCACCGTGTACCTTCCAGTATCCTGAACACCACCTTCACGTTCCGCTCTGCGTCAAAGGCAGCGGCGAAGGCCTCCTGTGCCTGATCCAGTGTGAACTCCTGCGATATGAAGATATCGGTATCGATCGAACCGGCCGCAAGCATGTGAATGGCGTCGGTGACATCCCTCCGTATGTACATGATCGTTCCGACCAGTTCCAGCTCGCGGTCCTGCACATCGACCATCCTGACCGTGGTCTCTGAACCGAACACCCCGCACACCACGATTCTGCCGCCCTTGCGCACGACCGCCATGGCCTCCCGGATACTCTTCTCTACTCCGACGCATTCGAATACCACGTCGGTTCCTTCAAAAGGCATTTCCGACAGAATCCTTTCAACTGCATTCACCTTTCCAGGATTCAGGGTGCGGGTAGCGCCCATATTTTCGGCGAGACCGAGACGGCGGTCGCTCAGATCGGTAATGATGACGTTGCCGGCACCGGCCCTCCTGACGCACGCGAGCACCATGAGCCCGACAGTGCCCGCTCCGATGATGACCACG
>SMTZ1_10036560_pt1 | contig 11793 bp, 7 predicted proteins | sample DeeMarSWOR136_30_FD_25667 | JGI IMG/M metagenome (IMG submission 25667) | reverse complement strand
CACTTCGAGCATCACAAGGGCAATTGAGAAGATGGTGGAGGGCACGGAGTGAAAGAGAAATGCAACGTAAGTAACAACGTCCCCAATTATTCTTCAATTACCCTATGACGTTCGACCTGGAGATCGGGGATTGAGCAGTGGTCAAAGCTTCCCGCCAATTTCAGGTTTTTGCCAAACCGATTGGCCCCATCTGCAACCTGGACTGTCACTATTGTTACTACCTGAAGAAGGAAAACCTCTATCCAAAGGGCGAGTCGTTTCGTATGCCCGACCACATCCTGGAGGAGTACATTATCCAGCACATCGACGCTTCCCCCGGTTCGCTGATCAATTTTTCCTGGCATGGTGGGGAACCGACCATCCTGGGGCTGGAGTACTTTCGCAAGATTGTGGCGCTGCAGCGCAAGCATCAGCCCCCTAACCGACCCATCACCAACGGTATGCAGACTAACGGCACCCTCCTCGATGGTGACTGGTGCCGCTTTTTGGCGGCAGAGGGCTTTGCGGTGGGGCTTAGCCTGGACGGCCCGCAGGAGATGCACGATCGGTACCGCGTCACCAAGGGCCAGAATCCCACCCACAAGCACGCGATGCGCGGGTATAAACTCTTGCGGCAGTACGGAATCCCGTGCAATATCCTGTGCGTGGTGCATGCACAGAACGTCCAGCACCCCACCCAGGTTTACCGGTTCTTCAAGCACATCAAGGCCCAATACGTGGAGTTTCTGCCCCTCGTAGAGCCGCAACCAGACGAAGAGGGCGGAGTTAGCCACCGCACTGTGCCGGCTGATGCGTTGGGCAATTTTCTCTGCACCATCTTCGACGAGTGGATGTCCCAGGATATCGAGCGGGTCAAAGTGCAGATATTCGAGGAGGTGGCCAGAACTGCCCTCGGGCAAGAGCATGCGCTGTGTATCTTTCGGAAGACCTGCGGTGATGTTCCCGTTGTCGAACACAACGGAGACTTCTTTTCGTGTGATCACTTCGTCAACACGGAACATCGCCTGGGGAATATCCAGGAGACTCCACTGGTCGATTTTCTGGAAAGTCCAGCGCAGAGAGCATTCGGGCAGGCCAAACTGGATACGATACCCCGGTCCTGTCAGGCATGCGAGGTCCGGGATATGTGTCATGGGGGATGCCCGAAGGATCGCATCCTTCAAACGCCAGATGGCGAAGCGGGACGGAACTACCTGTGTGCGGGCTATAAACGCTTCTTCACCCACTGCCAACCCTTCGTTGCAGAGTTATCCGCCCTATGGCGCCGGCAGTCCCTTGAACGGCAAATACCGCTGGCAAGCCCAAAGAATACACAGACAATCCCCAAAACGGGTCGCAATGATCCATGTCCGTGTGGCAGTGGCCGAAAGTACAAGAAATGTTGCCTCGGCAAATGAATCGAAGGATGTTATTTCTTAAGCTTCTCCTTCAAGAACGCAATCGTGCGCTGCCAGGCAAGCTGGGCGGCTTCTTTGTTATATCGATCGGGCAGCGTTTGTGTCGTTGTTAAACGCATGCTTTGCCCCCTCGTACATATAGATCTTGTAATCTACCGAGGCCTTCTTTAAAGCGGCTTCGAACGCCGGAATTCCCTGATTAATGCGTTCGTCATCACCAGCATAATGGAGAAGTAAAGATGCCTTAATTCTTGAGACATCTTCAGACGTGGGTTGCCTTCCGTAGTAGGGAACCGCTGCTGATAAATCCGGGGAGTTCACTGCAACTTGGTTTGCCATTCCCCCTCCCCAACAGAAGCCTACCACTCCGACCTTTCCAGTCGATGCAGGATGCGTCTTGAGGTATCTCACCGCAGCAACATAGTTTTGTACTGTCGATTGACTATCCAGCTTGCCGATGAGCTCTCGAGCTTTATCGGGATCTTTTGGAGTTCCCCCAAGGGGTGATAGAGCGTCTGGAGCAATAGCTAAAAATCCCTCTAAAGCTACGCGTCTGGTAACGTCTTCGATGTGGGGATTGAGACCTCTGTTTTCATGGATTACGACCAATCCGGGTAGCTTTTCATCTCCTTTTGGCCTTACGAGATTGGCATGAACCTCGCCTGTTGCACCCGGATATTTAATATACTCCGTATGAAGTCGGGGGTCATCCTTTGGAACGACTTCGGCTTTGGCATAGTCATTTTCCAGTAAAGGCACCAGAGCATTGGCAGCAGCAGTGCCCCCAGCTAGAATGGACAATTTCTTGAGGAATTCGCGACGATCCAGTGATTCATGAGTGTATTTATCGTATAAGTCGATAATTTTTGGATCCATAATCTTTTCCCCTGTCTTCAGTAGGTTAGTTTGTTTGTAAAAATCCCAAGGTTATTATTCAGATCCGTGCTTTCCGCCCCCATCTCAGGATGGGGTTTTGCTTTGTCAGTGTATCCGATGTTAACAGGGCAGGAAGATAAGTCAAGGAAAAACTAGATTGAGCGATTTCTAACGAGACTGTTGAAAAACTCTAAAAACCGCGATTTCGTGGCCCTAGATGGTTTGTAAGTACCTGAAGACGACGCAGCTTTATCTAGGCAAGATAAACGATTCAGAGGCGATCCGCTAGATGAATATCCTTCATGGGAAATGATTCAATCGCAAATCGATAGCTTGGTCTTCTCAGCCCGTGAGCGATTGCAAACACAAATCAACAGATTAATGGCAAGAAAGAGAATTCAGTGTGTCAATATGAGACGGGGTTAGAAAATCTCCATATATTCCACACTTCCATTTCCGAACTGGGCCATGGTATCGGCAGCGATGGTGAGCCCCTCCTTGAGGTAACGTCCTTCGATGCCCGGGACACCATACGCGTAAAAAAGGACATTCCGTGTATCCTCGCTTATACGGGTTTTCTCGTCCGGACCTTGGCAGAGGATGCAGACGATCTCCTTCTCGTCCCTCAGCACGATCTCGTTCTTTTTCGTTGCCATATCGCGCCCACCCATGCCTCGGCAAATTTCTCCTTCTTCGGCGACGTCCAGGGTCAATGCGCCGTCAAACCGGTCATAATCGGCCACGGCAACGAGAATGCCTCCGCACATCTCGGCCATGAAGTGGGCGTCTACCATGAGGTTGTACTTGGGAAACCCGCTATGGATGGTTCTCCTCAAGTGTTTTGGTAGAGGGCATTCGTAACCAAAGCCCTGAAAGAACTGGTCATAGATATTTATTCGCTCTGAAATGTGCGCAAGGTTTTCCCGCTTTCTCATCTTCCTCAGGAGCTTCCGCCTATAGAGATCGAACCCCGGTGGGCTGATAAAGTTCTGGCACCCGGAAATCAGGGTCAACCCGAAAGGTACTCCCTGATAATGGGCAATGTAAGCTGGTGAAAGGGAAAAATTTACGACCATCGCAATCCCCCCGATTTCCTCATGTTTCAACTCCTCAGAGACTTGGACGAGCGTACAAGATCATTAAAAAGCCTGAGGTAATCCAAGAGATGACGGATAGCCGAATAGCTGGTTGCTACATTCCTTTGGGCCCTTTTTGCCATCTCCAAAGCCTTTTGGGGTGCCTCAAAACACCTGAGAATTTCCCCCGCTGTCTCTTCAGAGGTGTAAACGAGATTCCCCCGTTCATCTTTATATCCCACCCCATATCCATAGAGGCCATCTTCCTCTATTAAATGGGCTGGCCCTCCCGCATTCCCTACGATAACGGGTTTTCCCTTGCACATCGCCTCCAATATGGTGAGGCCTAACCCCTCCTTCAAGGATTTTTGCAAAACAATAGTAGCTGCCCTTTGCAGGGAGTTTACGACGAGGGCATTGTCAATCAGGGGAGTCGCCCCCAGGTTTATCACGAAAATATGCGGCACTTCTCCAACTGTCCACACCACGGACCGAGGAATGAACTCTCTCCTCTGGAGAATCCTCCTCGTAGCGCCTAAATCATGTATCAGTTCGGATAATATCTTCTCTCCCTCGGGGTCGTCTCCTGCCATATTTCCCGCATAGACAAGCTGCAAATCCAAACCCTCCCTTAACAGTGCACTCCGCGCACTCTCAAAGGCTTCCACCACTCCTTTCGGGTCCTTGAAGCGGTCAAAACGAGATATTTGTAAAATGACGGGCTTATTTCTATCAATGCCGAAGCTCTTAAGGACATAGGAGCGGAATTCAGGGAGGAGCTCCATATTCTTTGGAGACAAGAAATTAATGGCTGCGGGAATTAAGTAGATGTGGGTTTTCCCTTTCAACTTCCCGAGGACGAAATCTTCAAAATGGAATACAGCAGCATCATAGTGCTCAATAAACGGCAAGAGAAATTCCACGAGCTCTTCTCCCGGGGACGATAGATCAATGTGAGCCCTCCATACTTTCTTCTTGTCAACATGAGAAATGGCAGCCAGTGGTTGTGGATCATGGCAGACGAGTATGTCTCCCCTTATTTTCCCTCCTCTTGATAGCTTCTCAACCATGTAGTCGGATTCCCTCAGATAGATTTCTTTCATCTCTCTCGTAAGGCCTGCTTCCATTCCCTGTAAGACATTATGGAAGGTTTTCGTGACCGGGAAGAACTCCCCGGGGTTTTTCGGCTCTACGACTGTCCAATGGGTCTTGATGCCCAGGCTATTCATCAAACCCACGGACCAACCCAATATTTCCGCCACTCCTCCGCCATGTCTTGTGGAATTAAAATGGGTTACCTCCAATCCCTTGAGCTCCTTTGCGAGACGGTAGATCTCCTCCACCTGTTCTTGTGGAGGCCTCAATTCCTTGGAAACTTTTGTCACCAAATCTTCTATGGTCAGCCTGCTGGGAAGGGATTTTACCAGTACACTGACGTTTCGAATGACGGTATCCGTTTCTGCAGATTCTTGGGGGGCTCTGAAGATCAGCGGTAAATTCTCCTTGTCGAACCTCAGAGGGGGAAGGAGGCCCAACTCCACGGCTATGTTCTTGTCTTCTCTCCCTTCGCCCCTCATTTCCCTGATCTTTTCGTCTATGGACCTCTTACCCCCGAGCCCTTCAATCTCCGCTAACCGTGAGATGAGTTCCCTCACGAACCAGCGTTGTTCCAGCTTACTTTTTTCACCGAGAAATCCCTTGGTGGGCATTCCCTTTCTTCCCCACGTGCGGTATATCGCCCAGGAGGGAAACCCGAGGGGTAAGAAGACACCGTCGAGTCGACAAATGACGTGGTAGACTTCCAACAGCCCGTTCAAGATTTCGCTTAAGACCGTGGATTTGCCCATTCTTTCCATGGAAATCTCGTCGACGTTCGCCTCAAAGATCTCATGAGCCGACAAGGGATCCTTTGACCGATGTCTTCTCAGGGAGTTCATTACTTTTGTCGAGAAATCTTGATCCCGAGAGTAGTGTTGCCAGTCCTGAGAGAACATCTCCATCTCGATATTCAACTTTGTGATGAGGGAAAGATAGAGAAGATAAGGATACTCCAGGTCCGCGGCTCTGGGATATTGTGTGACCAAGATCTTCCCGCAGATTATCCCGATATCCGATGGCTCTCCCCGCGAGTGCACCCACTGGGCGAAATTCTTATGATCTTGAACGAGAAATCCCTTTTCTTGGAAACCGAACCAATCAGGTTTGGCATCTTTGAACCAATCCCAAAACCCGTCATTGAATGCCCTCCCTTCGGCAGAGGAAGCGAGGACAAGGATATCCCTGGACTCATACTTCTTAAGGGCAGCCTTTAGGTCCGTATAGCGAAATATCTCAAATAGATTATGGGGGATGTTACTGGCAAGGAATTCAATTATCTTATTCTGGTTTAAGAAGAAACACTCTTTACGAGAGAGGGGAAGATATTTAAATATATTCTCGACGAGCGTGCTCACATCCCTCACGGAATGTACATTTCCCTTCAACGCCTTTTTCAATGCCTCGTCGGTTTCGTCCATACGTTTTTCAATAAATTGAACTTGTTCCGCCCCTGGGAGAAATTCAATACCCTTCCCTTTTACATCTTCATAAACCTCGGAGATTCTAATAACCCTTCCCTTAACATCTTTAACCTCCATGGGGAGATTTAAAGGAACACCCGGTAAGAACTCCAGTAAGACTCTCTCCACTGGCGCCGTATATAATAATTTCCCTTCTCTCCAGAGTTCCTCAAATGCATCTCTTAACCTCGTGAAATCCCGCACCTGGATTTCCCTTAATCTGTCAGATTCCAACCTCTTCGCATCCTCCTCCACGTTTCGGATTTCCTTGAGGAATGATGCCAGCCTCGCCCTGTACAGGATGACCAAGGTATCGAGAATATCCGCTCGCGGTATCTCTTTCTGAAAAAAGTAAGCTAAAATGAGCATATATACACACTGGGCCCAATCGGAGGAGGATAGGTAAAACTCCTCCTCATCCATGTTTGATAACCCCAACAATTTCTCATAAAGGGGAGGGGGGCAGAGCTTCTTATAGAGGTATTCTTGGTATCGCTGGAAGTCGATCTTAAACCGTTCAACTTGATAAGAAATATTGAGGTCGATTGTGGGCGGTTCAAGGGAAGGTAGGGTCCCATAGGTGGGTGGCTCAGCCTTTAAGGCTTTGCCCTCCTTTAACCACCAACTTGAAGTGTACTCAATTTGATCCAACATCGTCGTCAACGCTTGTCTCAATCTAACCGGAAATTGGCCTGGGGAGGGGAACTTCAGCCTTGTTCCGAGGTTCGCCTGGCAAATCTTCAGATTGTTTACTATCGCAGTGATAGTTAAGAAAATGTCTATTCCGTAATTCCCCACATCTGTTTCAGCAAAAAGCGTCTTATCCTTCAGGAACGTGTCCAGGGCTGTCCTCCGTATTCCATAGACTCCTCCCATAGGTTCCCTTAATCGGTGGCCGTACAGAGAAACTAAGGGGTTACCAAATGGTCCGTCACCCTCTTACCCTCTGGAGGTCTATTGAATACGGGAAGAACAAAGTCATTTCCCAGTTCAATTGGTCTGTAAATGGAGAAAATCCACCGGGGTTGTATTCCCTGCTTACCCTTTTTCAAGAAATCCGGCTCTACCAGAATCAAATCCGCGCCCAAGCACTCGCTTGCCTCCATTAAGGCCCTCAATGTCCAGCCTTTTCCGTCAACCTCCTCCTCCAGGGCAAAACAATAGCCCTTTATTTTTTGCTCGCTGAGGATCCTTCCAATTCTTGTGAGCATCCGTCTTCCTTCATGAGCACCTGCTACGACAACGGCCACCCTCCTTCCGGGGTAAAATTCCCTCATGCCCTGATGAGCTATCTCTATTATTTTTTGCAGAGGAACCATCTGTTCAGGGGTTCCAATAAAGGGAATACCTATGACGATTTCGCTTCGCCTCAGTGTGGCGATTTTCTCCTTTACCCCTTCCAGGATCCCTTTATAAATTCCTTCCCTTGTCACCGGCAAGCTAACCTCCTCTCATATTGCCCTGAGAGCAGTTATTCGTTTACTGAGCGGGGAGTTCTTCCCTTGAACCGTCGGGATAAGTCACTGAACTTATATAGAGATCATAGAAAAACCGGAAAAACGAGCTCTGAACGCGAATTGAACTCCGCAGAATTCGTAGAACTAGAATATTGGAATAATGGAATACTGGAATGATGGGCTGACCGGAAGAAAAAAGCAAATCTATTCTTTCCCTTTTTGATACGCACTATTCCAACATTCAATCATTTCATATCGATAGGCTTTAGAATGGCCGAAAAAATATTCCTGAGCTACAAAGAGCGAGTTTTTCAAAGAGCTCATGTACAAACATGTGACAATATAGAGGGTGGGGTGAAGGAAGACAAGGAGTTTGTTTGAGGCCTTTGCAAATCTCCGCATATTCATTGTGTTATTTCGGTCAGCAGCTCCAGGTAATCCGATAAAAGCCTTGTTGTGAGAAAATGCTTTCTAACCCTCTCTTTAGCTTTATTTCCCATCTCCGTTGCCAAAGATGGGTTTTTCAAAATCTCTATAATCCTCTCCGCGAACTGATCCTTGTTGTTGGGTTCGACCAAAAAGCCTTCCCTGGCATCTCTAATCTGGATGGGAATCCCTCCTACATTGGTAGCATCTGGATGGGAATCCCTCCTACATTGGTAGCTACCATTGGTTTTCCCTTCCACAACCCCTCCGTTACGGCAAGGCAGAATCCCTCCCGTATGGAGTTTTGTACCAATATCGTGGAAAACCTCTGTATGGAGTTTACGAGGATTTGGTGCTTTCCCACGACGAATATCACGTCGCCTTTTTCCCTCAGTTTTTTGGCCTTACGATACACTTTTGCATATATCGCAACGCCTTCCGGGTCATCCAAGGCCATGTCGTAACAATACACCAACCTGCAGTCCACTTTTTCCTTTACCCGTTTAAATATTTCAAGGAGGCCTTCTGGATCCTTCCAGGGGTCCATCCTCGAGACTTGCGTACTTTGAAATGTCTTTTTCGGACAGCTCCTTGTTCTTCAGGGATAGAGGGTTAATAGCGGGAACGATAATCCGTTGTTCCACCGGCAGATCGTTCTTCTTGTACTTTTCGGCGGAAAAAATGACCATATCGTACTTGAGGATAAAGTCCTTAAGAAATTGGTTGGCTCTTTCTGTAGAATTTTATGAGGGGGAGGGGCTGTGGGTCATGGATGATAATACAATCTTGGTCTATGTGGCAATACGTGGAAAAGGCTTCATTGACATCGATGTAGAGTTGTCTTTTCCTCTCGGAAAGTTTTATCGAATCTCCCTGGAGGGCATTGTGAAATTTCTTGGTTATCGTGAATAAATCCGGGCTCCCGCGGAGCATCCTCCAATCCGTCTCTATGCCCACATTGTTCATAAGGGGCACGAGCGAGTCCAGTATCTCCGCGACACCACCCCCGTAATACGTAGAATTGATCTGCAAGAAATGCTTTCCGTAAAGCCCCCGAGCCTTCCCGTATATGCTGGAAATAACTTCATCTCCCACTATTCCTCTGTAGTCGCCCAAATTCCGCATTTCACGCCTCCGATTCCATTACTATCAGCCTTTCTTTTTTTGTTCATAGTTGGGGACGACGTCAAGATCATCCGGATGAATGGGGCATTCCTTACGTTCAGGGGAGGAAATTCCTCCCTTTCGTTTTGCTCGTCAACTATCCGTATCTATAGTTCAGAAAGTTCATGATGGGTGCAATCCTCCGTATTTCTCCACCCGCCGTTCGAAAGCCTCTTCTCCTCCCTCCATAATAGTCTTTATAAGCTCCCGGGTGGAACGGTCGTCGATGGATGTCCCGCCGATGACACATGCGCGGTCCTGCCGTGCTTCCAAAGGGATCACGATTTCGGCATCGCTCATCACTGGAATGTTGGCGTCATTTGTTGCCACAATGATCTGGCGCCGTTGACTTTCATCTTTGACCCCTTTTTGATCCCTCAAGATTTGAAGGATCTCTTCATATGAGGATCGGTCCTCGAGGTAATCCTCAGGTTGATCGATGACAAGAACGCGACCTTGGAGACCCAACAAAAGCAGGAAAATTGCCGTTGCAGCCTGGCCTACTGACAGCTGTTCGAGGGAGCGGTATTGATCGCCTATCCTCAGCTTCACCCGAAGGGCATCCTGCGGAATGAGTGTTGCCAGCTCGAGTAATCGGGATTCTTCAGCGGTCAACCATTTAACTAAGCGATCGGCCATTTCAGGTTTGAGACCGAAAAGCGTTTGGACCTCCTTGGTTCCCGCCAGCACCGCGTCGACGAGGGCGATGCCATCTGTTGCCTCGGGAGTTACGAGCCCGGTGATTGCGCCTTGAGATATGTCAGATCCCTTTAAGAGCGATGAGAGCTGTTCTTTGTAACCGGCTTTTTGACCCTTAAATTCTACTTCGAGATGGAGCCGACCATTGAGAGTTTTTGTAATTGCGTCGACTCTTTCTCTGCGCAGTTTATTCTGCATGTGTCTGCAGTCTCCGACACGTGTGAGAAGCTCTTGCCGTTTCTCCCTGAGAACCTTGAGCCGATCTTCGGTCCCGTTTAATTCTGCCATAAGGGATGCCAAGGAAGTTCTTTCCTCTGTCAGTTTCAAGAGTTGATCTTGACTGCGTGCTTCTGTTTGTTGCTCCATTGCCTTGCTCTCTTCTTCCAGAGGGCGAAGCTTCTCCTGCCAACGGGCGCCAAGGCGATTTAGGCTTCGCAGGGCCTGCTCAAAGAGGGTTTTTCCGTCGTCAAGTACCACCTTCAGGCTTTCCTGAAGGATAGCGAGGACCGTTGCAGCCTCTTGCAGGGTAGCCTCATGTTTGCTCTCAGCCTGCAATAGGTTCCGGTGGACCGTTTCCAGTGGGGCAAGAAGGTTGGGGCCGATTTTCTTGCAATCCGCGTAGGCACCCATGACAACATTTGTCGTATTTTGTAAGGCTTGTCCCACACCGCGTAAATCGGCCACCTCCTTTAGCTTTTCCGTAACGTGCCTTGTGTGGATTTCAATCTCGTGCTCGATTCTTTTGAGCCGTCGGTGATATTCTTCCCGCTTCGCCAACTTCGCCTGCATATCCAGTATAGCCCGTGTGTTGGAGGTAAGGGACGCCATGGCTTCATCAAGGGCTTCCGAGCATTTACGAACATCCTCGCCAATCAATTCATCCAGCAGCGCAAGTCGGTTCTCTTCGCTTCCGCAAACTGCGTAGATCTCCCGTTGTCCAAAGATAGTGGGACCACCCCCGGGGCCGAGAAGCTCAGAAGGGGTTATGGGAAGGGGGTTTTCAGAGCCGACTTCAAATGTGCGAGGTTCCTCGCCCCAGGCCCGGACAATGCGATACTGATGAGTTTCCCTCTCACCGATGGGCCTGTCCAGAATAACCTCTACCGTGCCGCCGCTCCCCAAAGAGTGGCGAACAAGCTCCTCGCGGTAAGATCGATCGGAGTATGGCGGAATGGCAAGGGCATAGCGGAGGCTTTCGAGAATAGCAGACTTCCCCGCTCCCTCACTTCCAATGATCACGTTGAGATCGTCGTTCCAAGAAATATTCAGATTCCCGAGGAAACCCGATCCCCTAACAACCATGCTTCGAATTCTCGAATGGATAGCCAAGGGAACCCTACCAATTGACAGGCGAGTCTCCGGATCATGAAGGGCCAGTCGCAGGGCGTCTAAATTCGTTGCGCTGAGCTTTAGGTACGTAGCCCGAAGGGTTCCGTCGGCCCGACGTTTCGTTCCTATCTCTTCGATTCGCTTGGGGTTGGAGAATTCAACGCAAGCCAAGTAATCCCAGAAGTCAGGAGGGAGAATATCCGCAGACTGGAGGCTCTTCTTCACTTCCTCCGGGCAATGTTCGATGCCATCCGGCCGCACCTCTACGAGGAGTTTGGCCGCATCTGAGGCCGTGAGGCTCTTGAAGAAACCCTTCGCCTGATCGGGATGGGGGAGGATCAACAGGCAGTTGAACTCACTCCGTAGGTCTCTTAGCGCATCTCCCAAGCTGATTTTCAGATCAATGTCCCGATAAACCCCTTCGCCATCAAACAAAGGGTTCTCAGGGTCTTTGTCTAACGATTGAAGAAAAGAGTTCACGTTCTCAAGGTCGGTATCACCGGAGAAGATGGCCAATACATGGAGGGCGACTTTGCCCTCCCTGAATGCCATCTCAGCACCCGGGAAAAGGGTCATGCCTCGGTTGGTTGCCTTTGCAGCAGTGACCTCAAACCACTCTATGTTTACGCCGTTGTAGTCTGTTATGGCCCCGATGGAAATGCCTTGAGCAGCGAGTTGCTCTACATAGGCGTCGGAGAAATCCTTTCCGACTTCGTCGGGGGGGACAAAACCCTCTACATTGGGGCTATGGAGGTGGAGGTCAAGACGGCACCAGGTTGCCCCGGCACTTGAGGCATGAAGTTGATCCGTC
>SMTZ1_10013643_pt1 | contig 11793 bp, 6 predicted proteins | sample DeeMarSWOR136_30_FD_25667 | JGI IMG/M metagenome (IMG submission 25667) | reverse complement strand
GGTGGAAGCCACAACTATCATCAATCGTGTTATTTGAAGGAGGCTTATTATGTGTAGAAGATTCATTTATCTGACGGCTCTGGCTCTCGCGCTGGGCTTGATTCTGATGAGCGCGGCTCGGGCAGACCTCGTGGGCTGGTGGAGGCTCGATGACGGTTCCGGGACCACCGCCATTGATTCCAGCGGCGGCGGCAACGACGGCACCTTCCAGGGGGATCCTCAATGGGTGGCCGGCAAAGTTGCCGGCGCGCTCGAAATGGACGGCGGTGACTATGTGGACGTTCCAGGTGTGGCCAATATCAATCCGGAGTCCATTACATTGATGACGTGGGTCAATTTCACCACCGTCGATCCGGCCGCTATGGAACGACAGGATTACCTTTCCAGAGGTGACGACTATGCCTTCTCTCTTCACGAGTGGGGAGCTCGTGACAGTACCCCAGCCGAGGGAAAGATCAGTGGTATTGTCACGAGTGCCGGCGGCTGGTCGGTCGTGAACGGCCAAACCCTCATGGAGCCCGACACATGGTACCATACGGCGCTGACATACAGCTCGGAGACCCAAACGCTTACCCTTTATCTGGACGGAGAAGTCGATGGAGAGCTGAACGTGTCGGCAGGCTTGGAACACCGGCTCGGAGGCTCATTAACCATCGGGACCTATAGCGGTCGCGATCTCCTGGGCAAGATCGACGATATCCAGATATGGGACGAGGCCCTGTCGGAGGCGCAAATCAAGGGTGCTATAATAGGCGGAGGATACCCCTATGCCTATGGGCCCAATCCTGCCGATGGCGCGATTCATTCCGATACATGGGTGACGCTTTCCTGGAAGGCAGGAGATTTTGCCGTCTCCCATGATGTGTATTTGGGTGACAATTTCGACGACGTGGACAGCGGTGTCGGCGATACCTTCCGGGGCAACCAGGGCTCGATGTTCTATGTCGCCGGTTTTCCGGGATTTGCCTATCCGGACGGGCTTGTGCCGGGCACAACGTACTACTGGAGGATCGACGAGGTCAACGAGGCGGACCCGAACAGCCCCTGGAAGGGTCCGATCTGGAGCTTTTCAATTCCGCCCAAGACGGCCTATGGACCGGACCCGGCCGATGGGGCCGAGTCCGTCGAGGTGAATAAACAGCTTAGCTGGACAGCAGGATTCGGTGCAAGGCTACATACCGTCTGCTTCGGTGATGACTATGACACGGTTGCAAACGCCACTGTCGGAGTACCCGCTGGAGCGCCAACGTATAATCCCGGCCCGCTCGAACCGGCGAAGGTCTATTACTGGCGCGTCGATGAATTCGACGGTCTCGCAACGTATAAAGGCGATATCTGGATCTTTACGACGCCGGGGACCGTCGGCAACCCGCAGCCGTCGTATAAGGCCACAGACGTAGCGATGAATGCGACTCTAAGCTGGGCGCCGGCCGATTCCGCTGCGTCGCACCAGCTCTACTTCGGCGCGGACGGCGCGGCCGTCCGGAACGCCGATACCGGTTCGGCGGAGTATAAAGGTTCCAAGGCGCTGGGTGCCGAGAGTCATGATCCCGGACTGCTCGATCCGGACACGACCTACTACTGGCGAGTGGACGAAGTCGATAGCCAGGGAAATACGGCGAAAGGACCTCTCTGGGTTTTCACGACAGGTGCTTTCCTTCTCGTGGATGACTTTGAGGGCTACACCGATGACGACACTGCCGGCGAAGCGGTCTGGCAGACGTGGATTGATGGCTTTGGCGTCGCCGACAACGGCGCGCAGGCCGGCAATCTGATTCCCCCGTATTGCGAGCAGACAATCGTCCATGATGGCGGCCAGTCCCTGCCGCTCTTTTATGTCAATGAAGCCGGCGTAACGAATTCGGAAGCGGCGATGGCACTGACGGCGCCGCGGGATTGGACGACAGCAGGTGTCGAACAATTATCGCTCTGGTTCCGGGGCAGATCGGATAATGCGGCTGAGCCGCTGTACGTGGCGGTCTCGAACGCGGGCGGCGCCCCGGCGGTGGCGGTCCATGAGGATGCCGGCGCGGCACAGATCGACGATTGGGCAGAGTGGGTCACGCCGTTACAGGCCTTCGCCGATCAGGGTATCAACCTGACCAATGTCGATAAGATCGGGATCGGTCTGGGCAGCAAAGGCGGTGCAGCGGCCGGCGGTACGGGAACGATGTACATTGACGACATCCGGCTCTATCGACCCGCTCCGCAGGCAGAGCCGTAGCCGTGAGCTGTGATGTAACTCGCAACGAGGACGGGTATGAGTGCGGGGCCTATGTCCGCGGGCATAGGTCCCGTTTGTTTCATCGCCGCTTCGGCCAAGAGACGCCGGGCTCGGAGTCTTGGAGTTTCTGCTGCGCGCCCGTGCCGTCCGGTTCCGCCTTTTCCCACGCGCACCGCTCTCGGCCCGGGTGGACGCTCGGCAGCTGTGACAGATGAATGTACTGCCCGCGCTGCCGGTCGATCCGACTTCCCTACGGTGCCGGATGGAATGCCTCTGCCCGTGGCCCGGACAAGGTGCTCCAGCGTCCCTGTTCAACCATTCTGTCCAGGTCGCGCCGCTCTGATTCCATGTCCGCCGCCTGTGCCGGAGGCAGTACCCTTGACTGGGAGGCCACCAGAGCTCGGCAACGCTGCAGCTCCTGTTCGGCCATGAATGTCACTTCACGACGCTCTGCCTCCACGTCCGCCACCATTGGATCACTGCACCCCAAGAGCGCGGCAGCCAAGAAAATGACCGTCATGAACGTCAGAAGTCTCCGCATTGTGAAACTGTGGCAATTCTCCATCATTCTCCTCATATTCCAAAGCCCTCGATCCATTTTGCTTTCCAGCGTCCCGGCATGTCGTCCACATACCGTCAGGGAATCATCCTCGTCCTTTTTGCTCCTGAGCACGTCAGAGCGGCCACGCTCCGGGAACCAACCACATGGTAGCCTTTGTGTTTTCCCTCGAATACGCCTTTAAAATGTATTTCTGCCGCCCCTCTTGGCCAAAAGAACGCTCCTTCTGTAGAAGATGGCACCAACCACCCCACAACTCATGTACTCTTTATATTATATCCTAATGCTCAGAAAAGTCAAGAAGAAAAGTGACTTTTGGCGTCGGCCCTCTTGAGCTTGCGCTCAGGCACCGATCCAAATGAGTACCCGTCCGACCAAGAGAGCGGTGAGCGCCGCGGCAGGATCAGCATAAGCAATTATTGCATAAACAGTTATGTCTCGTCGGCACGGAGACCCCGGGAAAGCCCTCGCCGACGCCCCCGTGACGGGAAAACACCAAGCGGAATGTCTGAGGCTTCGCGGGGGAATTCCCTTGACGGCAAGCGGGCGAATCTGGTATAAACAGGTTTGTTGGAGGCGCCGGATTTCCGGCGTCCGGACACGAGGGCTTTCTGTGGCTCGTTTGAGATTGCCACACTTCGAATGAGTGGTCATACGAGACGCTTCTGGTGAAAGGAGGTGGTATCAAATCTTCGAGAATGATCCTGGCGTATAAGGATAAAACAGACCGAATCTCAGATTGTTATCCATCGTTTCCATCTCGACTCTCTTGAAAGGAGGACTACTATGTGCAGTAAATTGACGTATCTTGTTTCTTTCATCTTGATGTCCGTTCTGGCAACGACCGCCCTGGCCGATCTTCTCGGCGATCCGGAACTGACCTTCTACTACTCCTTTGACGAAGTGACTGATGTGGTTCTCGATCAGTCCGGTAATGGTCATGACGGCGTCGTCACCGGTGATGTCACGGCTGATCCCGAAGGTGTGCGGGGCGGCGCGGCCAAATTCGCGACCGGCAGCTACCTCGATTTGGACGGTCCCAGCATCCCTCCGGAGCATATTCCAACCACCGGCATCACGCTGGCCGCTTGGGCAAAATGCGAGGACACAGGCGATCATCACGCCATCTTCAATGCCAGAGCCGCCGACGCCACCTGGCTCATTCACCCCGAGCTGCGCAGCGAAGGCAATTTTCGATGGCTGCTTCGTGCCGCCGGTGGATCCACGATCTTTGATATGCGTGCGGGTGAAGTCACGTGGGATGAATGGTTGCACTTCTGTGGCATGTACGACCAAGCCTCTGGCAGAGCCGCTCTCTACATCGACGGGGAGCTGATCCAGGAGCAGACCATCTCAGGTGCTTCGGAAATAGCCGGCGATTGGGGATCCGGTGCTCGCGTCGGGTACAACATTGACAACGCCAGACCGTTCACCGGACTGATGGACATGCTTTGGCTCTTCAGGCGATCGCTGTCCGAAGGCGAGATCATCAAGGCGATGCAGGGAGAAGCCTATCCCTTTGCCCTGAGCCCCGACCCGGCGGATGGAGCCATCATTGAAGAGACCTGGGCCACCGTGAGCTGGTCACCGGGAGATTTTGCCGTCTCGCATGATGTGTATTTCAGCGACAACTTTGACGATGTGAACGACACCGCCGACGAGGCCTTCCGGGGTAACCAGATCCTGACATATCTTGTCGTCGGCTTCCCCGGATTTCCTTATCCAGATGGGCTCGTGCCCGGCACGACGTACTATTGGCGCATCGTTGAGATCAATGAGGCTGACCCCAACAGCCCGTGGGCAGGACCTGTCTGGAGCTTCTCGGTTGCTCCGAGGACGGCCTATAATCCCGATCCGGCGGACGGCGCCGAATCCGTAGATCCGGCCGTGACCCTGAGTTGGACGGCAGGTTTCGGAGCCAAGCTGCACACGGTATTCCTCGGTGACGATTACGACGAAGTGAGCAGCGCCACCGGAGGCGCTCCTCAGGGCGCCACATCCTATACGCCCGATCCGCTTGAGGTGGAGAAGGTCTACTACTGGCGGGTCGATGAATTCGACGGCGCCGCCACGTACAAAGGCGACATCTGGAGCTTCACGACGCCGGGCGCAGTCGGCAGTCCCAGCCCGGCAGACGGTGCCGTGGACGTGAAGATGACGGCCACCCTCAGTTGGACCGCGAGCGCGAGTGCTGCCTCGCATGAGATGTACTTCGGCACGGACGAAGACGCCGTACGTAGTGCCGACGCGGCTGCGCCCGAGTACAAAGGCAGTCAGACGCTGGGCGCCGAAAGCTACGATCCCGGCAGGCTCGCCTGGCACACCGTGTACTACTGGCGCGTCGATGAGGTGGATGGCCAGGGCAACACGGTGAAAGGTCCGCTCTGGACGTTCACGACGGCCGGTTTCATTACCGTGGACGACTTCGAGGACTACACTGACGATGACGCGGCCGGCCAGGCCATCTGGCAAAGTTGGATCGATGGTTTCGGCGTTCCCGAGAACGGCGCGCAGGCAGGCAACCTTATGCCCCCATACGCCGAGCAGAAGATCGTTCATACCGGCCTTCAGTCGATGCCGCTGTTTTACGATAACGCCCCGGGTGCGGCGACGTATTCGGAGGCGACGCTCACCCTGAGCTATCCGCGAGACTGGACCGAGAACGGCGTGGGCGCGCTGGTGATTTGGTTCCGGGGTATGGGCAACAATGCCGCTGAACCACTGTATGCATCTGTGGCGAATAGCGGCGGCCCGGCGGCGACGGTGGTCCACGGCGACGCGAACGCCGCTCAGGCAGGTTCCTGGACGAAGTGGGTGATTCAGTTGCAGACCCTCGCCGATCAGGGCATTGACCTGATGGACGTGGACACGATCACAATTGGCCTGGGTACCAAGGGCGCCATGACAACGCCTGGCGGTACGGGCACGATGTATATTGACGACATCCGGCTGTACCGGCCGCCGCCCGTTGAGGTTGAGATTGAAAACTCCAGTTTTGAACTGCCCGGTACAGAGAAGCAGACAGGCTTCGACAACGTCCCCGGCTGGAACACCGATGGGCCGTGCGCTGACTCCGGAGTAGAAACCGGATTTACGCCTACCGATGGAGATTGGACCGCTTATCTGATGAGCGGCGATCCCTCCGTTTGGCAGTTGACGGACCATACGATTACCGCCTGGGACGTTCGGATATTGACGGTGGATGCCCGGATTACGTGGGCGGCGACGGCCATGCTGATGACCGTCTACTATGATGACAACGGCACGCGCGTACCAGCAGTAAGTGCTGAGGTGGCGCTCACGGATGCGATGCAGGAATATACGCTGAGATTCGCGGCCAGCGATGTCCCGGAATCTGTCGGCCATCTGATGGGCATTGAATTCTCCAATGTAAGTTCCGGCGATACATGGATTGGCTTGGACAATGTCCGTCTTGCTCCGGCATCTGAGTGAATGTATCCATCCTGGTGTTGATCCTCGCTTGCGCGAGGCTTGAATCGGAACTGCACCATTGCGTCGGTGTTGATGAGGGGCCTATACCACCGAGGTATAGGCCCCTGCATCATAGAGCTGCTTCGCGAATGCCGTTGAGATCCTGAAGATCCGTCGGCTCCAAAATAATCCGGCTGTGTCCCAACAGCGTCCCTGTCGCCCGGGCAAGATAAATCTGAGCAACTTCGTACCCGGCAAGAGCCTTAATCCTTCTCAGTTGCGCTTCAGCCAGTTCCGCCGCGGTACGCAACACTTGCGTACTGGTCGTGGCACCCACCTGGAACTGCGATTGCTCAACCTTATACGTACGAAGGTTCGCTTCGACGTCTTTTTCGGCCGCCAGGATACTTCGCCAGCTACTGTTTAGCCCCCGGACCGCATCATATACGTCTTGTCGGATAGACTGGCGATAGTCAGCGTAACCGATCTGGCTCTGAAGCTGCCGAAGTCTCGCACGTTCCAGGTTTGCTTTGGCCACCCGGTTACCCAGGGGAATGCTGGCGGAGAGACGGAACGAATGTGTATCAGATGTCTTTTCTCCAAAAGAACCCAGAGCATGCTCTATATCACCGGCGTTTGTTCCTGCGTCATAAGTGTAACTCAGATCGAGGTCAGGGAGTGTCGCATTGCGGGCTATTTCTAAGTCCAACTCTTCGATAGCCAATCCCAATTCCAACTGAATGACATCCATGCGATTACTGAGTGCGACGTCGACGAGCTTTTCCGGGTCCACGTCCAGTTTCAGCGGATTCGGCTCCGTCTTCGGCTCGATCCTTATGTTTGCATTGAGCGGCATGTCCGGATGGTTCATAATGCGTTGCAGATTAAGCTGCCTATTTTGAACCCACGTCTCGGTGTCGATAAGGGAACTGACCCGACTTAATAGACCCGATTCGGCACGAATGATTTCGGTTCGGGGAGCGGCGCCCGCGGCGACCTTTTTCTGGGCATGATTGAGCTGGTCCTGGGCAAGCTTATATTGTTCCCGGCTAACGTCGAGATCGCGGAGGGCCGTGTAGAGATCCCAGTAAGCTACGTCGGCAGCCGCCAGAAGATTAATGGCTTGTTGTTTCGTTCGAGCATCTACACTGTGCTTTTCGTAACCGGCGATACGGATCGAATGGGTAGTGATGCGCATTCCGCCCCCTCTAAGCAAGTTCTGAATGACCGATACGCTGACCGCCGCGTCGGCCACGCCATCGTAATCGTCGGAGTCGGACTCCCTGAAAGGCATGCTCACTCCAATCGAACCGCCGGTATATAGAGGGATCTCTACGCCCACATCATAGTCATTCCCGGTGGACGATACGCCTGCATCGGTCTCCGAGGCCCTGTAGGATGCCGAACCATAGAAGGCCGCCTCGAACTCGGCTCGTGCTGCGTCAAGTGATCGCTGCGCAGCAGCCGGATTGATCAGCTCGACTTTTAGGCGCAGATTATTGGCCAGGGTCGCAGCGCGGACGTCTTCGAGCGTCAACTCAATCACCGGGATTTCCTCGTTTGGATCGGTGATTTGCTGCGTGACCTCTTTGGTGGCTTCCTCAACGGAAACAGGCGGCGAATCCGAGAGGTCCGCCGGCCGGACCGGATCGATCGTATTCAGACCGGAGCCGGGCACCCCGCGACGACCAAGCCGACCATGGCGATTGCAGTCCAGCGGCAAACAAGCCTCCTGTGGGAGCCAAACTCTACCCAAAGTTTACATCGTTTCTTCAATCTCATTTTTAGTTCCTCATTCATATCTAAGCGCATTCATTGGCTCAATTTTCGCTGCCCGGCGAGCCGGAATCCCGGCGGCCAGGGCGGCGACGGCAATCATGAGCACGAGGGTCCCGATTATCGTGAGAGGATCATAAGGTGCGATGCCGTAGAAAATACCCCGGATCAAACAGACCAGAGCCAGTGCAACAGGCAATCCGATGGCGACGCCTATGGCCGCAAGCATCAGGGCCTCTCGAAGGATCGGCCAGGCCACGTCCCAGGGACGGGCGCCCAGAGCCTTTCGAATACCCATTTCACCGGTTCGCCGTGCGACATTGTAGGCCATCAGCCCGTACAAGCCGATGCAAGACAGCGCCAGAGCGAGTAGGGCAAAACTGCCAATAAGTGATGTAAAAAGGCGTTCCAGACGAAGAGACTCTTTGATAGCGAGTTTCTGCGTCGTGATCCCCTCCAGTGGCAGGGCCTTGTCGATCTCAGCCACGGCCTTGCGCACGGCGGGGACCAGAGACAACGGTGGAAGCACACTGCGTATCATGCAGGTCATACTCGAGAGCTCGAATTGACTATGAGGTGTATACAGAATCGGCGAAATTTTTCCGCGTAAACCGCAATATATGTGGTTGCTGCACAAACCCACGATCTGATATTCTTTACCTTCAAAGCCGCTCATGGCTATATACTGGCCGAGTGGATTCTCTTCCGGGAAAAACAAACGTGCGAATTCTTCATTGACGATGACGATCTGCTGGGAATCTTCCGTATCTGTAGCAAGGAAGTCGCGCCCTTGTAGCAGGTTGATCCCCAGGGTCGTAAAGTATCCCTCACTCACGCTCAGTAAAAGTGACTTGCGCGTCCTTACCTCGGGCCGGCTTGGGATTGATACTTCGGGGCTCCATCCACGTCCACCCGTCAATGTCGTATTTGCGAGGGCAACGGATCGGACGCCGGGGATCGCTGCAATCTTCTGACGCACGGTATCAAAGAAGAATTGCTCATCCCTCGGGGGGGACAGGGAATTGCCAGGATCGATTGGAACCAACAAGAGATTTTCCGTGACAAATCCCGGATCCATTCGATAGAGATTGGTCAGGGTCCGACATAAGAGCCCGCCGACCATCACAAAAAAGACAGACATACTCACCTGCGCTGTGATCAACACCTTCCCTAAGCGAAGCCGGGGGGCGCCGTAGCTTCCGGCATCTTTCAGCCCTGCCAACGGGTCGGCGTTGCTCGCACGCAAAGCGGGGAAAAGGCCAGATAATAGGGTGGTGACCACGCCAGTGCCCAGTGCAAACATCAAAACATTCGCATCAATCCGTAGGTTGAACTGTCCTCTGCCTGAAAGATCGAGGACATAACTGCTCAGTATCCCTCTTAACCATACGGACAGCAGCAATCCAAGACAGACCCCTCCCAGTGACAGGATCATGCTCTCCGTGAGTGATTGACGTATGAGACGCCACCGCCCGGCACCCATCGCCGCCCGCACGGCCATTTCATGTTGACGGACCGCCCCGCGAGCCAGGAGCAAACCCGCCAGATTCGTGCAGGCGATGAGCAGGACCAGACCTACCACGATCAGCATGAGCCAGAAGGGTCCAGCCGCGTCTTGCCGTGTACTTAATACCCCTTGGAGACCTTCGTCCAACAAGATCCCCGGCCGGTCAACCTCCACTTCAGAACGCCTTAGAGTTTGGTCGAATAGAAGCTCCAACGAGGCCTGCACCTGAGCCTCATCCGCCCCGGGAGTCAGTCGCCCCATGATCTTAACCCACCAAAAATTTAACCACCTCTTTTTATAGAGATCGTGCTTGAGCCGCGGCTGGGCCACCATAGGTACATAGAAATCGACGCGCCCCTGTTCTTCGAGGGGAGCCACGTAGTTGCGAGGGAGTACACCAATAATAGTGAAAATTGTGTCACGTACTGTGAAAGTCCGGCCTATGACGTGAGGGTCGAGACCGAAAACGCGTTGCCAGAGGGAATAGGTGATGACAGCTACTGGCGGCGCATCAGGTCGGTCATCCTCGGGAGTAATCGATCTTCCAATCAAGACTTCTGCGCCGTAACTCTGGAAGAAGTTGCCCGACACCGACTCGGGATATGCCCGGGACGCAAGACCACCCGCGCTGATCGTTACGAGCTCCCCAAAGTTGGAAAACGCAAAGACATCGGAGAATCCTCGTGTCTGTTCAGCGAAATCGAGGTATGTTTGATACTGAAACGATCCACAGCAGAGCCCACCTGACTTGGTCTTACTGTATCCCCCATCAAGAAAAGGTATTTTAGGCAACGTAGGAGTTGTCCAGATGATCCGACGCAACTCATGCGGATTGCGGACGGGCAAAGACTTGTACAGAATGCCGTTGATCGCACTGAAGATCGCTGTATTCGCCCCAATCCCCAGGGCCAGCGACAGCACCGCGACCGCAGTGAAACCGGGGCTCTTACGCAACTGGCGAAGCCCATAACGCACATCATGCCATATCGTCCTCATTTGTCATTCCTCCCGAAATATTTATTTCTCTCAATCACTCGTATCGCAGCGCCTCCATCGGATCGATCTTGGCGGCGCGCCGGGCCGGGAGATAACTGGCCAATAGAGCGGTCGTGACCAGGATCGATAGCGTAATTGCCAACATAGCAGGATCGGTGGCACTTGCCTCATAGAGCAGGCTTGTCATAAGACGACCGGCGATGTAGCCTCCCAGCAGTCCGGCGAGAATACCTAACAGAATCAGTCGAACACTCCGACGAAGGAACGTTTGCGTGATGGTGGCTTGGGTCGCGCCCAAGGCCATACGGATACCAATCTCGTGGGTCCTCTGGCTAACCGTGTACTGAAGCAAGCCGAACAGGCCCACGGCAGCCAGTATCAGGGCGATCTGGGCGAACAGCCCGAGAAGGATGGTCGTGTATCGCCGGGGAGCCAGCATCTCGGCAAGATCGGAAGTCAGTGTATGGATTTCCCTGATCTCCAAGTCCTTGTCGAGGCTGGAGACCTGGGCTCGCAGCATACTGGTCAGATACGTCGGATCACCCTCGGCCTTCACGACGATGTCGGATATCAGGTAACAGAACCGGGACATCGGTCTGTAGATCGTGTTGATCGCGGGGGCCAACTCGCTGTAGTCTTTGAGGGTGCTCACGACTCCCACGATGGGTGTTCCGTCAATGCGCTTGCCTATCGGGTTCTCCTCGGGGAAGTACTTGCGGGCCAGGTTCTCGTCGATAATGATCCCGCTCATTCCGCCCTGAGTATCCTCATCCGTGAATCCCCGGCCTTTAAGAATTGGCATCCCCATGGTCTTGAAGAAGTCCCGGCTGACGGTCACGCTACGCGCCATCGGCTTTTCCGTGGGATCGATGGGCGGGCGACCGTCAATGGAGAAGTGTGAGAAGCCTCCTCCACCGGCCAGATCAAGGCCTCCGGAAACCAAGGCGGACATTAGCCGGCTCAAATCCCAGGTCTACCTTTTGCATGGAGATCAAGCTTTGGGTCAACATGGCAACCGCCATCAGCAGGGTCGAGGCAACGGCGATCTGAGCGACGACCAACCCACCATGAGCGTGCCGGTGGTCACGGCCGTGAAAGACGCCGTGCTGGCCTTGCCTCAGGGCGCGAATGAGGCCGATGCCCGTGGCTTTCCAGGCCGGCAGAAGGCTGAGCACCAAACCGGTAAGCACAGAGATGCCCAGGGCAAAACACAGGACCGGGATGTCGATGCGCGTCTCCTTCATGCGCGGAATGTCCACGGGAGAGACGCGAACCAGTACTCTGATCGCCCAATAGGCC
>SMTZ1_10010956_pt1 | contig 11794 bp, 13 predicted proteins | sample DeeMarSWOR136_30_FD_25667 | JGI IMG/M metagenome (IMG submission 25667) | reverse complement strand
GCCACTAGTAGTAAAGCGCCAAGCCGTGAAATCCGCTAGCGAGGTTGCACAAATGCTTCTTCGTATTGATGATGTCATTGCCTCTAAGGGGATGGAAGCGGGTGGTGGTCCTGGTGGCCCACCTGGCGGCGAAGACTTTGAAGACTAAAACCAGCACAAAACGAGGCGGATAATGTGTCAAAAAAAGGACCTGGAATCGGTCCTAAACGAATGACCCGATACGAAAAATCCCGAGTAGTGGGATCACGTGCCCTCCAAATATCAATGGGGGCGCCTATTCTGACTCGAATTTCTTCCGATCTCCACGATCCGATTCGAATTGCGGAGTTGGAATTAGAAAAAAGAGTTCTTCCCATTACAATCAGACGGAAATTACCTTCTGGGGCGTTCGAAGACGTTGCACTAGTTGACCTTGTCGACTAACCTACTCCGCCCTCCTTTTCCTTTTTTTCCATACTAGGTAGTCAATCTAAGACCACCAAATGACTAAGAAGTGAGCTTTTATTTGAAATCATCGAAACGCTTTTGCTGCCTAAAAACATGAGTTCTGCTATTCGCCATAGAATGGATTCTCTTAGGTGTAACAAATGAAACGGTTCCTAACCTTTGATGAACTCAAATCGCTAAGTTATGAAGAAATCGAAAGTATGCAGAATCGAAAATTCCGCGCGTTTATCCGATATCAGATTTATCCTAATCATCCATTTTATCGTCGCCTATTCAAAGAGCATGGAGTAGATCCTTTCGCTCTTAAGACACCAACCGATTGGGCGAAGTATGAACTGCCACTCGTAAAGAAAGCAGATTACAAAGGTAACCTCAGAGAATTTGTATTAAATCCTCAGCAGGTTGATGGAAAAAACCGAGACCAAGCAGAAGCCATCCGTAATATTCTTGACTACTATAAAGAAGCCGGCTACAAAGATGAACACAAGTTCGTGTTTCGCCGAGGACTTCGAGTCAAACTCGGAATTGGTAAAGAAAAAGCCACCCAAGAACTTCTCGACCACGTGAAGTATCAATATTCACCACGATTCTTTTGGTTCTCCTCAGGTCGTGCCTCAGGACTTCCCTCGCCAGTCTTTCTTACACATTATGATAATGAGCTGATGTTGAATAATATGGCAAAATCTGGGAAAATGGCCATTGATCCCTTCGTTAAAGACGGCTTTGAACTCCGTGCCATGAACCTGTTTCCTTCGGCCCCTCACTTAGGTTTCTTTGGTGTTGATGGGGGATTATTGCAAATGGCTGATTTTGTGGTTCGCTCGACTGCTGGAGGGGCGATTTCCACAGATAAACTCGTCCAGCTCGCCGAATTGTTTAAGGTAACTGGATTTGCAGCCATGCCAGGTTATTTACGAAATATTTTCTGCCGAGAACTCGTTAACCAGAAACCCAAACTAGAAAAACGAGGTATCATTCTCCTGGCAGGTGAACGCATCTATGATGTCGTTATTGACGACATCAAAGAATATTTCGCGGAAGTAGGAATGACTGATACTCGGGTCATTGGAGGTTGGGCTGCAAGCGAAACAAAGATTGGCGTCGCATGCCAATGCCAAGAGAAAGGCGGTTATCATAACCTATCACCTTTAGCCTTTGCCGTTCGATTTGTCAAGTTTACCGACGATGCAGGTGGGTATGAGTTTACCAGCCCAGAGGAAGGAGGTTACATAACCATCTTTCATGTGGATGGACGTTCTTCCATGTTTGAAGGATATTTGATGGGTGACCATGTTGACAAGGTGACCACCGGTAAATGCCCTCATTGTGGCCTCGACATGCCCTGTTTCTTCAATATTTCAAGGGAATCTGAGATAGGTGCTCAAATGCAGGTGATGGGAATCGCTGAAGAGAAAATCAAAGGGGCGACAGTGAACCTCACGGCTTTACGCGAATCGTTACTCGCAATGAATGAGGTTCATGAGGCACAAATCATTGTAAGTAAATCTAAGCCGAATGACCCCTATTCCATGGATGTCCTTTCACTAAACATTGTGTTGAAATCTGGAGCCAACAGAACGCAAGCACAGAGAACAATCCAAAAAATAACAAAAACGGAAACGGAAATCTCACCTGAAATTCATTTCATGGATTTAGACACGCTTTTAGAGCAAGCAGGCGGCCTGAAGTTTCAAGAAATTGTAGATTCGCGTGTGAAACCTGCCTAGCCTGTGATAAGTCAAAATGGAGCCTCGGGCGGGGATTGAACCCGCGACCAGCAGCTTTCTCGACAACATTTAGGAGTCGTCTACGAGGCTGTCGCTCTACCACTGAGCTACCGAGGCATTGCACATGGGTTGAATGGGGGGACCCAAAAAGATTTCGACACTGCGGTAAATAATAGGTGTTGAAGGGATTATTCATGTCAAAAAAGGGCAACACGCTTCGAGATATTGGAGAAAGAGGATTGATTCGTTGGTTTCAGGATTTAATCACGCCATATGATAAAGCCCTACTTTCCGGCTTAGAAGATGCCGTCGCTGTTCCTTTTAATGAAGATGCTCTTGTTGTGAATAGTGATATGCTGGTTGAATCAACAGATGTTTTACCGGGTATGACGGCCAGCGAAATCGCGTGGAAGGCGGGAGTAATGGGATTAAGTGATTTAGCCGCAAAAGGCGCAACCCCATTAGGGGTAATAATCTCATTGGGTCTCCCCGCAGAGGCTGAAGCTAATTTTGCGGCGGCTCTTGTTGGAGGATTAAATTGTGTATGTCGTGAACATGAAACCTATTATCTTGGAGGAGATACGAACCAGTGTTTAGAACTTATAATTGATTGTACCGCGATTGGCAGAGTTCCCCAGAATCAGCTTATGCGAAGAAAGGGCGCGAAACCAGGAGATCTGATTGCTATCACGGGTGAATTCGGGTACACAGGGGCTTTATTCGAGGCTTTATTACGAGGAAATTCAGAGCCTGCAAAGCTTGTTGACCAGATTCGGGAACGAGCTCTTCGCCCTCGAGCACGAATTAAGGAAGGAAAGGCTCTGGCAGAAACCGGTGTTATTTCTTCTTCTATCGATAGTAGCGATGGGCTTGCATGGGCATTGCACGAGATCTCCGCTGCCAGTCGGGTTGGATTCCAGCTAGATAGCTTACCCATTCCACAAATGTGCGCAGAATTTGCAGTAGCGAATGACTTGGATGTTGTTGACTTAGTATTATATGGTGGCGAAGAATTCGAACTCGTTGTCACTTTGCCCCCTAAATACTGGAAAAAGGCATTAAAAAGCGTACAACAGGTCGGTGGATTACTTACTCGAATTGGTAAAATTGTTGAAGAGCCTGAGAAGAGCTTACGCCTTGGCAGAGAAGAAAGGACTGTTGAAATTAAAGGGTATGAGCATTTTAAAAAGAGTTGAATGGCGGGCTCGGGGGGATTTTCGGGTACACGTAAGATTCCTTTCGAACCCCCGACAATCGGGTTAAGAGCCCGACGCTCTGCCTGGCTAAGCTACGAGCCCGTGGGTTGGCTGTTTTTCTCCCACTATTTTAAAACTTTCTGAAAAAGTGACGAGCCCCAATGTTTTATAATTCGAAGTATACAAAGACGAATAGGATGACAAAAAAGCAGATTGTAATTGCGGGTACTTTTGACATTCTTCACCCCGGTCATATTTTTCTTATTACAGAAGCAGCAAAGCTTGGTGAAGTTACAGTCGTTATTGCCCGTGATGAAAATGTCGTCCATACCAAAGGGCATCCGGTCATTGTCCCTGAACGGCAACGTCTTTTCATGGTTCAAGCATTGAAAGGCGTCTCTAAGGCTGTTTTAGGAAACCTTGGTTCAGATTTTGTCAAAATCATTGAGGAGTTGAACCCCGATGTTCTCATGCTTGGTCCGAATCAGGACATATCCATGGAACAGGTGCAAAATCGGCTAAGAGAGAAAGGCTTGTCAACCCGTGTAATTCGATTAGAGGCGCTATTTGATGAATTCCCACTGAATAGCACGACTCGGATTATTGAGAAGGCATTTTCAAATCAGAAAGATCGAATTTCACAGTGATGATATCCTCATCATCAACATTGAGTGTTTCACGAAGATCCACGGCGGCGATGATTTCAACAACATTTGGATGATGATGGGTGCGCTCAATCAACAAAATGGCGGCCTTCTGTTCACCATTTACCGTTGCAGGGTAACAAGTGACTGGTCCAAAGCTTCGACCTTCATTTGTAAAGCCTTGAATATGTATTCCAATAGTAGCTTTAAGTAATCGAAATTCGTTTACATCTGCTTCGGAGAGTAATTGGATGTTAAGGGTTCCCGGAAAGGGATTGTAGCCAAGAACCTTTCGAAACTGTTTTCGGTAACCTTCCAAACGGACATAATAGGCGCCCTCCCCTAACCCTGTAAAGACCCGCCCGCGGAAGCTCCTAAAACGTTTCTTGGTCATAACCATTTCGAGAATAGATTGGACTTTGGTTAACTCCACAATTCCCTTTTCTTCTATGCGGATTAATTGCCCCCGCTTATTGAGAACCCGGCTAACCAATCCCATTCTTTCAAGAGTAGATAATCTTCGCGAAGCTGTTTGTTGACTAATCTTCATGAGGTTAGCTAGGCGCGAAGTTGATGTACGGATGTTTGTGGTGACAGCACCGAGTTGTGCCAGTGCTAAGAGAGTAAACCAGAGTTGTTCCTTCAAGAGAATCATACCCTCTTCTTTAGTTTCAGGCGCTCTTTGGTTGCCATCTGATGTGCTAGTCGCGTCGGTTCAGGAAGGCGATACCGGGTAATGCATTTTTGCGTTATTTTTACAGCGGTTGCAAGTGAAATGCGATGCCCAACACTGATATAAATGGGGTGGCACCCCGGCCTTGAAACTATCCTTGCGCCAATTACTTCGTCATCGAGAATGAGAGTTTCAAACGATGGAGAATCATATTGAATTGTCCCACATAGAAGGCTTTTGGCTACTCCAATAGTGGGCACATTCCTTAAGATTCCGAAATGACTTGCGGCACCTAGTTTTCGCGGGTGTGCCCTTCCGTGTGCATCAACAAAACAAAGGTCGGGTTTTATGGAGAGAGCAGTATAGGCTAAGGAAAGGGGAGGATATTCTCGAAAGGAGAGAAATGTAGGGATATAAGGAACAGTGGACTTCGTGTACACTATTTGATGCTCAATTGGTGTTAAGCCCGGAAAATTTAGCAAGACAGCTACTCCAATCGCAGTTTGGTTATAGTAGGAAACATCTAATCCGCACACGGTTCGTGGGGGATTGAGGAATTCATCTTCTTCAATAAAGCGGTCAACCAAAATTCGCTGCACTTGCTGGGCCCTCAAAGTTGGGAATTTGGTTGGCAAGAGTGGTGCCACTTCCTTATTTCTCAAGCGAATTTTGTAAAGTGGTAATTCCTTCAAGTAGGCGACGGTTTTCAATGGCCGTACTTAGATCAGCACGAGTCCGTTCAATAAGCCCACGAGCAACATCTGTTTTTCTTCGAATCCCTGGTGTTAACCCACGTGGAAAATCGAATGTGATTAGGGTTGCATAGACCTCTTCCATTTGCGCAAATGCTCTTTTGGCCTCATCCAGGTTATCATTTGTCAAGGAATCAATCGAATACCTTCGGAGTTCACCAACATAATCTCCCAGCCCTTGAAGATAACCGATATCTGTTACACCAATTTTTTCTGGACTAGGAATCCTTTCTTTGAGACGAAATGCAAAGAACAACGCTGCTTCAGCGACTTCAGCTTCAGCGTCCTGTACTAACCCAACAACAGGAAGTTGGCTGAGCTTCTTAAGATGCGTTTGAGCCGACTTTAAGAGTGACTTGGCCGTTTTAATTGATTCTCCAGCCTTTGACATATCTCCCTGGTGAATTGCAGAAATCGCTTCACGTGTGACTTTTAACACCTTATGCATAGCATTAATGAGAAGATCACGGGATTCATTTTGTGTGGATAGATTTGCATAAATTGCATCGGTTATTTCTTTGAGGCTCATATTTGACCGCTCCTAAGCTTTGGTTTTGCCGTATTTGGGTGCTGTGAAAACAGAATACTTAAATGATTGGCTCTAAGTGAATCCTCGGTTGGTCTTGTGGTTTCTACTGATTTAGCGAAGATTTACCGTCGACAGCGTTATCGTTTCATTGGTAGGAATAGTGTTTTGAAGAAATGTTATCACCTTCATAAGGCGTTGACCCAGCAACGACCCTGTTATAAACAGACCTTCTATGGTTCAATCATCACTCATCGGTGTATGCAGCTTTCTCCAACTTTACAATGCACACAATCATGTCAATTCTGTTGGCGAACGATGCCAGGAGATGAAGGATTCCCGGGTCACCAGCAAAGGGAGATACCCGATGAACCTTCGGAAATACTAGATAATGCGGTCATTGAGCAACGAAAAATCCTCGACGGGTACAATCCCGTGTGCCATCCCAGGGTAATACCAAAGATGTATGAAGAGGCTCGGAACCCACGACATGTAGCAATCAGCCTAGTTGGGGAGCCAACAGGTTATGAACGTCTTTCCGAATTGATTGAAGAATGCCGACATCGTAACTGGACTAGTTATCTTGTTAGTAATGGCACCAATCCACAAGTGCTTGAACAAATTGAAGAACCGACCCAGTTATACATCTCGTTTGTTGCCCCTGATAAGAAAATTCACCAAGAACTTTGTCGACCTTCGATACCCAATGCCTGGGAGCGGTTGCAAACGTCACTTAATCTCCTTTCATCGTTTTCTTGCCCAACCGTGATTCGAATGACTCTCGTTGCAAATCGAAACATGCATGGCATATCAAAGTATGCAGCAACACTCAATTCAACTCAGCCCGATTATATTGAATGCAAAGCCTACATGCACGTCGGTTCATCTATGCAACGACTTTCATGGGAGAATATGCCAAGTATGAATGAAATTCGAGACTTTGCTACAAAATTAGCTAATGACACTGATTACGTGGTTATGAACGAGGACACAGTTAGTCGTGTAGTTCTCCTCGGGAGAGAATGAAAGAGGGCTTGTTATTCGGCTAAGGGAATGTGTTTTGATTCCATGCCATCAGCCGTGACTACGAGAAGATCAATTCCTTCACCCGACATCGAATCTCGGCGTGTCGCAGATCGGATAGCTTTGACAGCAAGATTCATTGCTTCGTCTTTTGATAAACCGGCTTTGTAGTTAGCTTCGAGCACACCAAGGACTAGTGAGGTGGCTGTGCCAACAGCTGCGTATTTTTCTTCTATGAGTGAGCCTGCAAGATCGAGGCTGTAAAGGTGAGAGCCAGTTTGATCGACTCCACCGATGAGGGTCTGTGTCAGATAGGGCATGTATTTGCGACTGAAAAGAATATTTGAAAGTAACTGTGCTGCCGCGTTTACTGTGATTGATCGCCGATTTTCTAGTTCAAAAAGGTTGGATTCAGCCGTTAGGAAAGATGAAAGCATTTGGTAGTCGCCACTGACTCCTGCACTTCCAACGATGATGGTGTCAGTTATGGGGAAGACTTTCTTTCCTGTTTTGCTTACTACGGTATAACCCCAAAGGACCCGTTTTTCTGCTCCAATTACTACACCATTTTCAAATGTGATGCCAACGGTGGCGGCACCGAAGAATGGCGTTAAATCATCAGATTGACCGCTCATTTTTGATTACCTTATCAGCTAACGTAGGGAAGCAGTTAAAAAATCTTTGTGACTTGCTTCACGTTAGAGTTGTGAGTTCATTGAACCCATTCACCAGTTTAAAGTATATTCCAAACACCAAAGAGTTACTCGATGTTGCTTTTGCTCGTGCATCGAAAATTACCCTTCCGAAATCAAGAAAGCCCCCCAAGGTCAGAGCACGAGAGAAAGAAATTGCTAAGTTGAATAAGGTCGATGACGCCCTCACAACTAAGCTCGAAGAGGTCGTCAAGCGGTTCCCTAATTTTGATAATATCCATCCTTTCTACCGTACTCTCGCAGACACTGTGGTAACCATTGATGAAATCCGCCAGGCTCTAGCCTCCGTAACCTCAGCGGTTCGAGTCATCAGAAGCATCATCAAGGAGGCAAACCGTAATCTACGAAGAGCTACAACTCCTACTGAGGCACGCAGTATAAGGGTCGCAGCCTATGGTCGGATTTCATCAGTAATTCGAAGAATCGATTCTCGTCTAAAGGTTATCCGAAAAGCCGCCTTGGAATATCGCCGGTTTCCATCAATCGATCTTAGGCTTCCTGTAGTAGTAATCGCGGGATTTCCCAATGTGGGAAAAAGCTCGTTCGTAGCTGTTCTTTCTTCAGCTAAACCTGAAGTTGCCGAATATCCTTTTACAACCAAGAAAATTAGTGTTGGTCACATTCAATTGGATTCTGCAGGAGGCCAAATTCTTGATGTGCCTGGTCTCCTTGACCGGCCTATGAAAGATCGAAATCCAATTGAGCAACGAGCAATAGCTGCGATTCAGTATTTAGCAGATGTAATCATATTCCTGATAGATCCCACCTTAACCTGTGGGTATGACCTTTCAAGCCAGGTGGCATTGTACAACGAAATCAGAAGGACATTTTCAGAAATAGAAATCTTCCCAGTTATCAATAAGAAGGATATCGCCTCAGCCAAAGAAATCCAACGCGCAAAGAAGATGATGGATATTAAAGGAATTCCGGTTATAAGTACCCTAACCGAAGAAGGGGTCGAGCAGGTTTTTCAAGACGTTATTTCAGGAGCGGAGAGCGTTAACAGGAAGTTGCGTGACCTTCAAGTCCAATCCCTGTAACTGAAATTGTAGCTGGAGAATCTATTTTTCCCTTGACATCAAATTTGGCTTCTGAAAACTGTTCCACCACATGGATGTTTGTTACTACATGCATTGTAAGAGTCGTAACTGAAATTGATGAAAGTCCCTCGGCGAGGGCTAAGTAAGGAACGAGCATGTCTGCCTGATATCGGTCCTACTTTTTCAGCTTTCAATCCCTGACGCCCCATTGCATCAGATCCTATGAGACGAACACTATTGTTTGCAGCCTTGAGAGAAATTCCACTTCCCGGAGAGCGGGTGTTTTCGTCGTGTTCAATCTCGATTTTTTGGACTGGATATTTATTTTCTATGAGGGTATTGGATGCAGCCTGAGCTTGCCTTTCTGCTACGTGTCGTGGAAGCATTCCGCAGTGTGAGATACCAGTAATAACAGGAGGTTCCCTGACTCTGTCGATCGTTAATGGTGTCAGTCTATGGACAAGTGATAAGGTTGCATTTACTCGTCCCCCTCCACGAGGGTAATATCCTCGCTTTTTCGTGTCGATAAAAGCTCTATATCCCATTTGTTCAAGTCTTGGGAGGAGAACTGTGTGGAAGTAATCAATTGGAGGGCTCCAGGCCACATTCGTTCCTCCAATGAGGTTAGCGGAGACTAAATGTTCACAAAAGGGTGCCACAATCATGACTGTTTGAAGAACAAGAGTGATTGCTCCAGCAGTCCCGATGTCTACAGAAATTTCTCCTCCTTGGCGATTTTGGGGGATAAACTCGATTCGATTAGATCCAACGTGGGTGCCTTTTACAGCAGCATTTGTGAGGTTCTTTACTGCCAGAATTCCATGGAGGTGTTGTGGACGTAATCCGGGTGTTTTTCGCTTCGCTCGGATTTTCTTGACAATGACAGGTTCACCCAAAACTGCGGCAAACGCGATAGCCGAGCGAACAATTTGCCCTCCTCCTTCTAATACGGACCCATCAATTTCGACAACCATTTTCCTTCACTGAAATTGCTTTATAGAGGTTGAATTAAAGTGCTTATCTAATGAAAGCCGTTAATATTAGTTCTATCCGGGTAGCGCCTAGCCGATGGATAGCTTATGCAATGGAAGCTGGCAGTGAAAACCTTGTAGCCTGTACTTCATCAATACAATCTGAAGAGGAGGGCAAGAGGAGCCTCATGGGCGCTCTTCATCGCTTGAAGCGTCTAAGTGAGGTTGATGAGACGTTACAATCGTTAGCCGCTCCACAAATTGGTGCACGTCTTGCAGCACTTCTCGATGGTAAAGGTGACCCGTTTTCTCTGGATAAAATCTCTGTTAAGAATTGGTCTTCTGCGCGACTTAAAATTTCAAAACGGTTACTGCAGGTTCCACGAGGAAGAGTAGTCTCATATGGTGATCTAGCTCAGCTATGCAATTCTTCACCCCGAGCTGTGGGATCTGTCATGAGGAGCAATCCCGTTCCGTGGGCAGTTCCTTGTCACCGAGTAATTCATTCTGATGGTAGATTAGGAAAACTTGGTGGAACTGTAAGTGGAACGAAAGAGAAAGCAAGGATTTTACGAGCGGAAGGAGTGCTCTTTAACAGTGATGGAACAGTGAATCCGAAGTCGTTTGTTTGGTAGTATTGGTGATGTAGTATGGGGGATCCAGCGCTTTTCATTGGTAGATTTCAACCATTTCATAATGGTCATCTCCACGCGTTGAAAGAGGTCCTTGCCAAAGAAGAAACCGTGTTTATAGTCGTTGGTAGTGCCCAAGCTAGTTATACTCCGTCAAACCCATTTACAGCTGCAGAACGGATCACAATGGTTCAGCACGTTTTGAATGAAATGGGGATTCCCTGCACTCGGTATCTAATTATCCCAGTTCCAGATGTGCATAACTACACATTGTGGGTTAATCATGTTCGACAATATGTACCTCGCTTTGGAATTGTTTACACTGGTTCCAAAACCGGTGCAACTCTTTTTTCAGCTCAAAAGATTCCTGTAGCTACACTCCCATTATACAAGAAGGAGATTTATTCCGGAACAGAAGTTCGACGTAGAATTCTTGAAGGGAAAAAGTGGAAACCATTAGTGCCCAACGTTGTGGCTGAATTAATTGAGGAATTCGATGGAGAAAAACGGTTGAAATCTCTCAGTGACTAGTACCAGATCCTCTAACAAGTTCGAGGATTCGCTGGAATATCTTTTGTTTTCGGTCCTTAGCAGACCTATAGAGGCGTTCGACAATGAGTTCAGGTGTAGATTTTGCGATTTTTCCGAACTGTGGTGAGCGGTTCACTATCAGATTCAGTTGAGGATCTAATCCGCTAGCTTCAATACCATCTACCCGAATTGGTGCACGGGCTAGTTGGGTGATGTCTTCAGCTAAATGGGAGACAAATATCACACAGGAGTTGGGGTTCTCAGAAAAGAGCTCAAGAACAGCAGCAACAACCTTGGCTGCAGCTCCGGGCTCGGTACTCGCCTCCCATTCATCGAAACAAGCTAGTTTTGATGCGTCACTGAGCACAATATTTGCCAGATTATTCAATGAGGACTCAAATGCACCTGCTGATAACATTCCAGTTGCTTTGGCATAATAGTACAATTCATCGAAAATACCTACCTCGGCCTTTGATGCAGGTACGAGCATTCCCATTTGAGCAAGGATTGCGATTTGTGCCACATTTTGAAGTAAACAACTTTTTCCTCCACTATTCGCTCCGGACAAAAGTACTACACGTTCTCCACTAGTATCCGCAGGAGTCCAACCGTTCTTGCCAATTACATATGATATCGGTACCACTTCGAGCTTTTCTTTTAGTGCCTCTTGGGTAAGGAAAATATTTCGTCCTTCTTGAAATGCGATGCCCACGCCATTGGGGTTAACTACAGGCACTGAGAGTTGATAATCTCGAGCAAACTGTCCGATGGCTTGGAACACATCAAAATCTAATAGGGTTTGCACGGCATCTTTGATAGGCTGTTCGAATTGAATGAGTTTCATCGCAATTTCAGTTTTTAGCTTGTGCTCTCGTGCATGCATTGATTTCCGAATATTGTTTTGTAAATTACTGGATTG
>SMTZ1_10006456_pt1 | contig 11795 bp, 12 predicted proteins | sample DeeMarSWOR136_30_FD_25667 | JGI IMG/M metagenome (IMG submission 25667) | reverse complement strand
GCTCTCTTGGCTTGAGACACATAGTCCTACTTGGTTTGAGGATATTTCATTCAGGATTATTGAGAGGTTTGGGTGGGTTTCTGACTCAACGTATATCCCGTTGTTATTGTTCGCTGATATGATGTTCTCGCTTACTGTGACTGATGATGCTTGACTACCTGCTAAGTGTATGCCGTCACCATTTCCGATTATGGTGTTCCGCTGTACTGTAGCTGCTTGGCTTCCAGTGATTGTGATGCCTTTGCCGTTGTTTATCAGTTTAGAATCAGAGATTACTACCAGACTGTTTGTCACATTGATGCCGCTTTCAGAGCAGAAGCTGATTGTGCACGCTGTCACCGTGGCTTTGCCATTTATGACGGTGGCTCCACTCTTCGAGCAAAGGGTTATGTTGGTTCTGTCGATATCGACGTCACCATTCTGAACAAGTACGCCGTCCGACGCGTGGGCCACAGTACATCCTACTAGAACAGATGTCTCAACTCCTGTGATTCTGATTGCATCCCAGTCCCCAGCGGAAGGATCTTTCTTGTTCGACGTGAACGTTATCGCGCTTTCAGTTCCGTTTGCGTAGAGTCTTCCGGAAACAGTCAAAGAAAAGGCTCCTCCGAATCTTACCTCAGTGCCGGGTTCTATGGTCAGCGTCGCATTTGTTTGGACGGTCACATCCTTGGACAAGACAAAAGGACTATCAACCAGCGTCCAAACGGTGTCTTGGGAGATTATTCCCTCAACGTAAGTTGCGCCCGCTGTCAGGAACAAGCTTCCGAATCCGGAACCAGTCACTCCGAATAGGAGTATGGCTAGAACAAGGAAGGATCTGAACTTGCGCTTCATGGTTCTACACGTCCATACACGAAATCGCACTATCCTTCAGCAAGAATGAGTTTAAACGTTATGAATTCAGAATAATACTTGAAAATCCGTTGTGATAGGCGAATTCAAGCGGAAAGAAGGATTTATAGTTGAGCAAACGTAACATCGGAGAAAGCTAGTATGAGGGATCGCTTGAAAAGCTTCACAGCTATCGCTTTAGAGGGCTTCCCAATGATACATCCCGGAGATGACATAGTTGAGACGCTAATGAGAACGATGAGCCACAGCAGTATGCAATTTGAAGATGGTGACATAATTGTAATCTCGCACAAAGTGTTGTCCAAAGCTGAAGGACGTGTTGTGAGGCTGCGCGGCATAGTTCCATCGACAAGAGCCAGACAGATTGCCAAAACCACAGGCAAAGCCGAAAGATTCGTCGAGCTAGTACTTAGTGAAACCAAAAGGGTAGTCAAGGCAACCCCCGAAGTTCTACTCGTAGAAGATAAACGGGGTATAATCTGCATAAACGCGGGAATAGACAAGTCGAATGTTGAAGGCAAGGACAGTTTTGCAATGTTACCCCTTGACCCTGGCTCATCGGCGGAACGTTGCCGCGTGAAAATACGTGAACTCACAGGAAAGAAGATAGGCATCGTCGTATGTGACACTTACAGCCGTCCATTCAGACGAGGGCAAGTGAACTTCGCAATAGGTATAGCCGGCATCACTCCTTTCAGGGATTATAGAGGCAAGGGCGACCTCTTCAGCCAGACACTTAAAGTAAAAAATACTGCCGTAGTAGACGAGGTTGCTGCAGCCGCGGAATTGGTGATGGGACAAGCTGACGAGGCAACACCGGTCGTCATCATCAGAGGTTTAAGCGGCATTGTTGAGGAAAATGGAAGGCACAGCATCAATGAACTCCACATTTCGGAGGTGGAGGATCTCTTCAAGAATGCTTTGTGACCGCACGCATTTCTAATCATAGATTCTGAAGAAATGGATTTGTGTCGCTTTCTCTTCCAATGGTTGTCTTCGGACCATGACCAGGGTAAACAATGCAATCTCGAGGCAAATCTGCAAGCCTCTTTAGGGAGTTTCTGATGTCAGCTTCGGAGCTCTCAGGGAAATCGGTTCTACCTATGGAGCCCGCGAACAAAGTGTCCCCTGTGAAGACCTCTTTGTCTCCAACAAGAGATACGCTGCCTCGGCTGTGACCGGGCGTGTGAGCGATCTTCAGAGTCGATGCTCCAATTTTTATCAAGTCGCCATCATGCAACATGCCATTTGCTGCTGGTGATGAACTGCGGAATCCAAAGAATGCTGGCAGTATTTTGCTTGAATTTCCTAACATGTAGGCATCATATTCATGCACTAAGATCGGCGCCGGAAATCTCTCTTTTGCCATTCCATTCCCACAGGTGTGATCTGGGTGCCCATGAGTGTTCAAGATGAGCTTGACTGTCGAGAAGTTAGCATCAATAAATCTGAAGACCTCTTGTGATTCGAGGTCGGTTTCAAAACCTGGGTCCACAATGATTACTTCTCCGGTTTTCTCGCAACCTACAACATAACAGTTTGTGAGGAAATTTCCTACCGTGAACATCCTCGTTTCCATTGTCATCAGCCAGTTTGGAGAGGCTGTAGGTCTATTAACTGTTATCCCGTGACCTATCGCTGTAGAGATCGCCGAAACCGATAAATCCTCTGGAAGGCAGGTTTCCTATGGAGACTGGAGAGCTGCGGAGCATAAAAGAGATAGAAGACGCGTTCAGGAAATTCAGGACATGTCCTAAATGCAGATCCAATGAAGGTTTCTGGATAGGACTGAAACTTGATCATCTGTACACTCACTGCAAGACCTGCGGTTCAAGACATGAACTCTTCGAAGTATATCCAATCGATGAGAAAGAGAGGGCAATGAAAAGATCGAGCTACTTCAAAAGATAGTTCTTACGTCACTTGTTACGAAGCCATCGTGAACCCTTGTTGCCCGTCTATGTGCTCACTGTCAGCCGTATTCCACCAGACTTCGCTTTTTCTCTGGTCACCATCCACGAATCAGCTTTCTGTCTACTGCTAGATTCTGGATCAGCACCCTTGTGAGTGCTTGATCCAATAAGCTTTTTAGTTTCAGCGAGCGTATTAACCCAATTCACTCCAAAAGGCATCGTCAGAAAATGGGACAAGAGAACAGTCACGTTGGCCGACAGATTGAGTTTGAGACGTTAGCCTCAAAAGTATCCACGGAATTCCAGATAGAGGAAGCTCTTGTGGAACATGGCGTCCCCACCTTCTATCTGCAGAAATCACAGGAGACCAAAGAACCGTTTCTTAGACTGTTGAAGAAACTTGATGCGGAAGGTCTGGTGGCCTTTCTTAGGAAGGATGAAGATCGGATTGCATTGAGGATTGTTCCCAAACCCGAGGTGAAGCCGAGCAACATACTTGTGAATTGGATCCTCTTCTTCATTACAATTGGGACGACTTTTGCTACCGGCTACATTTTGTCGACGGGACTGGTTGAGGAAGGCGTGATGTCCACTCCACTCATAGGCGGGGCAGCTTTCACTCTGGCTATAATGAGTGTCCTCGGCGTCCACGAGATGGGTCACAAGATAACTGCCAGCAACAAGGGTATGGATGCGACTCCTCCATACTTCATTCCTGGTCCACCGCCGATATTCGGGCTTGGACTTGGAACATTCGGTGCTGTTATTATGCAGAAATCCCTCCCACCTAACAGAGATGCCCTTTTTGACGTAGGTGCTAGCGGCCCTCTCTTCGGTTTTGTGGTGGCTGTCGTTGTCAGTGTTATAGGACTTATATTCTCCCCCATGTACCCGATTACAAAACCTATGAATTTCCTTCCAGCTCCTGTGATTTTCGAACTCTTTGCATTGTTCGTCGTGAAACTTCCTCAGAATTACTATATCCTTCTGCATCCAGTCGCGTTTGCAGGATGGGCAGGTATGGTAGTCACTATGCTGAACCTGCTCCCTACCGCGATGCTTGACGGCGGCCACGTAGTTCGATCTTTAGTGGGCGAGAGAGTTCGGAGCATTTTGACTCTTCTTTCAATACTGTTTCTGGTCGTTCAAGGTTTCTGGCCGATGGCACTCTTCGTTCTTTTCCTGTCCATGCAGAAGCATCCGGGTCCTCTTGACGATGTCTCGGGTCTATCTTTGGGCAGAAAGCTTCGGACCATTGTGTTGATTGCTGTCTTCATTCTGTGCTCCTTTCCCATAGTCCCAATTCTGTGAGAATATTTTCCCATAATAGGCTCTGAAACAGAGTAAACAGTATTCTCAGGCGCTGTTTCCTCGGAGTCTGCGGGTAGCGCGCGTGAATTTAGAACTGTAGAGAGCATTCTATGGCAAGCCATGCCGTTGAAGGAACGTTACGGTTACCCTGAGCCCCGACACGTCGAGGCGATGAACTAGACGCATAAAACAGGTGGAGGGAACAACGGCTAGGGTAACAGCCATAACCCCTTCACACAATAGAAGATTCTTCCACAAACCATAAAAATCTCTAGAGAATGTATAAACAGGGGGAATTCTTGGTGATGTTGATGAAAAGATTTCTGTTTGCATTCTCAGTTCTATTCATACTCCTGGCTTCTACCTTGATTCAGTGGGGAGGAATCTCCGTTGTGAAGGCTGCTCCTGATATACATCAAGGAGACCTCGTCTTGCAGGGAAACAATGTGACCATTATTGAGGGAAGGTTTGACATTAACGGAAGCATAACAGTCGAAGAGAATGCCACGTTGATCCTAAGAAATGCAATAGTGAACTTCACACAAGCAGAAGATAAGCAGTTTAACATGACTTTCCGAAATCCAGCTAATGGAAATCCACGTCTCAAAATGGAAAACAGCACAGTAACACATACAGCGTACAACACAGAAATAACATTTTTCGGAAATAGTTCAGCGGATATAAATAACTCAACATTTCCTTGGGGCATGCTTCTGCGCATGTATGATTCTTCCTTCGCATCAATCTCAAATTCCTCAATGTACTTCATAGACCTCTGGGGATATTCCACTGTCAATCTATCCAACTTCACTATTCTTACTCACGAAGTCATTTGCTATCAAAATTGAAACCTCAACGTCTCAAATTGCACGCTTAAGTATCTGTTCGGCTTTAACGAGGCGAATGTTCTAATTTCAAATTCAACGGTCATCGGTTATGCCCTCACATATGCCAACTCTGCAAACTACTCCGTCACGGGGCTTAAACCAAGCCTTGTTCACTACTGGAATTTCGGGCAAAATTGTTCAGTTAAAGTTAGTCCTATCGGCTCAGCCACAAACTTCACAATAGTGAATACGCAAATTAACGGTTGGGCTTTTGAGAGCCACTCTTCAAACGTTACGATGTCTAACTCTACATTGCAGTCGTTTTGGTCCTACAGCTACGATCATTCAACTGTTTACATCTACAATTCAGCAATTGAGGACTTATGGGGTTACGGTTTCTCTCGGGGCCATCTTTACAACGCATTGATAGGAACACTACGGTTAGATGATAATTCTAGATTCTGGCTTGTGAACTCGACAAGCAACACCTACAGTGAAGCGACTCGATCCGAGGTCTACATTTGCTGGTATCTCAATGTTCATGTTATAGACTCAATTGGTCAAGACGTCCTCGCTGCTAACGTGACTGCTATATACCCGAACGCAACAGTAGCTGAGTCAAAGTCAACTGACTCGAATGGCTGGAGTAGGTTGACGTTGATGGAGAAGATGATGAATGCTACTGGAGAGTTTCCCATCGGAAACTATACGGTTGAAGCAACCTATGATATTTACGCAGGTGAAACATCAGTGAACATAACCGGAAATCAACAGACTACCCTCACACTTGAAGACTTTGTGATTCCAGAGTTTTCATCATTCCTCATTCTACCGCTATTCATGTTTGCGACACTGCTGGCAGCCGTAGCCTACAGAAGAAAGCGCGCGCACGTGTCCGCACCATTGACCTATTCATTCACCTACAGTGATAACAAATTTCCCTTTAACATGACCTTCCTCGAGATAGCGGATTGCGTCTGGGACGTGTTCTAAGGAGTAGCGTCGATCAATGATTGGTTTCAATTTTCCAGCTTCTAGAAGATCCTTTAAGAAGATGAGATCACCTCTTGTGGGGCTTGCTATAATTGGAAGCGCGCGCTGGTTTAGTTGGGTTCGAATCCCACCCACCCAACCAACCAGTCGTTCCATAGACTTGTACCAAGTGCTATCTCTTTCTCAGGAAGTAGATTCCAGCAATCAATACTACACCTGCTACGATTGCTAAGACTAACCAGAGCCACCACCCCATCCAGAAAGGGATGCTGACACCGATGTTTCCCGAAATCGTATTGTTGAGAGAAGACTCATCCTGGTAGATGGCACTGCCTCTATTCGCTGTCAAGTTGTTTCCAGCTACAGTGTTGTTGTTTGACCCGAGGAGATGTATGCCACCATCATTGTTCGCTGTCACGTTATTTCCTGAAATAGTGTTATTGTCAGAGTCCCAAATTAGGATGCCCCAATTGTTGTTGGCTACATTATTTCCTGAGATAGTGTTGTTGTGTGACGACGCGTAGAGATGGATACCAGCATCATTGTTCGCTGTTATAATGTTTCCAAATATAGTGTTGTTTTCTGAGAATGTGTGGAGTGCTATGCCAGCATCATTGTTTGCTGTCACGTTATTTTCAGATATAATGTTGTGCGACGACTGATCGAGCCGTATTCCACATTCAACGCTTGCTGTTATGTTGTTTTCTGCAATCATGTTATGGTTTGCCCATCGCCAGAATGCGATGCCATAATTGTTGTTAGCTATGTTGTTTCCACTTATGTAATTGTTTAACGACTCGTCTAAGCAGATCCCATAAGTGAAGTCTTCAATGTTTATGTTTCTGATTGTCACGTTGCTTATGTTGGTTAGAGTGAAACCCGTTCCTGTTCTAGCACCACTGACAGTGTGTTCCTCTCCATCAATTATTATGTTGCTTCTCTCAACCACAATGGGTTCATTGATGGCAGCAATCAAGGTATAGCTGATGTTGTCCTCAGTGAAGATATCTGCTGTTCCTTCAATACTCCCATCTGCTCTAATATAGATAGTCTCAATTGCCTCTACTCTTCGAATGTTTATAGTCAATCCTATTAGAACAGTAGATAACAGAGATAGAATTACAGAGAAAGTTAATACAGTCCTGTAGAATTCAACCATCGTTTCCGGAACTATCGAATAACTCTTTTAGCTTTTATGATTTACGGTAGATCTTCGAATGGACTGGCTTTTGTGTGTGGGGGGTTCGAATCCCACCCCCGCGCGCGCTAAATCTAGGATTTTCTCCCATCGAGAAAAGAAACATCAACAATTGCTCTTCCTCAATCAGCTCAAGGTTGGGGATAGCTCTAAGGTATGGTTCCAAAACGTATTCTGCAACAATCTCCAATTCATGTGGTGTGACAATCCATTCAAGAACCAATAGTACAAACTCCTTTAGTGGTAATGTCAGGAGCAGATTGTCCTTCAAGACCTGGAAAGCGTTCTCTCGGACCTTCTTGATAGCCAGACCGGCAACAAATCCCTTCCAAGTAAGACCATAGGTTGACTCCTCTTCTTGCTTTCCCCTTTCCGTGGCTATCCTACCAGCTTCTGCCAAGTATCCTCGTATCATCAGGTCTCGGATTCTGCGATTCACTGTGGAATATTGATTTCGAGCATACTCGAGGTTATTCAAATGGGAAATAAGACTTGTGAAGAAAACTTCTATACGACGTTTTCACTAGGCGCGCGATTCCGTATTTCTGTTGAACATCTAAATGAGAAGGTTTAATAAATATTGATACACAAGATATAATAGCCATAGAAAATGAGCCGAAGATCCTGAGGCACGGAAAAGTGAGAGGAGCACTAATCTTACTCCCTTTCTTCTCATTATTCCTAGCAGCCTCACTGTTGATTCCTTCACCGATGTTCCCTGGGAACCTGTTTTGCACGTTAATTGGAGGCGTAGCTCTACAACACACTAGATACTTGAGTGCGCTATTCAACGGCCTCTTCTACGGCTTTGCTTTATGGATAATCTTTGTTGCTCTGAGCAAAAGGCTTGAATCAGAAAAGTGAAGGTCGACTTGTCAGCGTGGTCACAGTTGAGACAAGAAGCCTGTCAGCTTGATCTTGCTTCGGCATTTCTTGCATACAAGAATCAGCTCTGACAGCTCATCGTTCTTGACTTTGGTCTCTGCAATTGTGTAGACTTCTTCTGTCTCGTCGTCGGGAGAAATCATGGAGCCGCATTTCGGGCATGGAAAGGCTCCATCTCCATCGATCTCCGTCAAATCGACCGTGAAAGGCCCATTTTCCTTGACTGCGGGTTTTCTCATCATATTGAAGCCCCGATATGGATTCGACGATTTGTCTGGTTAGACATGAACGTAATTAACAATTATGAACCCCAAATCTGTATTCCAAATAAACAAACGAGTTTTTCGCGTTTAATCTGTTCGAGCATTGTAGGTCGGTCAGCTCCCTTTGACAAGGCCGTGGGCTTCTGAGAGAAGAAAGGGAAATCAGAGCTTTCATGTGCATCTTCCAAAGTTGCGCGTTGCTAATGCCAGATCTCGTGTGTCTATTCTTTGGTCCAAGTTCAGGTCTGCGTCAGGGGTAGCGCGCGCTATTTAGAGTCTAATGACTTTAAATGAAAGATAAGACTTGTGGAAGAATCTTCTATTTCCCCAATTCATCACGTAGACCATTCTACCGACATGATCGACTGAACACAACGTCTTCACGATGAACGATCTAACTAGACTTCTGGGACCTATGTGGCAAAACATTCAGAAAAAGTTATGAATTCATAGGGTGAAGTAGGATTCGAAAAATCTAGTGAGACATCTACGTTGAAACAGTTCGATGTCGTAGTGGTTGGTGCAGGAACGGCTGGCTGTCTAGCAGCCAGAGCAACGGCTGCGGCCGGTCTAAGAGTGTGTTTGGTTGATGCAAAACCAAGAGAGGAGATAGGTGAGAAAATCTGTGGAGATGCTCTAGGAGAGCATCACCTAAGGACGGTGGGTCTTGGACTGCCCAACCATGGTGAGCTAGAAAAGAGGATTGAGGGTGTAGAGATACATTCGCCGGATTTGGAGACAGTCTTCACTGTAAAGTATGAGGACTATGTCGGTTACATGTTGAATAGGCGTCTATTCGGCCAGTGGCTGCTCGGCAAAGCCTTGGACAGCGGCGCAACACTGCTTGATTTAACACGGGTTCTGCAGCCAATCATAGAGAAGGGTTGTCTGAGCGGTGTCAGGGCGAAAAGCGTGCGAACAGACGCAAACGTAGATCTGAGAGCAAAAATAGTCCTGGACGCGAGTGGATTCTCCGCTATCATAAGGAAGCGATTGCCTCAGGAGATGGGCATAGAGCGAAATGTGGCAAACGAGGACGTAGAAGCGTGCTACAGAGAGATTAGGCAACTTAGGGCAGAGACCCAAAAATCAGACTACTGCAAGATCTATCTAGATCAGCGAGTGACTCCCGGAGGCTACACGTGGATATTCCCCAAGAGTGGAGCCAAGGTCAACGTAGGCCTGGGCATCTGCATGCGAGGGAAATTCCCGAAGCCTCGTACCCAGTTCAACGAACACATATTGACCAGACCGCTCCTTGAAGGCTCGCTACTGCTTAATGCAGGATCGTGGTATGACCCGACACGAAGGCCTCTGGACAATCTTGTCGGAAACGGTGTAGCGATTTTAGGCGACGCCGCAAGCCTAGTGAACCCAATTCACGGTGGAGGAATCGGCCCTTCAATGCTGAGCGGCCACCTCGCCGGCAGAACTATCGTTGAGGCATTCGAGAATGGTGATTTCAGCCGAAAAGCCTTGTGGCCCTACAACTGCAAATACATGAGTGCGTACGGTGCCAAGCAGGCCGGACTAGACGTGTTCCGCTTACTTCTCCTGACAAGCCGAAATGAGGACCTGAACTACGGCATGAAACACCAGCTCATGACAGAAGAAGACATACTGAAGGCTGGTCTTGGAGAGAAGTTCCGACTGAATGTCTCGGAATCCGCGAGACGAGTCTTCAGAGGAATAAGAAGACTTGGATTCCTAAACAAGCTAAGAACCACAGTTAGTCTAATGAAGCGGGTTAGGGCCCACTACAGAGATTTTCCTGAGAATCCTGAAGACTTCCCTCTATGGCAGGAAAATACTGAAACGTTGTTCAAGGAAGCCCGATCAAAGCTTTCAGAGTAAGAAGTGCAGGCCCCATGCGTGTTGCAGTCCTAGCTTCAGGAGGCAAAGATTCCACTCTGGCACTGCACCAAGTGCTGAGCAGAGGGCACGACGTACAGTGTCTGATCAGTATGATTCCCTCCAACGAGGAAAGCTGGATGTTCCATTATCAGAATATCCACCTGATCGACCTGTATTCAGAGGCTCTTCACATACCAGTGGTCAAAAGCCACACTGCAGGAACCAAAGAAGAAGAGGTTGAGGACCTAAAAAATGCCATTGAAGACATCGAAGCCGAAGGCATAGTTTCCGGAGCAATAAGCTCTTACTACCAGAAGAGTAGAATAGATCGAATCTGCAGGGAGCTCGGGCTCAGATCGCTGACACCGCTGTGGCACAAGAACGAGCTGGAACTACTCCGTGATGTCCTGAAGAACCAGCTTGACGTTATCATAACAGGAGTCTACGCCCATGGCTTCAATGAAGAGTGGCTTGGCAAGAGAATTGACGAGGAGACCGTTGACAAGTTGATAGGACTTAACAGGAAGCATGGCATTTCACTAGTTGGTGAAGGAGGAGAGTACGAGACCCTAGTACTTGACGCCCCATTCTTCGAGAAGAGAATAAAGATCGTCGCAGCGAACAGAATCTGGGAAAAGCAGAGTGGGTACTACAAAGTGACAACCGCAGAACTTCGAGAAAAATGAACCACTGTGACCTCACATATCTCTTGAAACAGGGAAATCCCGTGCCATTCACAAGCTGCAAACATGCCTAGTCGGCTAGTCCAAAGTCTTATAAGAAGCCATTCTTCCACTAGGAAGAGGTGTACATGTTGGCTGACATTGTTGAAATGCTGAGCAACATGCTTGAAGACATTGTTGCCTTCCTGCCATCACTGATCGCTGCAATCATCATTATCCTGATCGGGTACGGCGTCGGGATATTTGTCGGCAAAGCTGTGAATAAACTCATCGAGAAGATGGGGATAGAGCGAAACTTTGAGAAGAGCACCACTGGAAGGGCCTTCAAATCAGGTGGACTGGATCTATCGTCTTTCGTTGGAGGAGTAACTCAGGCCTTCATTGTCGTGCTGTCAATAATCTTCGCGATCGAAGTATTGAACATAGGAGGCATTTTAGGGAACTACTTGACTGCCGTGGCCTCTTATCTGCCGCGGCTCCTCGGAGGAATCCTGATAATAGTCATCGGCACCGTCCTAGTTGACTTTCTTGCAAGCTTGGTCGGAAATACGCTGAAGCCCGTCTTCCCGGAAGCCAAAGCCGAAATAGCTGACATGCTGAAAAGCCTTCTCCTTGTTGGATTGATAGCTGTTGTTCTCTTGATGGCTCTGGATTTGATGTTACTGGCGGGAACCCTGATATACCCATTGATAACCGGCTTTGTCATAATCGGCGCAGGCATAGCGCTAACCGACGGTTTGATCAAGTCAATTACAGATGATCACCCTGAGTTTGCAGCTGTCGCAGGATACGGAAAATTCGTACTCTATGGCGTGTTCCTTATAATCGGCACAGGCGCAATCTTTGCAACCTTTGAGGGAGTGACTAAAGTGGTGGCGAACATATCTTGGGCTTTTGCGATCGCGTTGGCGATAATGTTGATACCGGTGATGTACGCAATGGCGAAAAAGATGTCGAAAGAGGTTTCTTAGCCACACTGGCTCCTTGAGCTCCTCCCTTTTTTCCAAAGATGC
>SMTZ1_10007979_pt1 | contig 11797 bp, 9 predicted proteins | sample DeeMarSWOR136_30_FD_25667 | JGI IMG/M metagenome (IMG submission 25667) | reverse complement strand
GGCCCACATCATTGCGGCGCACGCCTTGGTCACTGACACTTTGGCTCGCATGGGAACCCGTGATCAGAAGCTGAAATGGCTCAAATCCCTGGCAAAAGGCGCTGTATTGGGTGGCACGGCCATTACCGAGCCTGGGGCGGGCTCCGATGTCTCCAGTATAAAGACGACCGCTGTGAAAAAAAATGGGGGATACTTAATAAACGGGAATAAGAGATTCATTACACACGGCAGCACAGGAGATATCTTTATTGTCGTCACCTGCACAGACAAGGCAAAGGCACGCGAGGGAATCACCCTGTTCGTGGTTACGAGCGATATCCCAGGTTTTGTGCGTGGTAAAAAGGAAAAAAAGATGGGTCTTCGCGGATCTGATACGACTGATCTCATTTTTGAAGATTGCATGGTCCCGGAAGAAAACATGATTGGAGGTTTGGGCGAAGGGTTCAAGATTCTCATGGACTTACTGAATCACTCACGTCCATCCATAGCCGCAGAGGCTTTGGGTATCGCACAGGGCGCTCTGGATGCTGTTCTGGATTACAGCAGGGACAGAGTCCAGTTCGGGCAACCCCTTTCAGAATTTCAGGGGCTTCAGTGGATGATAACAGACATGGCCCTTAAGATGGAGTTGGCGCGAACCCTACTTTATCGCACCTGCTCTACCATTGACACTGAACCGGAGTCTACTGAGATCCCTAAGCTGGCTGCCATGGTCAAATGGTTTGCATCAGACACAGCCATGCAGGTCACTACAGATGCGGTTCAGATTTTTGGCGGCTATGGCTATGTGAAAGAATACGCGGTGGAGCGAATGATGCGGGACGCGAAGGTGACCCAGATATACGAAGGCACGAATCAAATCTGCCGAAACATTGTTATACGACAGCTGCTGGGTTAGTAATTTCAAACAGGATTATTAATCACGAAAACACCCCCCTTCGCCAAGGCTACGGCGAGGCAAGCGAAAATAAGAAACCACGAAAAATTTTCTTAGACAGGATTTCACCCGCCACAAATCTCCTTATTTTTGCAGCTGTTCTCAGGGGCATTGAGGCCCGTCAATTTATGCCAGTACAAGAGCAGGTTGGAGCGCTCTGTTCCAGAGCCCATGGTCGCCAGAAGCACGTCACTCAGGTCCTGAAGGCGGTCTTGTGCCTGATTTTTCAATTCCCCAGGCACAGAATCCCGCCCCTCGGGCGCAAACTTCCTATAGCCTATCTTCAGGTTTCGATAGGCGGCCAGCTGTGCCTGAATCAGATAGATCTGGACAGGTTCGTCCGGGGCCACAAGCCTTCGTGCCTCATCCAATATGGTTGCGGCGTTTAGGAGTGGGGTACCAATATTGGCGTCAAAATCATTCTTGGGCATTTCCTCATTTTCTTTGCGCTCTCTTAGAGAGATAAAATGGTGAGCTTGATCAATTCTAATAAGTGCAGGCAGGGCTGTCATTAGCGTTCGATCGCGAGGATGAAGTTCATCATCAGTGAGGTCTAATGCCGCGGCAGCGGTTTTCTTTGCCTGTGGATAAAGCCGGAGTCGCCACTCGGTTAGCGCCTTCAGGGCCAGCACATTCCCCCAAAGCTTGTCTTCCTTTAGCCTCCCAATCTCCTGAGAATCCAATCTGTCCAAGCTGATCAAGACACTTGCATATCCCGTACGTGCCGCAGCCGAAAGGCTGGCGGCTTCACTATTTGGAACCGGGTTGAATCGCAAAGCGTTCTCCGCATAGGCGGCCTGATTGAAGGCATCTTGTGCCTCGCGAAGGTGATTGATCTCCGCACATCCAATGGTGGATACCGTGAATACCAGCACGAAAAAGAAAAAGGCACAATGCCTATGGGTCATCTCATTCTCATACGTCTTAAAAGATTTTGGCATTTTGTTTTCCTTCCTTTAAACCCTCTGAAAAAAACTTTTTCTGTCATTGCGATTCCCGAGGTAGTCGGGACGAAGCAATCTCCAAAATGTCTAATCCGCTTAAACAAGAAACCTCTCAGAAATCCCCTCTGTCTCCCCTTTTGCAAAGAGGAGGACTTTTGCTTCCCCCTTTCGTAAAGGGGGATCGAGGGGGATTTTTTCCGAAGCGCAGAAGATATGATAGAATCTATAATCTATTATTCTTAAGACATTCCCAGTTCCGTGCATAGCCCCGTTTCAAATAACTCGAGGCTCCAGGGTTTGCCCTCATTGATGGCCTTAACTTGCTTTTTCATGAAGGTACTTAGCTTATTCAGCTTTTCCTCACTCACACCGTTTTCTGCCAGCAGGTTCAAAACCGTCTCTATGGTCCCCATAATGACCTCACTCCGAACCAGACTCCATGCCGCCTTGTCGCTCTTTCGTCGAAAAATAGAACTGAGGATCGCGTCAATGAGTGACGCCACCATAGGCATGCCATTAGGCAGTCTCTCCAAAAACTCCTTACGGCGTGCCACAGCCTTTAAGCCAGCGCTGAGGATCTGTGTAGCATCGTGTGTGCTCAGGCGCCTGTCCTGCTGTTTTCGAAGAACGCCAACCATGGCCTCCAATGCCAACTTCAGGTTATCGCTAACCTTACCTGAGCGATCAATCAGCCATCCCGGATTGTTGACGAACTCATCAAAGGCGGCTTCGAACACATGGAGCATATCTTCACCCGTAAACTGAAGCTTCCATTTTGCCCCTGAAGGTATGGAGGTGAGACTATCGAGTACCATTCTTGCCGCGGTAAGGAGCAGGTGGTTCTCCGGATGCTTTGCCCATTGAGGCCAGAGCAGATATACGTTTTCTCCGGTCTTGTCCAGAATCAGGCGTGTCACTTCTGGTAGAATACCTGTTTCAAGGATGGCTTTATGCTCGCCCAGCTCTGAGGCGACTTGAGAAAGGAGACTTTCCAGGCCGATATTTTCTGTATGCAGTAGGAGTTCAGGATGTTTTCCCAGCGCCGAGAGGCTCGCCCGGATGACCACTTCCAATCCCTCTCTCCCAAAGACCCTGTCCATATGGCCCTCTGGTTGATCAAGCACAAATCCCAGGACAGCCTGGCCCACATGGCTTGCCAGTTCCGACTCTGCGGGCTCCTCGATACCCATAAATTCCTTTGGATTTGAAGCAACGAAGCGGCCTCCACTGGCCAAGACACTTCGAAAGACCAGTTCAGCCCATACTTTGACCCGTTCTTCTTTGTCTTCATTGCCCGCGCCACCCGTGGACTCACGGATGGCATGGATACGCTTTGCCACATCCTTCACAAGGGCATTTGAACTCACGGCGATCAACTTCTGATATTTAGGATCTCCTGAAAGAAATTCACTGTTCTCGGAAACCGACTCCAGCGTGGCAATAAGGAGCCGGCCCGGCAGATCCCCCATTCTTTCTTCAGCAAATTCCTCAGAGAATTTGATCTGATCGAGGCTCGTGAACAGGACGTAAAGGACTTTTCCATGTCTCGAGTTTCTGTTGAGTGCGCCCGGGAAATGGGCGAAATAACCAACGCCGATCTCAATAAAGGTCCCAGCAAGCCCTCGGAGAAGAGTGGGATGCGGATCGTTGCCTTTCCTCCACTGGCGAATCTTCAGGATACTTATCAAGTCCTCTGGAATAAATCCGTCAGAGGATCCTTCAAATTCAAATCCCTTCTCCATGAAGTCCAGGGTAGCAAAATCGCTATGCAGAACCATCAGTTCCGTTCTCTGTTCTTCAGTGAGACTTTCCACTATTTGGGCGATGGTATCGGTTTGCTCGAGCTGAAAGCGCAACTCCTCCAAGAGCCTTGATTCGGGAATGTGGCGTTTGCCGGAGTCCCTAAAATATTCCACGGCATCATACACATCTGATTTGGCCTGGTAATTTGGCAAAGGCAAGATCAAGGAGCGGCGTCGGGTGGCGTCCACATAGGCTGCTCTCGCCTGGACGCCCAGTCTAAGGGCGCTTTGTATGGCAAATAGTATGAGATCAGGGGAAGCCATAGCTCACTCCTGTTGAGGCTGTCGCAAAACGCCCATCTGCTGCGTTACCCTCGTCCCCCGCCCTGTTAAATTCTCGCTAAGCGAGACGGCGAAGCCGATTTAACAGGGCAAGTCACTGCGGCGTACTTCTATGTACGCCTCATTCCTCGGGAATTGTCCACGCTTCGCTTGGGCTCCCCACCCTGTGGGCGGGTCCCCAGTTTCGGAAGCCTTACATATGGACGTTTTCCATCAGCCTCTAAGAAACCAGTTTTTCGACAGTCTCGTTAGATTTCTGTTAGCCCTGAATATGACGTTTAGTTCTCGCGGAAAGCACTGGAAACTTCATTCCTATTATCAGGGAAATTCGTCGTAGCATGCGGCACGGAGGTTCAAAAGTCAAGGATGATAAAGGGCAAGCGAGCGCCATAAAGGCCTATCAATTCCTTGTGTTACGCATGGTGAACGATTACAATACTCAATAAGAAGAGATGGTGTTTTCTAATATGAGGGGAGAAACATGAGACGCTGGAATGGTTGGGGTGAGGAGACAACGACCTTTCCTTTATCCCACGACGCTCACCAATATCTGGTAGAAAAAATCGGTGAGGGCAGGCCGCTACCCGATGCAAACTTGGATGAGGTTCTAAAAAAGGTATCGGAATCTCGTCTGCCCGATCATCCTCTGGTATCCAAAGGACCTGAAGAACGTGTACGTCACGCGCGGGGACAAAGCCTTCCAGACTGGCTGGCTCTGCGGAGCGGAAACCTGGGCGCCCTTCCTGATGGCGTAGGTTACCCTGTCACGAAAGAAGACGTGAAGGCACTTATCCAATACGCAAAGGAGACCGGTGCAGTCATAATACCTTACGGTGGTGGCACAAGCGTGGTGGGTCATGTCACGCCGCAAAGGAGCGAGAAGCCGGTTTTGACCATGGACATGGGAAGGATGAATCGGCTGATAAGCTTGGACAGAGAAAGTCAAATCGCCACCTTTGGCGCTGGAGCAGCAGGTCCTGATGTGGAGTCTCAACTCCGGGCGCAAGGCTACACGCTGGGACATTTCCCTCAGTCCTTTGAGTATTCTACGCTGGGTGGTTGGATAGCGACCCGTTCCAGCGGCCAGCAATCGTTGCGCTACGGCCGGATAGAGCAGCTCTTCGCGGGGGGGCAGGTGGAAACCCCTGTTGGAACTTTGCAGATCCCCACGTTTCCTGCATCAGCGGCAGGTCCCGACCTGCGTGAGGTGACCCTCGGGTCTGAAGGACGCCTAGGTATTCTCACAGAGGTCAAGGTTCGGGTCACACCCCTGCCGGCCCGGGAGCGTTTTTACGGTGTATTCTTTCCCAACTGGCAGAGGGGCATGGAATCGGTAAAACAAGCCGTTCAGAAAAAGGTTCCCCTGTCCATGTTACGGCTGAGTGGCAGCGCTGAAACAGAAACCCAGCTCGCTCTTGTTGGCAAAAAGCCCCTTGTCAGTTTCATGGAAAAGCTGCTTTCCAAGCGTGGCGCAGGCGACGAAAAATGCATGCTGTTATTTGGGGTTACAGGAACCCGGACACAGTGCAGAAAAGCATTAAGAGAGGCGAGAGGCGTTTTGAAAGAGGCGACCGGATTCTACATAAGCAGATATCTGGGCCGGAAGTGGGTGGAGAGTCGTTTTCAGGTGCCTTATCTCAGGAATACTCTCTGGGAGAAAGGTTATGCCGTGGATACTCTGGAGACAGCCACTGACTGGCAGAACGTGGAGTACCTAGTAGCCGCGATTGAATCTGCCTTTAACGAAAACGCCTCAGAAGAACATGGACCCATTCACGTGTTCACCCACCTCTCTCATATTTATGCACAAGGTGCGAGTATTTACACCACCTTCCTATTTCGCATCGCAGAGACCCATGAAAAGACTTTTTCACAATGGCAGCGTTTGAAACGGGCTGTCTCAGAGGCCATCATAGCAAACCACGGAACCATCAGTCATCAGCATGGGGTGGGCGTAGATCACGCACCTTATCTCGTGGAGGAGAAGGGCAAGCTTGGTATGGGAATGATCAAAAGCTTGTGCCGGCAGGTGGATCCCAATGGGATGATGAACCCTGGAAAGCTCATCAGCCGAAAAGAAGAGGAGAATGAATAGTCCCCATAATAACGATTGGCGCAGCAAGGCCTGGTCTTTGCTGACTGAGGCCGGTTTTGAAGGATCGGGCGCCTGGGATCTGCTCGTCATTGGAGGCGGCATCACAGGTGCAGGGATTTTAAGAGAAGCTGCAAGGCGTGGGCTTGCGGCTGCACTCATCGAACAACGGGATTTTGCCTGGGGGGCATCGAGTCGCTCCTCCAACCTCGTCCACGGGGGATTGCGCTATCTGGAGTTGGGCCAAGTCAAGCTGACCCGCGACCTGTTGCGAGAACGAGAAGGGCTTTTGCGCCAGGCGCCTGGCCTGATTGATCCTATGGGGTTCCTGCTCAGCGATTACAGGCATAGCCTGCCTGGGCGATGGCCACTGAACGCCCTGCTGAGCGTATATGATTTTCTGGGCAGGCGTTGGGCCCACCGATATTACCCTCTGGATGAGTACACCATGCTGGCGCCGCGGATAAGGATGACAGGTCTCAAGGGAGGCACCCAATATTTCGATGCGGTTACAGACGATGCACGGCTGGTGTTTCGTGTGATTCGAGAGGCCCAGAAAGAAGGGGCGGTTGCACTCAATTATGTGGCGGCTGAGAATTTGATGAAGCAAGGCGAAAGGGTATGTGGTGTGGCCGCACGAGACGTGACAACCGGGGCAACGACCGAGGTTCGCGCAAACGTGGTTATTAACGCAACGGGTGCCTGGACGGATCGGCTGCGCAGGCAGGTCGGGGGAGAGGGACACATTCGACCCCTAAGGGGAAGTCATCTCGTATTCCCGTTCTGGCGAATTCCAGTGGCCCAAGCTATAGCGCTGAGGCATCCCGTGGACAAACGTTACGTGTTTCTATTGCCTTGGCAGGGTGTCACGGTCGTGGGCAACACGGATCTGGATCATGAGGAAGATCTGAACATTGAGGCGTCCATTACTCCCCAGGAAATGGATTATCTCTTAGAAGCCGTGCGCTACATACTTCCTGGTTTGGGTATCGGGGCTGACCATATCCTTTCCACGTATGTTGGGATCCGACCCGTCATCGGTACAGGCCTTGCGGATCCATCCAAAGAAAAACGGGATCACAATATCTGGGTGGAGAATGGCCTCATCTCCGTGAGTGGTGGGAAACTGACAAATTTCCGCCTCATGGCCCTGGATGTTCTCCAAAAGGCAACTCAATTTCTTCCGTCTTTGGTTGTTGAAGATAGCAGAGAACCGGTATTTGCAGCGTCGGGAGCACAGGGAATCCTTTCAAGAGATCTCGACTACACGCTCCGCCGAAGATTGGCTGGCCGTTACGGTCCAGAGATGGGAGAAATGCTTCATTGTGCAAAGGGAGGGGAGCTTGAGCGCCTTCCTGGAGCTGACGTTCTCTGGGCTGAGCTTCGATGGGCAGCACGTACTGAGCAGGTTGTCCATCTGGAAGACCTTCTGTTGAGACGCACAAGGCTTGGTTTGTTGCTGGAGGAAGGTGGTGTTGCACATCTTGACCGTATTCGCCTGATCTGTCAGGAAGAACTGGGGTGGGGTGACATGCACTGGCACGAGGAGGCAGAGGCCTATAAAAGGCTTTGGAAGAAGTGTTATAATGTTCCAGGAGACGGGGCCCCGTCTTAAGTAACAAGAATCCCTTCCCATTTTAACTCCTCAAATATAAGTCCAAATCCACTGAAGAGAGGTTTGTTGATTTTCTGACTGCCATGATATAAGAAGCTAAAAGGATCTGAGTTCTTAAGGGGATTGGGGTATAAACTATGACGCAAGGATAAGGAGGATTTTAGGAGATGGAGATTAAGACTTTAGGGGTTGTGGGTGCGGGTCAGATGGGTGCAGGTATAGCACAAGTGGCTTCTGCCAGCGGACTGTCGGTTGTCGTGAGCGACATTAAGGACGAGTTTCTGGAAAGGGGATTTGCTGCCATTGAGAAAAGCCTCGGCCGCATGGTAAAAAAGGAAAAGATCAGCGAGGAAGACCAGAAAGTCATACTGGGCAGGATAGAGGGGACCACCTCCATGGACGATATGGCGAAGGCTGACTTTGTTGTGGAGGCTGCCACAGAGCAAGAAGCCTTGAAACTCCAGATTTTCCGTGACCTGGATGAATTTTGCAAGGCTGAGGTGATCCTTTCTTCCAATACCTCGTCCATATCCATCACGAAAATAGCGGGTGCCACAAATAGACCGGGGAAAGTTATCGGCATGCACTTTATGAACCCGGTTCCCATGATGAAACTTGTGGAGATCATAAACGGCTTGGCCACCACGGACGAGACCTACCAGATCACCAAAGAACTGGCCCTGAAGTTAGGAAAGACACCGGTACCGGCCAATGATTTCCCCGGGTTCATAAGCAACCGGATCCTCATGCCCATGATAAACGAGGCGATCTACGCCCTTTTTGAAGGCGTGGGCAAGGCAGAGGACATAGATCAGGTCATGAAACTTGGAATGAACCATCCCATGGGTCCACTGGCCCTGGCGGATCTCATTGGCCTGGATACTGTCCTGGCTGTCCTGGAGGTGCTACAGTCCGGCTTGGGAGATGATAAGTACCGCCCGTGTCCCTTGTTAAGGAAATATGTGGATGCGGGATGGGTGGGGCAAAAGACAGGACGAGGATTTTATATATATACGTAAATGCAAAGGCGTATGGGAGAGGCCCATTGCGACGCGGGGCCAATTCATTTCATGATTGCCATAATAGATTACGAAGCAGGTAACTTGACGAGTGTCCAGAGAGCCCTGTCTTTTTTGGGTCAGGAGTCGGTCATTACCAGCGATTTCTCCAAAGTCATGCAGGCCGAAAGGATCATCTTCCCGGGTGTGGGTGCCGCCGGGAAGGCCATGTCCGACCTGAAAAGGCTGGGATTGGATCAGGCACTTTTAGAGGCCTATGGTGCGGGTAAACCTATCCTCGGTATCTGCATTGGAACACAAATTATCATGGAACGGAGCGAAGAAAACGATACGCAATGCCTCGGCATGATAAAAGGGGAAGTACGTCGGTTTCAAAAAGAAATGCTGGATGAGGATGGGAAAAGATTAAAAGTGCCTCACATGGGCTGGAACGGTGTGGCATTTAAGCGGGATCATCCACTTTTCGAGGGCGTTGCTTCTGAGAGTGAATTCTATTTTGTCCACTCCTACTATCCATTACCAAAGGAGTCCGGTGCCGTGCTCGGTGAAACGGATTACGGCTCTCGTTTTGCCTCTGTCATAGCAAAAAAAAATCTCTTTGCCGTACAATTCCACGTGGAGAAAAGCGGAAGACCAGGCCTAAAAATCTTGTCCAATTTTTGCCATTGGAGTGGAAGGGACAATGCTTAGCAAAAGGATCATACCCTGTTTGGATGTCCGGGATGGAAAACTGACCAAGGGTATAAAATTCAAGGGAAACGTGGACATCGGCGATCCCGTGGAGATGGCCGATTTTTATTACCAGGAAGGAGCAGATGAAATCGTCTTCTACGATATCACGGCTTCCTATGAGAGGCGGGATATTATGATCGAGACGGTCCGACGAGTGTCGGCAAAGATCTTTATCCCTTTTTCTGTGGGAGGTGGTATCAAAACCGTTGAGGACATACATCAGGTCCTCCTCGCGGGCGCAGAAAAGGTGAGTGTCAATTCAGCTGCCATCAGGAATCCCAGCATTATTTCCGAGGGAGCAGAGGCCTTTGGCAGTCAGTGCATTGTCCTTGGTATGGATGTAAAGAGGGTGACACCCTCTAAAAAGATTCCCACCGGTTATGAGATGGTGATTGATGGTGGGAGAACGCCTATGGGAATGGATGCCCTCGCGTGGGCTCAGAAGGCAGAGAATTTGGGGGCTGGTGAAATTTGCCTGAACTCCATTGACACTGATGGTACCAAAGAAGGTTATGAGTTGGCGCTGAACAAATTAATAGCCTCTAACGTGACCATACCGGTCATAGCCTCTGGGGGCGCTGGCGCACCTGAGCATCTTTTTGAGGTGCTTACGCAAGGCTATGCCGACGCGGCGCTCATCGCTTCCATGACGCACTACGGCACTTACACGATCAGAGAAATCAAATCATATCTCCATGACAGGGGTATCAAGGTCCGCATGACCTGGTAAGGAGGCTGTCGGAAAACGCCCATCTGCCATTCGACAAGCTCATGGCCCTGAGCAAAGTCGCAGGGCTGCGTTATCCTCGTCTCTCGTCACTCTGCGGCGTACTTCTATGTACGCCTCATTCCTCGGGACTTCGGAAGCCTTGCATAAGGACATTTTCCATCAGCCTCTAAGAACGCGGTTTTTCGACAGTCTCAACGGATATCCTCGCACCCAGAATCACCAATAAGTCTCTATCTTCCCATAAGCATTTGAAATTTATATGAAATAAGGGGTTAAGACGAGATCAACCGCCAAATCCAGCGTCTGAGATCAGGGAACTGAATAATATTTGCACCTTCAGGAAATATGTGCTAGCTTGGGCAAGAACCTCCATCTGGGAGTGTACACCATGGCGAAGATATTGATTGTTGATGATGAAGAGCACATTCGGTTTCTCTATTCAGAAGAGCTGTCAGAAGCGGGTTACGAAGTGATCACCGCCGATAGCGGTTATAAGTTGATGGAAAAAATAGAAGAGGAGAAGCCCGATCTCATCGTCCTGGATATCAAGATGGTGGACTATAATGGGCTAGACTTGTTGCAAGACATCCGCAACAAGTTTTATAACATGCCCGTCGTCCTGTGTACCGCCTATGACACATTCAAGGAGGACATGAAATCCATCGCTGCGGATTTTTACGTGATCAAATACTTGAGCGAACTCAAGAATAAAATAGCCATGGCCCTGGAAGCGAACGTGGAAGCCGAATAAACCCACTCGCAAAAACCAACCAACCTTTCAACAGCCAATCCAAGAAGACTCCACATCCCGCATCCCACGGGAATTCTTTTCTACACCTTCCTAAAATTGATTCTACCCTTCTCATGCAATCTCCCACACCTTCCTAAAATCAATTCCGTAGTCTAAACGGCCGCTTGAAAGGCTTGGATCTCCGAGTTGGAAACGAGCAATTTTTCGCAAGGTCAAGGAAACCGAGGGATTGCGCGGAGGCATACCTTGAGTATGTCGCACAAGCAAATCCCGCAGGTTGACGCAGAGATTGCGAAACCGGGGACCCGCCCGTAGGGTGGGGAGTCCAAGCGCAGCGCGGACAAAAAGAGCCGTTTCCAACACCTATTTGTGGTATTTTTCGCCGCGCAGTATGGTAAAAGCCCTGTAGAGCTGCTCGAGGAGGAGAAGACGACTCATCTCATGGGTCATTGTGAGTCTGGAGAGGGAAAGGATCTTGCCGGCTCTATCCAGAAGTTCCTTGGACAGGCCTAAAGGGCCACCGATGATAAAGCTGACCCAACCCCCTGTGCTGGTGGAGAGGTTATCCAACCAGGTCGCCAGCCCTTCGGAATCAAACTCGTGCCCGGATCGATCAAGGGGAACTATATAATCCATAGGAGCCAGCTTTCGTGCGATGGCCTGTCCCTCTTTGCTGAGAATTTCTTCTTCAAGCCTGCCTTTTTTGATCTTGACCGGTTTGACTTCAACCCATTCCACCTGAACATATTTACGAAGCCGCTCAAGGTAGAAGGATTCTCCCGCTTTGAGGAAGGAGGATTTCGTCCGATCAACGACGATGATTTTGAGCTTGAGCACGTTATTCCACCCATCCCTCCGAAGCGAAGGCCGCTTGCGGCCAAGCCCCCGAAGGG
>SMTZ1_10006452_pt1 | contig 11799 bp, 9 predicted proteins | sample DeeMarSWOR136_30_FD_25667 | JGI IMG/M metagenome (IMG submission 25667) | reverse complement strand
CGCACCGCAATAACAATTCAAGCTAGTCAACAACGTCCCTTCCTCCTTTTTCCCTTTTCCCTGGGTTTTATCCCGCAAAAAGCCTTTACAATCATCGTGAAACTAGGTAATTTGTGCCCAATCCAGGGGATAAGATGATCCAGAAAAGGGGTTTCGATAACGAAAAGTATATCAAAGAACAGGCATCCGAAATCCTTGAGAGGGTCAACCGCTTCAACAAGCTCTACCTCGAGTTCGGCGGGAAGCTCCTCTACGATTACCACGCCGCGCGGGTCCTGCCGGGATATGCCCCCAACGTCAAGATGCGGCTTATTCGAGAGCTTAAGGACAAGGCCGACATCCTCCTCTGCATCTATGCCGGGGACATCGAACGAAAGAAGATCCGGGCGGATTTCGGCATCACCTACGACTCCGACGCGCTCAAGCTCATCGACGACCTCCGGAACTGGGACATCGATGTTCTGGGTGTTGTGATCACGCGCTTCGAAGGGCAGCCGGCGGCCCTTCTCTTCAAGAACAAGCTGGAGAGGCGGAATGTCCCGGTCTTCACCCACCGCTACACCAAGGGCTATCCCACGGAGGTGGAGCTGATAGTGAGCGACGAGGGTTATGGCGCTAACGAGTATATCAAGGCTGAAAAACCCCTGGTCATCGTTACGGGTCCCGGTCCCGGGAGCGGGAAGATGGCCACCTGCCTCTCCCAGCTCTACCACGACTACAAGAGGGGAATCAAATCGGGCTACGCCAAATTCGAAACCTTCCCCATCTGGAACCTTGCGCTCAAACACCCCGTGAACGTGGCATATGAGGCTGCCACCGCTGACATCCGGGACTTCAACCTCATCGATCCCTTCCACCTCGAAGCCTATAGTGAGACGGCGGTCAACTACAACCGGGACGTGGAGGTGTTTCCCGTCCTCAAAAGGATTCTGGAAAAGATCACGGGAGGAGTCTCCTTCTACAAGTCGCCCACGGACATGGGGGTCAACAGGGCGGGGTTCGCCATCATCGATGACGAGGTTACGCAGGAGGCCGCCAAGCTGGAGATCATCCGGCGATACTTCCGGTACCGCTGCGAGTACGTCATGGGTTTCTCAGACCGGGATACTGTTCAGCGGGTCGAGCTTTTTCTCAGGGATTTCAACCTGAGCCCGGAGTACCGTCAGGTCGTCCAACCGGCTAGGGATGCCGCTCGGGATGCTCAGGAACGGAACAAGGGCAATGAGGGGATTTTCTGCGGCGCGGCCATTGAACTGAAGGACGGAACGATCATCAGGGGCAGCAATTCACCCCTCATGCACGCCGCGTCGAGCATGGTGATCCACGCTATCAAGCACATGGCGGGCATCCCCGAAAAGATCAAACTGCTTCCCCCCTTCATCACTGACTCGGTGAAGAATCTCAAAACGGAAATCCTGAACGAAAAATCGGTGAGCCTCGACCTCGAGGAGACCCTCATCGCCCTCAGCATCAGTGCGACCACGAATTCCGCCGCCCAGCTTGCCATTGAAAGGCTCAAGGACCTTCAGAACTGTGAGGCCCATATAACCCATATCCCCACCCCGGGCGATGAGGCCGGCCTGAGGCGTCTGGGTGTCAACCTAACGAGCGACCCCAACTTTTCCTCCAAGGACCTGTTCATTTCCTAATTTGTCATTCGGGTTCTACGAGCAATGTCAGTCCGCGGATCCCCCGAACCGTGACTTTTTCCCCCTTTCCGATGGATCGGCTACCTCCCATCACGTCCGCCTTCCACAACTCGCCGTGGACTCGGATGTAGCCCGAAGGATCCAGCCGATCCTCAGCGATGCCCCGGGAACCAACCATCGAACTCGCGTCGTCCCTTCGTTCCTGATCGTAGGCGTGCCAGACAGCGGGAAACAACATCAGGTCCTTGATAACCCAGAGAGCCACGAGGCTCCAGATAAACCACGTGGGGAGGGCCACCACTCGTCGAGCCAAAATCAGGAGGAGGAACAGCAGGACCAACCCGGGCACCTGGAAGAGCACATACCTCACGAAAACCCGAAACGACCAGCCATGCTTCCTCATTCCTTTCTCTCACACGGGCTACTCAAGAGTTTCCTCCAGGTCTTCACTTCTTCTCAATACAAGCATATACCCCATTATCTTTTAACGCAAATTCCCATAACCTTGGAAAGCCGAATGGGGCCATCTTCTCCCTTAAACCCCACTGATTCAACCCCAAAGATTGTGAAAAAAGTTCATAGCATTGACACCAATTGTCCGGACTTCTCAGCAAAACAGTCAATTTCCATAAGAATTTCGCTTAATTACGGATACAGGGATTTTGGCATGGAATATGCTCTATTTATGAAATATGTTTTACCCACCAAAACAGAACGAGCTGCCGATTCGAACGCTTGCCTACCGAGAACCGGAAAGAGAAATACACCACTCGACGCACTACCAAAGCCGCACCAAGGAGGTAAACCATGGCTAAAGGCGAGAAGCTCGATCCGCTCCACATGCATGGGGAAGGCATCACTGGACAAGAGAAGGCCGTCAATATCATTAAGACCACGTACATATACTGTGGCAGGCCAACCGTGGGGTATCAGGTACTCAGGACAGGGCTCGATGTCCAGTTTACCCCGTACTTGGATAAGGTGCGATCGCTCATTGACGAATACTATAATGGGCATCCCTCTGGACCGCATAGTGAAAGACAAGGCTAGGGTGAAAAGCTTTCGTTTGAGCTTTCGCTCAATCACACGGCAGGCTCCCCCAACGCTCCCATAGCTCACCGTGAAAGGACCTCTGTTTGTCCCTCGAATGTCCGTGTCCGTTGTTCGTGTAACGTGTTCGTGAATCGTGCTGGTGTATAAGGACCGCTGACGGATGACCGCAGACCGCTTTAGGGCAGCGTTTCCGTGTTCGTCATCAGTTATTTGGCATTTGGCATTCATCGTCGTGTCCGTGCTCGTTGCCCGTGTTCGTAGAGCCTGTTTCAAGCTCAGAGTTCGTTTTTTCATTCTTAACCAATAAAACCAATCAAACTAATACAACCAACTCATTGTCATTTGAGATTTGAACTTTGACATTTGACATTTCTCCTTCTGCCTCCAACCTCTTTCCGACTGCAACACAGCAGCACTGCAACACCGCAGAACCGCAATTCGCTCAGAGCTCCTTTTCCGAATTCCCAGGTGTCCGAATTTTGCCCGTGCACAACCGCTTTTCCCAAACCAGTAAGGAAACTCCGGAAGCAAGAAGATTGACTTCACTTGCGGATCTGCTAACATGGGCTGAGACGCCTGTGAGCCTGAAACTGGAAAACGGGCGCAGCACGAGGGAGGAAAGACGAGATTCATGATGCTATTGTCAATCCCGAGTCTCGCTGATGCCTTGTGTTCTCGATAGCTCATCGGAGGCCATCAGAGGTGAAGTGCCCAACATGTCATTGTGAGAATCCCGAGGGAGTCGAGTTTTGCATGGAATGTGGTTTTCCGACGGAGTTTCATTGTCCGAAATGCGGCGCTGTCACCCCGGGTTCGGGAAAATTCTGTATCGAGTGTGGCCATAAACTGGGTGAGCCCGCGGAGAGGGAAGAGCCGGCCCCGGAAGCCGAGCGAAAATACGTCACCGTCCTTTTTTCCGATCTGTCGGGATATACCCCTCTGTCGGAGAGGCTGGACCCGGAAGAGGTCAGGGAAATAATGAGCCGAATCTTCGGGGAGATCGCCCAAGTGGTAGCCAAATACGAGGGCTTTATCGAGAGGTTCTTCGGGGATGAGGTGATGGTCCTTTTCGGGGTGCCCAGGGCCCACGAGGATGATCCGATCAGGGCCATCAGGGCAGCCAAAGAGATACACAAGCTGGTTGAAGGCATGAGTCCCCACTACGAGGCGAAGATCGGTCAACGGTTGGCGATGCACACAGGCATCAACACGGGCCTCCTCATCACCGGTGACGAATATATTGGAAAGGAAAGACACGGACTGACAGGGGACACCGTCAACTTGGCATCGCGACTGACTCAATTAGCGCAAGCGACGGAGATACTGGTGGGTCCGGATACGTATAGCCAGGCTGAGAGGTATTTCACCTTCCAAGCTCTGGAACCCGCCGAGGTCAAAGGCAAGGCCGAAGCGGTCCAGATTTATAAGGTCTTATCCCCAAGGGAGCAGCCAACCAGGATCCACCGGACCCGTGGTGTGAGGGCTGATCTCATCGGGCGGAAGATGGAGTTGGCACAGCTGGGGGAAGCCCTCGAAAAGCTCCGGGAAGGCAAAGGCTCGATTATCTCTCTCTGTGGAGATGCGGGCACGGGAAAGAGCAGGCTCGTTGAGGAGTTCAAGGCCGCCATAGATCTCGAAGAGCTTCAATGGTTGGAAGGACAAGCCCATGCCTATGCTCAAAACATCCCGTATTTTCCGTTGATTGATTTCCTGAACCGTGCATTTCATATCGAAGAAGACGATCCTTCGGACAAGGTAAGGGCGAAAGTCGAATCGGGGATAGCGCGTCTGGTGGGGCAGAGGGAAGACGTTGTTCCCTATGTGGGAAGCCTTTACTCCCTCAGTTACCCGGAGTTGGAAAATGTGAGCCCCGAATTCTGGAAATCCAGCCTGCAAGCTGCAATCCAGACAATTCTTGCAGCAGTGGCGCAGGCCGCACCAACCATTTTCTGCTTGGAGGACCTTCACTGGGCCGATCCCCCCTTCATAGAACTCCTGCGCTGCGCCCTCGTTGAGGTCCGGCAGCCTGCCATGTTTCTCTGCGTCTACAGGCCTCCATTTAGCCTCCTCACGAGCGACCACTTAGCTAGCATTGGTAAAAGGTATCAGGAGATTCGAATTCAGGATCTCTCATCCCCGGAAGCACAGGATATGTTGGAATCGCTGCTGAAGACCGAGACCATTCCCTCCGATTTGAGGCGATTTGTTGAGGATAAGTCGGGGGGGAATCCCTTCTACCTGGAAGAGGTGATCAATTCCCTGGTCGAATCGGAGACGCTCGTCCGTGACAACGGGGGTTGGCGGCTTACCAGAGTGATCAGCGAGTCCGATGTGCCTTCGACGATCCACGGGGTCATCTCTGCCAGGATTGACCGCCTGGAGAGGGAGATGAAGCGGATTCTCCAGGAGGCATCGGTCATCGGGAGGGCGTTTCTCCACGAGATTCTCAAAAAGGTCACCGAGCTCAGTGACCACATCGACCGCGGTCTCAAAGGCCTCGAAGGGCTGGACCTGATACGGACAAAATCCGTTCATCCGGATCTGGAATATGTCTTCAAACATACCGTGACCCAGGAGGTTGCCTACAACGGCCTACTCCGGAAAGAGCGCCAGGCAATCCATGAGCGAATCGGTCTCGTGATGGAGGAGGTGTTTCAGGGCAGGCTCCCGGAATTTTACGAGACCCTGGCCTTTCATCTCAAACAGGGCCAGTCCATTGATAAGGCCGTTGACTATCTCGCGAAGTCCGGGGAGAAGAGCTGGAGAAGGCATGCGTTGGAGGAGTCCCACCGGTATTTCCGGGAGGCCTTTGATCTCCTGTCGGATAAACCCGACAAGACAAGGGAGGAGGAGGTTCTCCTCGTCGATCTTCTCATCAAGTGGGCGGCTGTCTATAACCACCGTGGGGACTACCGGGGACTGGCCGATCTCCTGAGCGCTCACGAGGAGCTGGCTGCCTCTCTGGATGACAGGGAGAGGCTTGGGATGTTCTATGGATGGCTTGGCTTTTCCCTTTGGTCCACGGGGGAGGCCAAGAAGGGGTATTGGTATTTGGGGAAGGCCCTTGAACTTGGCGAGAAGATCGGGAACCGCACGGTCATTGCTTATGCCTGCGCCTGGCTTGCATGGGCTTGTGGGGACCTGGGGAGGATTGAGGAGGGTATTGGCTATGGAGAAAGGGCCCGAAAGCTGTGCAGGCTTTTTGAGTCGGATCAGAAGCTCTTTCGATTCTCCATGGGTGGAATGGGGTTGGCCTACTACTTCAGGGGGGATAGCAAGAAGGTCCGAGAAGTGGGAAGGATCATTCTGGACTATGGCGAGAGGCACTCCGACATCCGATCGGCGGTGTTCGGCCACCTCTTTGTGGGGATGGGCCACTTCATCGGGGGCGATTTTCCGTCGGCCATCCAATCCCTTCAGAGGGCAATGGGGGTCTCGGTAGATCCCATTTTCTCCAACAGCGCCAGATTCATGCTCGGCATGAGCTATGCGTCCAGCGGCCAGTTCCAGGAGGCCGAGCATACCCTTGAGGAGGTGATACGCTACAGCCAGGACTTCGGCACTGAGTTTCTGGGGACCTTAGCCCAGGGTACCCTGAGCATCGTCTCCATTACCAGGGGCAACCTGACCCGGGGGGTGAGAGTGGCGGAGGATACCTCAGGGGTATTTCTGGAACATGAGAACAAGTACCGCTACGCCACAACGGAGTACCTTCTGGGGAGGGTCTATTCCGGGATCATTCAGGGGGCAGGGCCGAGGCGGCTCTCAGTTTTAGCCAGAAACCTGGGATTTCTCATCAGAGATATCCCCTTTGCCGGGAAAAAGGCGGAGGATCATTTCACGAAAGCCATTGCGGTAGCAAAGGAAATCGGGGCCAAGGGGGTTCTGGGTCAGGCGTATCTCGATTTAGGGCTGCTTTACAAGGCAAAGGGGAGAGTCGAACAAGCGAGAAAGTACATTTCCGAGGCCGTTCAGCTCTTTGAGGAGTGCGAGGCCGAAATCTACCTCAAACAGGCAAAGGAGGCCATAACGTCTTTGAGATAAGGCCGGGGTAAGAATTACCATCCCTCATCACCTGCATAAAGATCAATCCTTCGGTCCCTCTCCTCCTCCACAGCAGGTAAGTCGAGGATCGTGATCTTGCCGTGCTCGTACTCAATGAGGCCCCGCCTGCTCCAATCACGTAAGATGCGGTTAACCCATTCCCGACGCGCACCGACAAGCGAAGCCAGGTCAGCCTGATTCATGGAGAGATCCAGCTCATACCGCTTACCGGCGTCTACCTCCCTCCCAAGCACTTCGTTGTAGTGCAGAAGTATGTGGAGCAGTCGTCCAGCAGTGTCGTATTGGGCGATTGTCTCCGCGTGTGCAGTGGTCCAACGGACTTTCTCCACCAATAGCTTGAGCAGCCCCATTGCCAGCTCCGGCATTTCACGGGTGTATCGCAAGAATCTGGTATGCTCCATTTCAAGCAAGGTGCAGTCATCCACCGCTTGTGCGGTGGCTGAGCGCGGCTGCCCATCGATCGCGGCAAGCTCGCCAATCATATCGTAGGTGGAAAAGATGCGGATGGATGTCTCGTTGCCGGATGGGCTCATGCTAAAAATGCGCACCTTCCCTTTCATAATTACGTAGAGGACATGGCTATCATCTCCTTGGTGGAAAACGATCTCCTTCTTCCTATATTTTCGAGACTGGAAATTTCCCGCTAAAATTCCGAGATCCTCCTCCCCTAATTTAGCGAACAGGGCAACGTTTTTGAGAAAAGCCGTGCGCTTTAAGAGGATTTCCTCGCTCAGCGGTAATGAGCCCACTTGCCACCTCCCTCTATTTCTCCCACAGCAGGCGAGTGTTTTAACAGCCGTCGCCCAAGCCCGAAGCTCGCATTATAACATTGCAGCAGCGAGTCGCCAAGCGATTTCCTCCGCGCCGTCGCGACAAAAAAGCCTCTAAAGGGCCAAATATGTGAAGTAGCGCACAGTGTTCCTGTGTCGGAGGATGCAGACAAGGCCTTTTTTGTCGTCTATTCTCGATGGTGAGGAGGTGAGAATATGGAAGAATTGGGACGAAAATATCTCTATGCGTCACTCATCAAAGACCTTCGCCAGTGCGAATTCGTTACGGATACGGGTGGAGACATCATGCGTGATATCTGGAAATGGTTCATCATCAAACCGGACTTTGGGAATTTCAAAGTCCAGGTGTTCCGATCACCTGTCGCGGCCCAGTGGCAAAAGAGGCTTTGAATCCCAAAGCTCTCAAATCTAGTCAACGTGCCCTTGCTACTGAGAGACCTGAGGAAGATGTTCGCAGGGGACATATTTTAGGCCCCCCACGGTACTGGTGGGGATTTCATGGAGGATCTAGCAGATGGGAGGGAGCCTCATGAAGGACTCAATTATGAAACACAAGAGGGTGCTTGGGGTGGGCGAGGAAGTGGATTTTCTTTCGATCTTGGAGGAGAAGATTTTGGGGGCGTGCCCAGAATGCCGGTTTGATAAGGCCACCACCTTCGAGATGGGGGTCCAGTATCTGGCTTCGTACACGTACGATGTGGTTGTATTGGACATCATGGCGGCCCGAGGATCCGATCTCTTGGATCAGGCCCAGGCGCACAATTTTCCGGCGGTGGTCCTCATGGACAATGGCGCATCTCCTGAGGTGCTGGAAGGCTTTATGGCGACGGGGGCTCGTGCATTCCTCACCAAGGAGAGGCCTCACGAGATCGTTCCCACCATTGAACAGGTCATAAAAATCGAGTCCATGCCCAGGTGGAAGCGTGTTTTGAGGAAGTTGAGGGGAGATTTTCAGCCTTGGTTCCCTCCAAATGGCTATGGTTATTGAGACTTGCAAAGGACATCGTTACGACCGAGTTTTTCTCTAAAGAACAGATTAAAAGAGCCTGGGCAAGGGTGGGCTAAAGGGCAGCATGAAAAAGGGAAATAGTCCAGCGGAGAACGCCTCAGCATGCTCACAGACCTCCGCTATTCCTTCCATCAGCGAAGATAGGCCAGGCCTGAGAACCCTAGGCTCCAAATCAAAATACTGCTTTCCCGCGCCAAGCGGTCATGCCTTCTAAGCCTTCCCCCTTGGTTATCTCTGGATTCCACAGCGAGAGAACCCTGGAATACACGGGTAAGCTTGAAGTGAGCGTCCCTTAAGCACTTGACTTAAAACGGATATTCAACTAATATCGAACTGCTGCGGATAGCTGTGCTTAAGGACTTACCACCGTTTCTTCTTCTCCTGGATCCGGAACTGCTCACCTTTTTGTAGCCCGCATTGGGGCTCGGGGTGCACTGAACCCCTATCACCATGTGAAGAGGAGGAATGAACCGCGGCGAGGGATCTTGGAGTATGAAGGGGAAGGGAGTCTCCACCATGCGGTATCGACCTGAGGATTCAACCAGTTCGCCACGGTTCTGCGGCATACGAACCTTCATGCGGCTTCCGGCGGTGAGGGATCTCGAGAATGCCGATTTTGCCATCGTGGGCGTTCCCTTTGATACCGGGTCCTCATACAGAGTAGGCGCGCGATTCGCCCCTGAAGCCATCCGGAGCGCATCCATTCTCCTCAGGCCCTGCGATGCGGAGCGGGGGATCGATATTTTCGACCATTTGAGCGGTATCGACTACGGGGACCTGCCGGTGGTTCCGGGATTTATCGAGGACTCCTTCGAGAGAATCCAGGGGGCCTTGCGGCCCATCGTGGCTGCGGGAGTAATTCCCATCTGCCTTGGGGGGGACCACAGCGTGGCTTTGCCCCTGCTGCGCGCAGTGGCTGAGAAACACGGCCCTCTGGCCTTGGTCCATTTCGACTCCCACAGCGATGCCTGGGACCAGTACTATGGCCACCGGTATTTCCATGGTACCCCAATGCTCCGTGCCCATGAGGAAAACCTGATAGATCCAACCAAAACGATACAAATCGGCATGCGCGGCGGCGTTTACGAGGCCAAGGATCGAGATTTCCCCAAGAGCTTGGGATTCGAGGTGATTTCAACGCGGGAACTCGTCAAGTCGTCCCCCGAGGAGATGGTGGTGCGGATCAAGGAACGGGTATCAACGGCGAAAACCTACCTCTCCTTTGACATCGACGTCCTGGATCCCGCATTTGCACCGGGCACGGGGACACCGGAGATCGGGGGGCCATCTACCCATCAAATCCTGGAGGTGCTTCGGGGCCTTACGGAGATTGATTTCGTGGCCTTCGACCTCGTGGAGGTCATACCGACCTTCGACGCGGGGCAGATTACATCCCTCGCGGCGGCGGGGATCATCTTTGAGTTCTTAGGCCTTTTGGCAGTGCGCAAAATGGGAGATGATAAGGAATGATATGTCTCTAGGAACAGCTACCGGTCACTCCGCCTGAGGATCGCGGGGTGGCTATCAATAGAGGCGTCACCAACAGAAAGGAGGGAATCTCATGAAAAGCAAAAAGACCAAGAGGAGGGGACTCACTCGGAGGGAGTTCATGGGAAAAACGGCCGCGGGAATGGCGGCCATGGGTGGTCTGACCCTGATGCCGCGATTCCCGGCCATTGCCGCTGAGAAACCGTTACGGGTCGCCGTCTACGGGGGCTTTTTCAAGAAGGTGCTCGATAAGGAGCTCTTCGAACCGTTCGGAAAGGAGACGGGCATCGCGGTCGAATCCCAGGCGGAACCCACCGGTCCGGTGATGCTCCAACAGGTCCGGAGTGCGGTCAAGGCTGGCCAGGCGCCGGTGGATGTGGCGATTTTCTCCGTGACCGCCGTTTTACGCGGATTAAAGGAAGATCTCTGGGCGTCCTATTCAGAATCGGAGATACCCAATCTGAAGTACCTGGCCAAGCCTTTTTTCCGTCGAGATGCCAAGGGGAGGCTGGTGGGGATCGGGGCGCTCTCCTGGTACATCAACCTCGTGTACAACTACGACTTTATCAAGTACCAACCCGACTCCTACAAGGCCTTTTGGGATCCTCAGCACAAGAACCAGCTGGGCCTGTTGAAGCTCGTTGACAACAGCTTTCTCCTGGAGATCACCTCGACCACCTTTTTCGGGGGAAAGAAGATCCTGGATACCAAGGATGGCATCTTGAAGGTCATGAATAAACTGAGCGAGGTGAAGCCCAATGTGAAGATGTGGTACGAGAGCGAGGCCACCTTCGAGCAGGCCCTCAAGACCGGGGAGGTCCCCATGGGGCAGCTATATCACGATGTGACCACGGTCATGGCGAGCAAGGGTGCTCACGTGAGGAGCGTGTTCCCCAAAGAGGGCGGCGTCCTCGACCATGGGGAGTGGATGCTTCTGAGGACCAGCAACAAGGTCAAGGAGGCTCATGCATTCGTGAACTATTGCTGTGCTCCAAAGGTTCAGGACAGGGTGAGCTTGGCCCTCGGCACATCGCCGACGGTAAGTCCTCAGTATCTCACGATTACGAAGAAGGATTACGAGAATATCGCTGGGCCGGGTCCCGATGCGGCCATTACTCCGTATTACGAGCTCTACACCGGGGAAGAGGAGACATGGGTCAAGGAGAAATGGAGGGAGATGATTATGGAGTAACACAAGGGGAGCCGAGGGGAGTTCAGGGATATGGGACGCGTTGAACTGAGAAACCTCTCCAAGACCTTTGCGCCCGACATTCGGGCCGTGGAGAACGTTGACCTGGCCATCGAGGAAGGGGAGTTCGTCACGCTTCTTGGTCCCAGCGGATGCGGCAAAACTACCACCTTACGCCTTGTTGCCGGGTTCGAGGAGCCCACAACTGGCCGGATTTTCATCGACGGGCAAGACGTGACGGCTCTCCCTCCGTACCGCAGGAATGCGGGCATGGTGTTCCAATCCCTCGCCCTGTTCCCCCACATGGACGTCTTCGGCAACATCGCCTATGGCATGCGCATCCGAAAGCATTCGGGAACTGAAATACGGGAGAAAGTTGAGGAGCTCCTCAGCCTGGTCAAGCTCTCGGGGATGCAGGGGAGGAAAATTCAGCAGCTCAGCGGCGGGCAGCAGCAGCGGGTGGCCTTCGCCAGGGCGCTGGCCATGAATCCATCGGTCTTCCTCCTGGACGAGCCCTTTGCCGCCCTGGACAAAAACCTTCGAGAGGAGATGCAG
>SMTZ1_10035813_pt1 | contig 11800 bp, 11 predicted proteins | sample DeeMarSWOR136_30_FD_25667 | JGI IMG/M metagenome (IMG submission 25667) | reverse complement strand
GCTTTTCAATATTGGGGCGGAAGGGCATCATGATTTCAGCGTAATACCTCTTGGCTGACTCATAGAGCCGGCCCTCATCGCTGACATAGAGCTCGCTGGTGGCCAGATGAGCGCCAAAAAGGTCACAGGAGAAGAGTATCCTGTCCTCCTGCAGGTAGGTCAGCATCGTCTCCGGCCAGTGCACCCAGCCGGCATGGACAAACTCCATGGTTCTATCGCCCAGCGAAACGGTCTCTTTATCCTCCACGGTGATAATCTTCGCCTCGGGAATCAGCAGCAGGTCCATGAGCAGGCCCTTGCATTTGGGGGTACAGATTACCTTCGCCGGCGGGTATTTGGCCAGCACTCCGGGCAGCGTCCCGGAGTGGTCCTGCTCGGCGTGATTGGTAACCACATAGTCTATGGCTTTAATCTTCAGGCTGTCCAGACGGGCGAGCAGCACCTCGGCCATGGTCGGGTCAACGGTATCAATCAGGGCGGTCTTGGCACTGCCCTGGACCAGGTAAGAGTTATAGCTGGTGCCATCGGGGAGGGGAATCAGCTCATCAAAGAGGCGGCGGTCCCAGTCAACCGCCCCCACCCAGTGAATCCCGGTTTTAATCTCTCTCGCTTTCATCTTTAGCTCCGCCTTTATTCTATACCTGTTTCAAAGCAGAGGCTAAGTCTTCGATTAAGTCGGCCTCATCCTCAAGCCCCACTGACATCCGTATCAGCCCGGCCGAGATGCCGAGGACCTCTCTCTCCTGGGGTGACATTTTGAGGTGGGACATGGTGGCCGGGTGCTCCAGCAGGGTCTCCGGTCCGCCCAGACTTACGCTCAAGGTGCAGAGCTTTATGTTTTCTAGCAGCCGTCGGGCGCCTTCCTCACCGCCAGCGACAGTAAAAGAGACCATTCCGCTGAAGCCCGACATCTGTTTTTGGGCCAGTTTATGCTGGGGGTGGGAGGTAAGCCCGGGATAGAAGACCTTCTCTACCTTGGGCTGAGTCTCCAGCCACTGGGCTAAAGCCTGGGCATTCCGGGAGTGCTTTTCCATTCTGATGGGCAGGGTTTTGCTGCCCCGCACAATGAGCCAGGCATTGAAGGGGTTCATTATACCGCCCATAAGGGCGATGGTCTCAGCGCAGGACTGGATAAGCTCTTTTGAGCCGACGATAATACCGCCCATAGTATCCAGATGACCGCTTAGATATTTAGTGGCACTGTGCATGGAGATATCAGCGCCAAGCTCCAGGGGGCGCTGGTAATAGGGGGTGGAGGTCAAGCAGGGGATTACTCGGCGTTTCCAGAAAGATAAGCCGGGTGTTTGGCTTTATCTGGGCGGCTATCTCGGCGGTTTTGGTCTGGTCAGCAAAAGAGACCTCTATTCCCCAGGCAGGGAGCTTGGAGAAGAGGGAATGGGTGCTGGTGTAGACGCCCCGTGCCGAGATGAGGTGGTCTCCCTTTTGCATCAGGGCAAATACGGCGGTGGCAATGGCCGCCATCCCGGTGGCGGCGGCTAGAGCTGCCTCGCCGTTTTCCAGGGCGGCTATCTTCTGCTCCAGGGCGAGGTGGGTGGGGTTGCTGAAGCGGGTGTAGGCATATCCCGGCGCTTCCTTTTCCAGGGAAGACTCGATGGCTTTTTTGGCCTCCGCAACGGTTTTGAAGGCAAAACTGACCGTCTGATAAATAGGCGTAATCAGCGCCCCCTCAGAGTGGGATTGCTCACCGGCGTGGACTGCCTCGGTATGAAATTTTTTCTTCATTTATCTTTACTTCCTTCCTTACTTCCCTCCTCGTTATCGTGAGTCTCCTTGGCGCCGCGGGTGAAGTCTCTCAGCCTCTCTGCTAAAGCCAGCAGGCGTCTCTGGACTCTATCATTGATGCTATTCGGCTCAAAGCGGCCGTCTTTGCGGCGCTTGCCTGCCTTTTGTCCGGTAAGTACTTCAATTCCCTCATCAACGGTGCTTACCGGATAGATATGGAATTTGCCGATACTAACTGCCTCAACCACTTTTTCTTTCAGCATCAGGTTTTTCACATTAGTGGCTGGAATAAGCACTCCCTGTTTTCCGTTCAGGCCTTTAGCCCGGCATACCTCAAAAAAGCCTTCTATCTTCTCGTTGACGCCGCCGATGGCCTGTATTTCTCCCTTCTGGTTAATCGAGCCGGTAACGGCAATACCCTGCTTTATGGGGGCATCGGCCAGGCGGGATAGAATGGCATAGAGTTCGGTGCTGGAGGCGCTGTCTCCCTCTACCTCCTGGTAGCTCTGCTCGAAGACGAGCCGGGCGGATAGAGACAGGGGAGTGGTGCTGGTATATTTGTCGGCGATGTAGCCGCTCAGTATCATGACGCCCTTGCTGTGAATCGGTCCGCCCAGTTTTGCCTCTCGCTCAATATCAATCAGCCCCTCCCGGCCCACGCCCACGCTGGCGGTTATCCGGGCTGGCTTACCGAAGGCAAAATCACCCAGGTCGATAACTTCCAGCCCGTTTACCTGCCCCGTTTTTTCGGCATCGGTATCGATAAAAATAACGCCTTTTTCTATCAACTCGTTGATGCGTTGCTGGATAAGATTAGAACGGTACACCTTCTGCTCCAGCGCCTTGGTCAGGTGTTCGGCTTCGATAAGTGATTTTCCCTCTTCCTTTGACCAGAAGTTGGCCTCGCGGATAATATCGGCGATATCGGCGAATAGTGTGGACAGCTTTTCCTGGTCACCGGCCAGCCGGGAACTGTGCTCGATGACCTTGGCCAGGGCATCCCGGCTCAGGTGGCACAGCTCTTCGGCCTGGCACATCCGGCAGATAACACCGGCGTAGTCTTTTAGACTGGCCTTGGTCTTGTCCATCCGGCTGTCAAACTCAGCCTTAACCTTGAACAGCTCCTTGAACTCCAAATCGAGGCGCCACAACAGGTGGTAAAACATCGGCTCACCGATAACGACCACTTTTATCTCCAGCGGCACCGGTTCGGGCTTGAGGCTCTTGGTGGTGACAAAGCCGAGCCGCTCACCTATTTCTTCAATGGCAATCTTCCCGTCACGAATGGTCCTCTTCAAGCCTTCCCAGGACTGGTAGTTGGTCAGCAGGTCTTCAATTCTCAATACTAAGAAGCCACCATTAGCCCGGTGCAGCGAGCCGCTTTTAATCATGGTGAAATCGGTATATAGCGCGCCGAACTGGGCTTCTTTCTCAATGCGGCCGAGCAGATTACTGAAAGTAGGGTTTAATTCCAGAATCACCGGGGCTCCCTTTAGCTCCGAGTTATCCACCAGGACATTGACCTCATACTTTTTCCAGACCTGTTGTCTGGTTGCCACCTGCATTGCCAGCGCCTGGTTTGACTCGGGCGGCTTTGCTTCGGTCTTAAACTGTTCGAAGTTCTCAACCACGTCCTCTTCCACTTCTTTCAGGTAAGCAATGACCTGGGGCAGCTGACTGTATTTGCGCCCCAGGTCTTCAAATATGCGGCTCACCGCATAACGGGCTACCTCGCGGTCGGTCTCGTCCAGCTGTTTTTCCAGGGAGCTCTCCTCCGCCCTTAATTTGGCAATTTCCTCCTGGAGCTCCGCGGTCAATTCGTCCCGGTTCTTTCTTATGGCATCCTTTTCCTTGGTGCCCAGCTTTTTATACGCCTCTTCACCCATCGGTTCGCCTTTAGCCGCCGGTACCAGAATCAGCCCGACCGGGGTCGTCTGCATGAGGAGTCCCTTTTCTTTCGCCCTTTTATCAAGGCGGCTAAAGGTCGTCTCTCTTTTCTGGGTGAAGTCCTTGGTTACCTCTGACCGCCGCTCGGCGTATTCCTTGCTGGTAAAGGCCTGAGCCAGGCTCCGCCGGGCGTTCTCCACGGTGTGTTTCATATCCTTTTGCAGCTCCTGCCCCTTGCCGACGGGTAGTTTTAAGGCTCGGGGGCAGTAGGGGTCACGAAAGTTGTTTACATAACACCAGTCAGCAGCGGTGTCCTTTTTGACGGCGATTTCTTCCAGAAAAGATTTTATCGCTGTGGTGCGCCCGGTGCCAGCTGGGCCGGAAACAAAAATATTGAAGGTCAGCTCTCCGGTGGAACGGCACTGAAATAGCTCGGGGTCACATTTAAGCCTCACCTGCTCCGCAGTCAGTTCCTTGGCCATAAATCTCCTCCCTTACCACAGTCAAGGGCTTTAGCGTCTGATATAAGCGTATTATATAATACCAGATATTCATTTGGGCGTGCTATAATAGGGAGTCATGCCGTATTGGCTAGAACTTTTTATCTTAACCTTTATTCCCCTTTTCATCGCTATTGATGCTTTGGGGAATTTAACCTTTGTAACCGCTTTGAGCAAGGGGATGGACAAGTCTAAGCGGCGCCGGACGATTCATATCGCTGTTTTAACCGCCGCTCTGGTTGGTCTTGCCTTTTTATTTTTCGGTCAATTTATCTTAAATGTGCTGGGTATTTCGGTAGGTTCCTTTGCCATCGCTGGCGGACTGGTATTATTAGTACTTTCCATTAAGTACGTGACCACTGGTGAGATGGTGGAGATAATCAAAGAAGAAATGGTGGCGGTGGTGCCTATTGGTACCCCGCTGACGGTAGGTCCAGCCACCATAACCACCCTGCTACTACTGGCGACGCAATTTGAGCTCTATCTGGTTTTGCTCTCTTTTGTGCTGAATTTGCTGCTAACTTGGTTCATCTTTTTGCTGAGCAATCAGATTGTCCGGTTTACCGGGCGGGGTGGGCTAATCGCAATTTCCAAAGTGTTCAGCCTGCTGCTGGCGGCGATTGCGGTGGGTATGGTTATTCGCGGGTTAAGCCTGCTCGGTATACTCAACGTTTCAGCTTGAGGAGGCAGCAATGAAGCTCTTGGCTATTATCGGCAGTCCCCGTCCTGATGGTAACACCAGTTATCTGGTGGAACAGGCTCTCGCCGAGGCGGTGGAGCGGGGGGCACAAACCGAAAAAATTATGCTGAGCCAGTATCGGGTGAATCCCTGCCTCGGGCACGATAACTGCGCCTCTTTTAAATCCTGCCAGCAGTCAGATGACGCCGGCTGGATTCTGGACAAGTTCTGTAAAGCAGACGGCGTAATTCTGGCTACCCCGGTTTACTGGTATAACGTTTCTGCTCAGATGAAAGCCTTCATGGACCGGAACTACTTTCCCTACAAACACGACCAGAAGGCTAAGGCAAAGGCGGTGGGTATCATCGTGGTGGCTGACTCAGAGGGGATTGAAGATACCCTGTATACCCTGAAGCAATTCGCTGACGAGCGCTTCAATGTTGGGGAAGACAGGCGATTCATTGTCACCGGCTATGCCGACAAACTGGGGGAGGTCAAAGATAATCCTTCTCTGGTGGCTGAAGCCCGAGAGCTGGGCAGGCTGATGGTGGAAAGCCTGAAGGAAAGAAACTGAGGGATTATCTCGGCAGATACCAAGGGCCAAGTAAACCTGTAAGCCGAGTTCTGTACTCCGCAAAGCGGAGCGGTGACCATTTATCTAGCCCTGATGTTACCACCAGGGTCAAGCAGCCAACCCGGGGACAGGCCGGGCGTCCTTGAGTCCCTCGGCGGTATGTTTCTGTGGCACTTTCCGTAGGGTCACCCCTCCTGGGCGTTACCCAGCATCCTGCCCGGTGGAGCTCGGACTTTCCTCCCTGACCTGAGTCAGAGCGGTCACCCGGTTTACTTGACCACCTATAGTCTAGTATTGAAAAACTGGTTAGTCAACTATCGGGCGTAGCGCCTTATTAGCCAGACGGTCCGCTTCGGTGTTTTGCCGGCGTGAGATGTGGGTTATGGTGAGCCTTTCCAGAAAGCTCTGCAACTTCTTCACTTCCTGATATAGGGATTTAAGCCCTGCCGACTTTACCCGATAGCTGCCGTTCAGCTGTTTTACCACCAGTTCCGAGTCTGACTTTAGCTCAACCTCTCTGACACCAAGGCTTACCGCTTTTTGTAAAGCGGCGATGATAGCCCGGTATTCGGCTTCATTGTTGGTGGTGGTGCCAATACGTCGGGAGAGGCTGGCGATGGGCTTACCCACTTCATCCTGGACGATAGCGGCGATGGCAGCTGGTCCCGGATTACCCCGTGAGGCACCGTCAACGTATATTATCACTTTCTCGGTGTTCATTCTCTCATTCTCAGGCCAAAAAGAGGATGCGCCCACAGCTGCTGCACTGCACCAGCTGGCCGCTTCGGGCCTGCTGCAATTCGGCGGTGGGCAGCGAGATTCGGCAGCCACGGCATATTCCCTGCTCTACTTTAGCCACTGCCTTACCCTTATTTTGCTTGAGGTGGTAATATAACTCGGCTAATTTAGGTTCAATGCCAGCCAGCAGTTGCTGCTGCTTTTGCTTTAGTTCGGCTATTTTGGTTTCCAGCCGTTCTTTATCACCGGCTAGCTCTGTTTGCTGGCTCTGCCAATCAGCTTCGGTTGATTCAAGCTCGCCACTTAGTGCTTTTACCTCGGCTTCGGCAAGCTCAGCTTTATCTATTATCTCCAGTGCGCTATCCTCCAGATGGTCGCGCTTGGCTTTGAGCAACTCAGCCTCCTGCTGGAGGCTGGCTAGTTCTTTGGGATTTCCGATGCGACCGCTGTAGAGCTGCTCTTCGGTGGCTTTGAGCTTGGTGGTGATGTCATCAATCTCCCATTCGGCGGAGTTTTGCTGCCGCTTCAGCTCTTCCAGACGGCTTTGCTCATCAGCCAGCTTGCCCTGAGCTTTGACCACTGCCTGGTTCTGGCCAAGCTGGCTAACTATCTGCTGGAGAGAGTGCTCATCCGACTCAATCTCCAGCTCAATCTCCTGCAGCTGATAAAGCAGTTTAATAGTTGCCATCTTAATTTAACTCGTTCAGGTTAAATTTCATGCCGTCGCGAGCCGCCAGCACCATGATTCCGGTCTCCTGCGACAGTTGCTCGGCTATCTGCCACGGTTTGGCCCGCCACATGCTGGCGCCGAAGTGGGTTAGTATGGCTACTTTGGGCTTTAATTCGGTGATGATTTGCTTCGCCTCAGGCACGGACAGGTGGTCAAAGGGGCGCCCTGCTTCCAGAAAGACGACATTGATAATAATCAGTTCACCGCCGTAGCTCTGGCATAGGCCGTCGAAATAGCGGCTATCGGCAATATAAGATAAAGTATGCTCGGCGGTTTTGAACAGCATGCCGTAGGTTTCCACGGGGTGGATGTGCCGCACCGGGGTACTGAAAGAGACGTTGCCGATAGAGTAGCTCTTGCCTTCCTGTAAGACCTCAATGCCCTCCAGATAGCTCTTGAGATAGGAGAAGATAACCGGCTCGTTACCCAGGGCATCAGCCGGGGCGAATAGCCAGCCATGCTGGCGGAAACCGCTTTGAGCCATGGCCTCAATCATAATGTTGACATCGGCGGAGTGGTCCAGGTGGCGGTGGGATAGTATGATGGCGCTCAGCTTTTCCGCCCTTAATTTTCTTTTGGTCGCTTGGACGATGCCCCCCGGGCCGGGGTCGACAAGTATCTGACTGCCGGCTAGATTCAGCCACAGGCCACCCGAGGCTAGAATCTGGTTGGCTACCACCACCCTGGCTCCCCCGGTGCCGAGAAAGGTTATGCTATCAACGGATGGTTCTTTCTCTCTGACCACTGATGTAACTATAAAGCAAAGCCCTATTTTTTACAATCAGCCCTTTGACGTTGGCGCCGTAGCCGACTAAAATAGCACTGGATGGTGAGCTAAGGAGAGTTAAATGAAGCAGATTTGGGCGCCGTGGCGGCTGGAGTATATCCAGATGGAAAAAGAAGAGGGGTGTATTCTGTGCCAGAAACCGAAACAGAATAACGATGCCCAGAATTATATTCTGTTTCGGGGAGATAAAAACTTTGTCATCATGAACAAGTACCCCTACAATCCGGGGCATCTGATGGTAGCCACCTATCGTCATATCGCTACTCTGGAAGACCTGACCACGGCAGAGCTTCATGAGCACTTTGAGATAGTAAGCCGCGGTGTCCGCTTACTGCGAGAGGTTTTTAAACCTCAGGGTTTCAATATCGGCCTAAATACGGGGGCGGTGGCTGGTGCCGGCATTGCCGACCACTTTCACACCCACATTGTGCCCCGCTGGACCGGCGATACCAACTTTATGCCGGTTGTTGCCGAGACCAGGGTGGCCAGTGCCGCGCTGGAAGAAATCTATCGCAAACTAGAGGGCAAGCTGAAATAGCTGGTGCCCCCAAGCGAATTCGAATCGCTCCCCAAGCGAATTCGAATCGCTGTCTGCAGCTTGAAAGGCTGCCGTCCTAGGCCTCTAGACGATGGGGGCACAGTAGTAAAGTATAGCAGAGACAGGGTTAGCCGACAACACGATGGCAGCAACTACTAAAGACAATATGAGCAGAGTAAACCGTACTGGCAGCCCCAGTGAGACTGGGATAAAAGCCTCGGCAGGGAAGAGGATTATCCCCCTTTTGACCCTGCTCCTGGTCATTCTCATTAGCGTTACCCTCTACTACTACGGGCGCAATCCAGAGATAGTTGCCGAGCTGAAGGGCTACGGCTATCTGGGCGCTTTTTTAATCAGCCTCATCGGTAATGCCTCTGTCCTCCTGCCCGGTATAGTGCTGCCCATACTCTCCGGACTGGGTGTTTTCTTGTATCACTCCACGGCCAGCTTGGCTGCTCCGGTCATCGTTGGCTTGCTGGGTGGCGCCGGGGCGGCTATCGGTGAGATAGTCGGTTACATGGCCGGCTACAGCGGGCGGGCAATTGTGCAGAGCCGGAAAAGATATAACCAACTGGAGAGGTGGGTAGAGAGGTGGGGGGCTATCGCCATTTTTATCTTCACCCTGGTGCCCCTCTTCTTTGACCTGGTCGGCCTGGCGGCCGGCGCGCTCCGCTTTCCCCTGTGGAAGTTCGTCCTTATCTGCTGGCTGGGCCGGACTATATTATACGTGACTCTGGTGGTGCTGGCGGCTCTGGGGTGGCAGGCGATACTGCCTTACTTCGGCTGACGCTCCTTAACCTTCAGCAGCAGCGCCGAGCCGGCAACAAAATAGACAAAGCAAGCCAGCAGCATAACCTGATAGCCCAGTGTGGGGCCGACCCCCCGGCTCAAGCCATAGGCATTGAAGAAGTCAATCACCGGTCCGATGAGGCGGGCCAGAGCGGCGCCGCCGGCGGTAGCCAGATTGGTCAGACCGAGGTAACGAGCCTCCTCCCCCTTGCCTACCAAGTCAGTCGCCAGTGCCCAGTTACTGCTCATAAAGGCGCCAAAAGAGGCTCCCACCAGACCGCCGCAGAAAATTATAATCAGGTAGTTCTGTTGAAACAGGAAAATCAGGCTAATCCCCAAAGCACCAACCAGGGGGGAGACGGCGGCAATCGGTCGCCGGCCCGCTCTATCCGAGAGACGCCCCGCCGGGTAGACCACGGCCAGCATACCGAGTACGGCTACGATGGAAAACTGGAAGGTTGCCGTCGCCGGGTTGGCTACCCCCACCACGTCTTTGAGGAAATAGAGGGCGAAGGTCTGCAGGGTGGTGAAGGCCATCAGGATAAGCAGGCGGGAAATCAGAAACCAGACAAAATCACGGTTGGCTTTAATATCTATCTTGAAGCTCTTGTACAGGGTGGGCAGCAACGGCAGCTGGGCGCCGGTGCCGGCTCTTTCTTTAACGCCGAGCATGGTGGCTACGGTGACCCCGAACAGGACAGCCGCCAGTGCCGCCAGTGCCAGCCATAACCAGGAGGCTCCCTGACCGAAGTAGTAACGGTCCATAAAGAAGGCGATGGGATAGAGCAGGGCAACCCCGCCCACTATCTCCATCCCGGTCTTCCACCCTGAGGCTAGCCCTCGTTTTCTCTCCGGGACAAGGTCGGGGATAAACGCCTGATAAGAACTCTGGGCGGCATTGCCGCTGACCTGAAGCAGGCAGTAGATCAGGAAGAGGGCCAGATAGCTGCCGGCCAGTCCCAGACCGGGCAGGAAGAGTATGACCGCCAGCGTGCCCATAAGGATATAGGGGCGCCGCCGCCCCCAGCCCAGGCCGGAGCGGTCGCTGATGGCGCCAGCGATGGGCTGGATTATTATCGCCAGCATCAGGCCGGTGAAAGTAAGCAGTCCAAGGTAGGTGTTCTTCTCCGGCTCGGTAATAAAGTCAAGCAGCCGGATGGGCAAAATAATGCTATGCAGGCTGGCCCAGAGGGCAGCCAGACCGAAGCCAAAGATGGTTATCTTGATGTAGTCAATAGAGCGGGTTACTTTGAAATCGGTGTGGCTGGCTGCTTCGTTCATTTTAACCAAGCATAGCAGAGGCAGCGCCCGCCGACAACTCTTAACTGGTTTGATTTCGTCCTCCCTAATCGGGTATACTGCCTAAACAAGCCGAGTCAAAAGACCGGAGCGTTTTTCCATGAGCCAGGGGAAATTTCCTTATTTTATTGATTGGGCGATAACCGCCAAATGCAATCTGAGTTGCCGCCACTGCCGGGGCATGGCGGAGGAGGGGCTTTCCCCGCCGAGAGCCGAAAGCCTGGTTAACGAGATAGCCGTGCTAAAGCCGGAGTGGGTCATCATTGAGGGTGGCGAGCCGCTGCTCCGCAAAGACCTTTTTTCGCTGTTAGCCTTGATGCAGCAAAAGCAGCTGGAGACCCATCTGATTACCAACGGCATGCTGCTCACCCCGGAGATAATCAATAAGCTCAAAAAGCTGGGCACAAGGCTAATGATAAGCATTGACGGCGCTACCCCGGCCACCTATGAGTCAATCAGGCAGGGGGCTAGCTTTGCCAGGGTGGTTGAGTCAGCTCGGCAGTGCGCTCAAGAAGGGCTGCTGGAGGCAATCAACTTCACCATCCTGAAGCAGAACTATACTGAGATACCGGCGATTATGGCGCTGGCGCGCTCTATCGGCGTGCCCAGGGTAACTTTCATCGGCCTTAAGCCCTGCCAGTACTATCCTGAAGAATTACTCACCCCTGAGCAGTATGGCGAAGCCATAAGGCTGGCCTGTCAGGCGGCCGAGGAGACCGGGATTGAGTTTTACTTTGACGAGCCGTTCTTCTGGGCTACAGTAAGGGAGTGGGGGCTTTCGGCCAAGATGCCCTCGGTGGGCACCGGAATTTTGTTCCCCGCAACCACCGCCTGCATCTTTGGTGAGTATCTTTTTATTGAGCCCAGCGGCGAGGTGAAGCCATGCAGCTTTGCCCATATGGTGGTCGGCAACGTCAATGAGAAACTCCTCGGTGAAATCTGGCAGGAGGTGCTTGATTCGCCCTTCTTCCGCCAGATTAAGGAGCAGGAGAGCCGAAGCGGGTACTGCCGCAGCTGTAAATACTTTGCCGATTGTAAGGGGTGTCGTTCGCGGACCTTTATCCTCACCGGGGACTGGTTTGCCGCTGACCCCTGCTGTCCATTGAGCCTGAAATTGGCCGGTAAGGAAGGCTAGATGAGAGTTATCGGTATTGACCCGGGAACGGGCAGTTTTGATTTCTTCGGTACGGAGGGAGGAAAAGTTATCTTAGATACCTCGGTGTCGGTGCCCGAGGTGGCTCAGAACCCCAAGATACTCCTGGATACGGTGAGAAACGTCTTCCCGCTGGATATGATTGTCGGCCCCTCCGGCTATGGGCTGCCGCCCACCCCGATTAAAGATATCACCGAGAGAGAATTAACCATGATGGTGCCCGATGATAAGAGCATCCCGTTATATGACGGCATCCGCATGGTGATTCGTTTGATGCAGTCAGAGGGCTTCCCGGTCTATTTCACCCCGGGGGTCATTCACCTGACCACCGTGCCCCGTTATCGCAAAGCCAACAAGATGGATATGGGTACTGCCGATAAGGT
>SMTZ1_10007565_pt1 | contig 11802 bp, 13 predicted proteins | sample DeeMarSWOR136_30_FD_25667 | JGI IMG/M metagenome (IMG submission 25667) | reverse complement strand
GGAACACTTAAGCAGGAGAACTACCGACGATGTGGATGTACTACTTATTACCAGCGAGCCCACTTTGGTAAGTATCAGGTCTGCAGCGAGAATTAAGGGAATTGCCCTCAAGATAAAACTGAAAATAAAAGATATATATTTGATTATCAATAGAGTAACGAAATCGAAAGATATCTCTTCTCTCGTTTCAGGAAGCGTCGGCGATAAGCTATCGCTGTTGGAAAATATACCCGAGGACCCTTTGGTCCTTGAGGCCTCTGAAAAAGAGGGAGACCTTCTCTCTCTTCCAGCGAAATCTCCTTCTTTTCAAGCAGTTGGTAGATTAATGAAAAGACTGAAGTTATAGTTATCATATAATGGAGTGTAAAGCGAGAGCTTTACTTGGTCAAACTTTCGTTTGACACTCCAAAGATTTTGGGTGCATAAAGTTAGACTTTTTTTAAGATTCAGGAGCATAAAATTGGAAAAAGCTATTGAAAAGTGGGCAAGTAAGGTTAACGAGGTAATTATTGGAGCGACGCAGAAAGAGGGTGGCACGAGGAGTTCTTTTATTAAGGTGGGAGGAGCTACCACTCTACCGTTCCTCCACTTTGAAGGAGTTATTCCCAATCCACCGGCAATTGCTATGGAAATCTGGGATACGGAGCCTGTCGACTGGCCGGCTGTGCTAAAGGAGCCATTTAGAGATGTGCTGGACAAGCCAGTAGAATGGGCCAAGAAATGTATAAACGAGTACGGGGCCGATTTCCTATGCCTCCGGCTGGCTTCCACTGACCCGGATGCCAAAAATAGCTCCCCTGAAGAGGCTGCGGTAACAGTCAAGAAAGTTCTAGAAGCAGTGTCCGTGCCTTTAATGATTATAGGATGTAACCAGGCAGAGAAGGACACTGAAGTTATTCCCGTAGTGAGTGAAGCTGCTCGGGGAGAGATGTCAAAGTGATGGACATTCGATAATTGCAGAAACCCCCATCGATATCAATTTGGCCAAGCAATTGAATATTCTCATATCAGACATGGGTTTTCCTCCGGAGAAGATCGTTATGCACCATGCCACAGGAGCTTTGGGGTATGGTCTTGAATATACTTATTCCATAATGGAGCGTAGTCGCCTGGCAGCTCTGCAAGGAGATAGGATGATGTCCATGCCTATGGTAAATTTCGTTGGACAGGAGGTATGGAGAGCTAAAGAAGCTAAGACCTCTGAAGAAGAGATTCCTGAGTGGGGACCGATAGCGTCCCGGGGACCCCTCTGGGAAATTACCACTGCTGTGAGCTATCTTCAGGGAGGAGCAGATATCCTGGTAATGCGTCACCCTAAAGCAGTAGATAGCGTCAAGAAGACTATCGGCGATTTAATGAAAAAAGAATAGCTAATAAGAATGGGTAGTCGCAACCTTTAGGTTGCGAATTCCAACGCTCCGATGAATCGGAGCTACTCCTTTTTGGAGGGAAAGAATATGTTCATTATCGGTGAGAGAATTAATGGTATGTTTAAGGATGTGGCTAAGGCAATCAAAGATAGTGACAAGGCCACTATACAGGATTTGGCTCGCAAACAGATGGAGGCAGGAGCAGATGCACTGGATGTCAATGTTGGTCCTGCTGCGGAAGAGCCTCTACGAGCTATGGAATGGCTGGTTACCACTATTGGTGAAGTCACTGATGTTCCTCTGTCAATTGATACCACAAAATTCGAAGTAATGGAAACTGGACTTAAATTATGTAAAGGTAAAGCAATCATAAATTCTACTTCTGGAGATAAAGAAAAACTGGACAGGCTTCTTCCTTTAGCCAAGAAATACAATGCTTCTATAATCGGCTTGACCATGAATAAGAGCGGAATCCCAAAAGATGCACCGAGTAGAGCAGAAATTGCTGCCCAGATTGTAACCGCTGCTCAGGAACAGGGGATAGAGATGAGCGATCTTTATATTGACGGAGTAATCCTTCCGGTGAATGTGGCACAGGACCATTCCCGGGAAGTTTTAGAGACTATAAAGCAGTGTAAGCTCCTCTGCGATCCTCCTCCTAAGACGATTTTAGGACTGAGTAATGTTTCTCAGAAGGCACTCGATCGTTCTCTGGTTAACAGAACCTACCTGGCAATGGCCGTTGCCTCTGGTCTGGATGCAGCAATACTGGATCCCTTGGATAAAGATTTGATGAACAGTATGATTACTGCTGAACTGTTAATGGGGAAACAGATATATTGCGATAACTATCTTGAGGCCTACAGAAAAAAATAAAAAATGAACACTATACTTACTATCTGTCCCTGGTGTGGATGTGGATGTTCCTTGTTTTTACGAGAAAAAGAGGGGAAGATTGTGGAGGCTTTTCCTTCCTCTGATAGTCCTGTCAGCCAGGGGAGACTCTGTGTTAAAGGATGGAACTGTTATGAGTACGTTAGGAGCCCTCTCCGTCTGGTGAGACCTCTAATGAGAGAGAAGAGCAGGGGATATAGGGAGAGGGCTGACTCTTTAGACGATTTCCGGGAAGTCTCCTGGAGAAAGGCTCTCAAATTTATTGCATCGAAGTTCAAAGATATTCGAGAAAAAGAGGGAAGTATTGCTTTGGGTCTTCTCAGTTCAGCGAAGTGCACCAACGAAGAGAACTACCTGATGATGAAATTGGCTCGCGCTGTTCTTCAAACCAACAATATCGACCACTGTGCTCGTCTTTGCCATTCTTCCACAGTGGTGGGACTGGCGAGAGCTTTTGGAAGTGGTGCAATGACTAATTCCATTGAAGAGATAGAAAAAGCCGAAGTTATTCTGGTTACTGGTTCCAACACAACTGAGCAACATCCGGAAATAGGAGGCAGGATAATAAGGCGAGTCCTGCAAGGGGCAAAACTTATACTTGTAGATCCCCGCAGGATTCATCTTGCCAAATTTGCTACTCTCCATTTGCAAGCCCAACCAGGGACTGATGTTGCCTGGATAAACGGACTTATCCACGTAATTTTAAAAGAGGGTCTTGCGGATTCGGATTTCATCGATAAGCACACAGAAAATTTCTCGTCAATGAGGAAGATAGTAAAGAAATATACGCCCCAATTTGTTGAGGAAATCACTGGAATTCCGGCTAAGAAACTTATAGAGGCGGCCCGAATTTATGGTAGCGCACGGCAAGCAATGATATTCTACGCAATGGGAGTTACCCAGCATGTTACGGGTACTGACAACGTTCTTTCCCTGGCCAATCTTTCTATGGTCACAGGTCATGTTGGCAGACCTTCCACCGGAGTAAATCCTTTAAGGGGTCAGAATAACGTTCAGGGAGCCTGCGATATGGGTGCATTGCCAGATTCATTAACTGGCTACCAGAAAATTGAAGATGGAGATAGTAGAAAAAAATTCGAACAGTGCTGGGATGTGAAACTTCCCACTGTTGCCGGGCTTACGGAGACAGAGATGTTTGTCGCAGGGAATCCCATTCAGGCTCTGTATATAATGGGAGAGAATCCCTTGCTCAGCGAGCCAAATATTGGACGGGTGGAAAAGTTTATGGAATCTTTGGAGTTCTTAGTGGTGCAGGATATCTTCTTTACGGAGACAGCCAGGTGGGCCGACGTAATCCTCCCGGGGAGCTCTTTTGCCGAGAAAGACGGTACTTTTACGAGTACAGAAAGAAGAGTCCAGAGGGTAAGGAAGGTCGTAGAACCTGTAGGAGAAAGTCAAGCTGATTGGAAAATAATCTGCCAGCTGGCAAAAGAGTTGGGATATCCTATGGAGTATTCCCATCCCGCTCAAATTATGGAAGAGATATCTTCCCTCACACCGATATATGGTGGCGTGAGCTATCCTCGACTGGATAAGATTGAAGGGTTGCAGTGGCCCTGTCCGGAAGATAGCCATCCCGGAACGCCTTATCTACACAAAGGAGGATTTAAAAGAGGCAAGGGACTTTTTACTCCTGTGGAATATAAGCCTCCTCAGGAGATTACTGATGAGGAGTATCCTTTCCTCCTCACCACAGGGAGGATCTATCAACACTGGCATACGGGAACGATGAGCAGACTCACCTTCACTCTCCAGAGGGAAGTCCCCCAGGCTTTTGTGGAGATGAATCCCCGGGATGGTCTATTTTTGGGCGTAAGAAATAAACAACTGGTAAAAGTAATTTCTCGCAGAGGAGAAATAATTGCCAAAGCTTTTCTTACTGAAAAGGTAAAGGAAAAGACGATTTTCATTCCTTTCCATTTTTCCGAGGCGGCAGCTAACAGGCTGACTCTGGACAGTCTTGACCCTGAGGCAAAGATACCCGAATATAAAGTTTGTGCGGTCAAGATCGAACTGTGGGGAGAAAATAATTGATTATTTTGACTATAGAAAGAGAAAATCTTTTAAAGTTCCTGGATGAGCTCAAAAGAGAGGCGGAAATTGTAGCTCCTGTTCAAAGGTTAGGAGGAGCGACTTTTGCAGAGATAAAAGATATTAGTGAAGTGAATTTCCTGGAGGGTAATCCTCTTTCTTCGGCCAAACAGTTCTTCTTTCCCCAGACTGATGAACTTTTCCAGTTCCGAAAGGGAGTTTTTTCTTTCAAAGTTGAGGCAAAGAGAAAGAGAAGGATATTATTTGGGATTCGTCCTTGCGATCTGGCAGCCTTAGAGTTTTCTGATAGGTTCTTTTCCCGCGAGCACGGTGGATACGAAGATATCTACTATTGGTTTCGTCGGAGAAATACCATTCTTATTGGTATTAACTGTCTTAGACCGGAAGAGAGCTGTTTCTGCTTTCTTTGTGGAAGCGGGCCGTTTGCCAGGCGAGGTTATGACCTTCAACTGACCCCATTGGAGAACTCTTACCTGGTGGAGGTAGCCTCCTCCCAGGGAGAGAAATTAGTCTCCACTTACTCGGATTTCTTCTCACCAGCCAGCCCTGGTGATAAGAGAGAGAAAGAGATTTTGGAAGAGAAACTGGAAGGAAAATTTTCTCATAAGAGAGTAGAATTAAAGAAAGTTACCAGCAGATTATTAGAAGATGGATTTAGCGGTGCGGTCATAGAGAATGAATTCTGGGAAGAGATAGGAAATCGTTGCCTCGATTGCGGGGGATGTAATTACATATGTCCCACCTGCACCTGTTTCAGTATCCTCGATAAGGCAGATAGAAATATAGAAGTCGGCGAAAGGATGAGGATATGGGATTCTTGTAATTTTTCAGGCTTTACCAGGATGGCCAGTGGAGCTAACCCCGGAGCAAACAAGCGAGATAGAATTAAGAGAAGGTTCTTTTGTAAATTATTATATTCCCAGGAGAATCAAAGCCTTCTGGGATGTGTCGGTTGTGGACGTTGCTGGAAAGTTTGTTATACAGATATCGACATATCAAAAGTCGCCAGTGAGATTCAGCAAAAATGAGAATGACTGATTTTGCAGCAATAATATTGGCTGGGGGAGAAAACTTGAGGCTTCCTCACTTAAAGTCTAATCTTTTAGTGGGAGGAGAGATTCTAATCAAAAGAATTACTCTATCGCTTCTTTCCCTTTTTAAGGATATCCTGATAGTCGGGGATGAGAATAAGTTCGATTATTTGAAAAAACTGATGTATAGTTTTGGAACCTCTGTGAAAATGGTCACCGATGTGGCTGGACCGAAATGCCCGCTGCGTGGCCTATATACTGGTCTTCTCTACTCCCCGGCGAAGTTTAACTTTCTGGTAGGGTGTGATATGCCCTTTCTTCAGAGAGAACTGATATCTTATATGGCCAGGAGAATATCCCGGGCCGATATATTGATTCCTCGCACAGGAGAATTTTTGGAGCCATTACACGCATTCTATTCATCAAGGTGCTTACACAGTATAGAAAAAGTGTTAAGTGAAGGGGAGAAGAAAATGGTCTCCTTTTTCCCTTATGTTGAGGTAGAATATTTAGAAAGGGAAGAGATTGCAATTTTCGATCCCCAGGGTATCTCATTTTTCAATATTAATACTATAGATGACTGGAAAAAGGCAATAGAGATTGAGAAAAAAAGAGGGAAACAACGGTATGGAAGGGAATATTCACAGGTTACCAATATTACGCAGTTACAGAGATAGAAAGAAATGTGTAGAAGATGTCCTGGTAAAGGAATCTTCAATTACCATATCATATAATGGGAGAAAGATAGTCACCCTTCTCTGTACCCCGATTGAAATTATGGAGCTCGCCATAGGGTTTCTCTTCTCTGAGGGGATTCTCTCCCATTTTGAAGAGATAAAGTGTATTTCAGAAGATCCCGAAAGAGGAATAGTAATGGTAGAAGGAAGTGTGGAGAATAGCACTCCAAAGCCTTTCGACAGAGTGGTAACTTCTGGATGTGGACAGGGGATCTTTCCTTCTGAGGAACAAGGAGAGGATGAGATTTCAAGGGGAAGGATTTCTCTTTCCTCTCACTGGATAAGCCAGTTGATCAGAGAATTCTACAAGAGATCTCAATTATACCTTACCACAGGAGGGGTCCACTCGTGTGGTCTGGCTAACAAAGGAGGAATTATTATTTTCAGTGAAGACATAAGCAGGCATAATGCGCTGGATAAAGTTGCAGGAAAATGTGTTATGGAGGGGATTGGGACAAGAGATTCCATAATTCTAACCACGGGAAGGGTCTCCGCAGAAATGGTTATTAAGGCAAAAAGAATGAATGCTACTTTCTTGATATCGCGCGGGGCACCGACTGATCTCTCAGTTGCACTTTCCAAAAAGTTAGGGATAACCTTGATAGGCTTCTGCCGAGGTGAGCGAATGAACATATATTCTCATCCGGAAAGGGTAATATTTAAAGAGAATGGAGAAACTACCTGATATAACAGTCAATCGTTTAAGTATTTATCGCCGTTACGTGAAGTCCCTGCTCCAGAAAGGAAAACCTTTGGTAACTTCTGAGAAGCTGGGGCAGAAGATGCATTTTAATCCTTCTCAAATCCGTCGAGACCTTTCCTATGCGGGGCAGTTTGGTGAGAGAGGAAAAGGCTACAACGTAAAGAGGCTTTCCGATGGACTGGATAAGACCCTGGGATTGGATAGGAAGTGGGAGGTGGCATTGGTAGGCGCCGGGAATTTGGGGAGGGCACTTTCTGCCCATCCTGGTTTCAGGCAACACGGATTCGAAATTTCAGCCATCTTTGACAACTCGCCAGCAAAAATAGGAAAGACCTGGCAGGGAGTGGAGATTTTTAATATAAAGCAGATGCCAGAAGTGGTAAAAGGGAGAAAGATAAAAATTGCAATTATCGCTGTACCTTATTTTTCCGCCCAACAGGTTGCGGGAATTTTGATTCGTTCAGGGGTGAAAGCGATCCTAAACTTTGCTCCATATAAACTCGTGGTGCCGGAAGGGCTGAAATTAAAAAATATAGACTTGTCTACGGAACTACAGAGCTTGAGCTGTTTCTTGACCAAATAAATCTTAAAGATTTGCTTGACGCTTGCCTGGCTTATTTTGTATAATCAAAACTTAAAATTTTGTAAGATTTAAATTTTTTTGAGGCATTTGTGAAAAATTTCACAAGGTGCACTGGTTGACATACATTATGAAATTTTGCATAAATAAAACGGATTGGGAAAAATTTCTGGGACAGATTTCAAAAACTTATCGTATTTATGCTCCCCAAGAGGTATATGGCGAACTAGCCTATCAGCTTTTGTCTCCAGAAAATGTTAGCAAGGCCATTTATGATACTTACCGGGCAGTGCAGCCTTTAAAGACCTTCTTCTCTTTACCGCAGGAAAAGGTGACAGTGGTTATTCCCCAGGCAGAGAAAACGATAGTTCTGGGAGTTAAGAACTGTGACCTTAAGGCGGTTTCAGTTATGGATAAGATTTTTCTGGAAGGGGAATTTGTGGATCCTTTTTATAAACAGAGAAGAGAGACCACCCTCATTGTTTCCTCCGATTGTTACCAACCAAAGGATACATGTTTTTGTACTTTGCTAGACAATAACCCTTTTCCGGAAGGAGGGTTTGATCTCAACCTCTCTCCCATAGATAATGGCTTTCTCATGGAAGTGGGTTCATCAAAGGGGGAAAGCTTTATCGCTCCTATAAGAGAAGATTTGAAAGAAGCAACTCCTGACTTAATGGAGAAGAGAGAAAAGAAGAGAAAAACGGCGAAGCAAAGAGTGATAGAGGTAAACAGGGAATTCAGGACGGAGAGACCCTTCCCCACTGTTGTAAAGGAAGAATATGCTTCGTCTGAGTGGGAAGAGGCAGCCAAAACCTGCGTGGAATGTGGAGCCTGCACCAACATATGTCCTTCCTGTTACTGTTTTCTCCTTGTGGATACAAAAGATGAGGGTAAATTTCCCAAGGTCAAGTTTTGGGATTCCTGCCAGCATACTGGCTTTGCCCGGGTCGCTGCAGGTGTCAATCCCCGGGCAAAATTATATGAAAGGTTGAGGAATAGATATTTGTGCAAGTATGAGTACAGGCCAGAAAATTTTGGAATTGTTGCCTGTACAGGTTGTGGTCGCTGCGTGGAAGCCTGCCAGGGAAAAATAGACAAAAGAGAAGTGATAAAAAAATTAGAAGAAAGAAGTGGAGAAACGTGAATGGTAGAGAACCCCTATTTACCTATTGAAGCTAAAGTTGAGAAGATTATTGACGAGACTCCTAACATAAAGACTTTTGTGTTGAAGCCGAGCCGAAAAGTCAAATTCGAAACTGGCCAATTCATTCAACTGAGTATACCTGGTATTGGCGAGGCACCCTTTACTCCCTCCTCTTCTCCCTACCAGACTGAAAAAATAGAGGTAACCATAATGAAGGCCGGACTTCTGACCGGCAAATTGCATGAGATGAGAGAGGGAGAAATAGTAGGCATTCGCGGCCCTTATGGTCAGGGATATCCTTTCGATGATTTCTACAATAAGGAAGTTCTAATTCTGGGTGGAGGAGTGGGCATGGCGCCCCTGAGATCTCTAGTTCTTACTCTTCTGGAAAATGTAAATAAATTCAGCCGGATAGTTCTCTGTTATGGAGCGAAGAGTCCTGAGGATATAGTTTATAAAGATGCATTTCCTGAATGGCGGAAAAAAAGGAAATTGGAAATCTTAAGAAGTGTGGATAAAGCGGCTCCTGGGTGGAGTGAAACCGAAGGACTGGTGACTGTGCTTCTTGACAAAATCGAGATGGATTTAAGAAATTCTGTAGGTATAGTTTGTGGACCTCCCATTATGATGAAATTCGGCACGCTAAAGCTCCTGGATTTAGGATACAAACCTGAGAGTATCTATCTTTCTATGGAGAAAAATATGTCTTGCGGTCTGGGTAAATGTGGACACTGTGCACTGGGTAAATATTATGTTTGCAAAGATGGCCCGGTTTTCAGATACGATCTGATAAAGGATATCCCGGATATCTGGTTGTAGCTCGGGATTTGGTTCGCTCGCTAAGAGTTCAAAATATAGTTTGTTCATCGTTGGGGGAATTTCTTAACGACAAAAAACTTCGGACTTTGCAGGGCGCAAAAATAAACTCCTCCGATAAATCGGAGTCGAACAAATTTTTGCTTGGAAGCAGATGTGTCGTCCTTGTTTTTTGTCTGAAATTCCAAAAACTCTTCACAAACTATCTTTTGAAGATTAGGAAAAGATGAAAAAATTGTTTATTGATTTGGAAGGATGTTCTAAATGTAAAGACTGCACGGTCTCCTGCAGTTATTTCTACCATCCTGACAATAATGGAGTAACCAATTTAAGGGAGTTGGCACATCTTGCTCTAATCTGCAGGCATTGCGAGGAAGCTCCCTGCGTTAAAGTCTGCCCGGAAGAAGCACTGGAAAAGCAGAAGGACGGAGTATTGAAAAGATATAATATGCGTTGCATTGCCTGCAGGTCTTGCATGGTGGCTTGCCCTTTTGGAACGATTTATCCAGAAACTATTCCCTACCTCGTCTCTGCTTGCGACTATTGCCTGGATCGGGCTAATGGAAAGCCGCCCCTCTGTGTAGAGACTTGCCCGGAGAAAGTGATCAGATACGAAGAAGTTGAACAAGACCCAAAAAAGAACTATTTTGCTGTGGGAAAGAATCTAGTAGTCCACTATATTCCCTGGGAAAGAGAGTAAGAATGGCAAAGACTCTATTTTACTTCATAGTATTTCCTGGGTTTTTGTTTACCGCATTGATAGGCTTGTTAGTTAGTTGGATTGACCGAAAGGTGACTGCCCGGGTGCAGTGGCGAGTAGGGCCGCCGATACTGCAACCCTTTTACGATTTTGTAAAGCTTTTGGGTAAGGAGACGATTGCTCCTCAAGCCGGCTCGAAATTGACCTTTCTTTTTTCCCCGATTTTTGGATTAGCTGCAGCGACTGTTGTTTCCACTATACTTTGGCTGGTGATGATTTCACCAGAGAAGACTTTTCTGGGAGACTTGATTGTGGTTATCTATCTTTTGACAATTCCGTCCATAAGCATAATTATAGGTGGCTTCGCTTCGGGAAATCCCCTGGCTTCTTTAGGCGCTTCCCGGGAGATGAAAATGGTTTTGGCATACGAGTTACCCTTCATTCTGGCTGTTTTCACTCCCGTTATTAAAGCGCAAGGCATAATCAGGCTTGGCGATTTACTGCAATATCAATGGGCAAATAGTATCTTCCTCAATTCCTGGTCTGGATTTATTGCTTTTGTTGTGGCTATAATCTGTATGCAGGCAAAACTGGCTTTAGTCCCCTTTGACATTCCCGAGGCAGAAACTGAGATAATTGCCGGCCCATATATTGAATATTCTGGAGCTCCTTTGGCCCTTCACAAACTTACTCGCTGGATGATGTTGTTTGTGGTCCCGATGTTTTTGGTAGTTATGTTTATGGGGGGTATTCTATTCTCCGGCTGGCATATTTTATGGGGTATACTAAAATACGTTCTCCTCTTGGTGATTATTATTCTAATACGTAATACTAATCCCCGACTTCGCATTGACCAGGCTATAAAGTTTTTCTGGGGACCGATGACAATCTTGGCAGTTATAGGCGTAATTCTTGCATTTTTGGGGATATAAGTATGGACCTTAAGACAAAAGCATTAACTAAATCCATATGGGTCTTCCATTTTGCAGCCGCTTCTTGCAATAACTGTGATATAGAAATTCTCGATGCTCTAACTCCTAAGTTTGATCTGGAAAGATTCGGTATTCTTTTGGTGGGAAGTATTCGTCATGCTGATGTTATTCTGGCTACCGGTGCGATTTCGCACAAAGCAGCAGTGAGGTTAAAAAGACTCTATGAGCAGGCTCCCCAACCCTGTCTGGTTGTGGCAGTCGGTTCCTGCGCCTGTTCAATGTGTATATTCCGGGATTCTTATAACATGGCTGGACCTTTTGATGGACTTGTTCCTGTTCATGCATATATCCCCGGTTGCCCACCAAAACCAGAAGCAATAATTATGGGAGTAGTCAAACTGATTAAGGCGTTAAGGAAAGGTTGATTTGATGGCAGAAGAAATTTTGGCAAGAATAAAAGATGAATTCTCTAAAAAGATTCTCAAAGTCTTTGAGAAGTCTCGTCGTCGAATATATATTGATTTTGACTCAAAGGATATACCCCAAGTGGTAAGTTTCCTATTCCGGGAAATGGGAGGACGATTAGCTACTGCCACCGGGATAGATGCCCGGAAGAATATAGAAATACTCTACCACTTTTCCTTTGATAGTTCAGGAACAATCGTTTCTCTACGCACTTTGGTTGATAAGAAAAATCCTGAAATAGAATCAATAACTCCCATAATAAAAGGTGCAGAGTGGATAGAAAGAGAGATACACGAACTTTTGGGAGTGAATTTCAGAAACCATCCCAACTTGAAAAGGCTACTCTTATTTGAA
>SMTZ1_10006448_pt1 | contig 11802 bp, 9 predicted proteins | sample DeeMarSWOR136_30_FD_25667 | JGI IMG/M metagenome (IMG submission 25667) | reverse complement strand
GACCATTTAAAGCTCAAGCACATTGACCACGGAATCAGGATGCAACATCCTTCTGAATATGACCGATTGGCAATGAAAGAAAAATATGGGCTGAGAGAGTTTTTTCTCGTTACCACGCTGGGGCTATTGTCCCCTGATAAAGGAATCCAGTATAGCATTAGAGCCTATGGGAAGTTTTTAAGAGAGGCCTGTACGGGCAACCAAAGAGAAAGAATAGTGTATTTAATTGCAGGTCAATACCATCCAGATTTTGTTCGAGCGGATGGGGGGACGGAATACCGAAAATATCAAGTCACTCTAACTAAAGCGCTGGAAGAGTCCAAACTGAAATGGTACAAGGTTAAAGGGCTCAAAGGTGTGGATGTTAAGCAGCACGACGTTGTCTTTCTTGACACCTTTTTGGATGAAAGTACTTTCTTGGAATTTTATGGTGCTACCAACGTCATGCTGCTCCCCTATCTCAATATGTTTCAGACCTCGAGTGGTATATTGGCTGATACTTTAGGCTCCAGCAGAGTTGCTATAGCAACTAAATTTCGTTGTGCTCTGGAGCTTATTCATTCAAACAAATATTGTCCGAGTGGCCTAGTCATTGGCAGATATGCCAGAGGTATTTTGGTCGACGCTGGGGAAGCTTCGGTGGAACAAATAGCCGAAGCGCTTGATTTTTTAGTTTTTAACCAAAATAAACGCCTTGCTATGGAAAAAGAGGCGCACCAGAGAGGTTTCCAGATGCAGTGGAATAACAGCGCTTGGGCATTACTGCAACATATTAAGTTTATCAGAGAAGAAAAAGAATTAGTTACGGGCAGAGCGGAGATATTCACAAGAGAAAAAACATCTATCTATCAGTCTGATATGACTGATTTCTTAGCGCCTGTGAGTAGCCTTAAAGGCACATTCGCACATACAAAAAATCAGCCATGCAGTCGTTGAAATCGGCAGCATCGAAAATCTTTGTGCATCAACTTGATATGTTTCGGAGTCACGCATGCTGATACGTATTGTCTAAACGCTTACCGTAAATTTCTGTGCCCCGACAGTGAGGATGCGGAGCAAAGAAACATCATGTTCTTCCTTTGGTTTTCTTCCTTGTTCATAGCACTGAAGCCGAGGGGCCATTACTTAGGCTTAATGCAGGAATTCGCCAGAAAAAGTGATACGATCTCATATTGTTTCTTAACCTTCTCCAGTGCCGGCCTCTTCAAATTAAGTAAGGTAAACCGATATTTTCTTCTTGTCACCTCGCTGAAGAGTTGGCTTGATCCGCGGCAGGCTATCGATGTAGGCGGTTGAGACATATAATTTGTCCATGGTCATTCCGTACCGGCGTGCTAGTTGAGGGAACTATAGGCGTTGGAAATAAGCCTCAATTTTAGCTAAGTGACCCTGACAAAGGATCGGTCGAGGCCGTGTACTTCTTACTATCTTAATCAGCACACAACAGGGTCTCTTCAGCCTCCAATGTTTTCAACTTCTCTTGCAGAAATTGACTTGACGCCAGCGATATAGCATCATACGTACGCTCTGGCTCTGGGTGCAGTTCGAAATTAAGCTTCGCTATATCAGGGGTTTCCTGCCAAACATTGCAGACATAACTGCAGTATTCTTGTTCTATGTCCGCTACCATGGCACAACCTCCGTCTTGCGTATCCCTTGGACCATTTTTCAATATTCTCAAGCCGTTCTCCCTGCAATTGCGACTCAAGCCGGGCACTTCCTATTCCATCTTCTCCAAATTTCATCAGGAAGAATTTGAGCAACAAGCGTGCCAAACGATGAGATTAAGTTGACAAAAAGCCCCAACTTTCTGGCAAGCAAAGGCTTATGATGATTAAAATTTTTCAGAGAAGAAATTTCCATAAAGCTTATGATGGTCTTTGTACATATATTTGCGCCTCTAAAGTAAAAAAACCTTCCATTTTTGTAAAAGCTAACAACGTATGTGCAGATGCATTGGAGGGCAAAAACAAGGATGTTAGTAAGCATGAAGACTCGCCAACGGTCGTTCCATATTTAGGGGAGCATTAAATTTAGAAAATACAACATTATTTGACAGAAAGGAGTTGTTTGAAAAACCTTAAAAGAGTGTTATACTGAGAGGGTTAACTTGAAGGTCATGGTGAAGTGATATTATGGCTGCGAAGAGAAAGGTCGTGAAGAAACCCGTTAAGAACGAAGAAAAAGCGAGGCGTGTCAGCCGAAAAAAACAAGTGGAACCAAAAGTAAGATCTGCAGCAAAAGCGGAAAAGAACTTTCCAATTGTCGGTCTTGGTGCTTCAGCGGGTGGATTAGAGGCTCTTGAGGGCTTTTTCTCGCATATGCCGTCCAACAGCGGGATGGCATTCGTGGTGATCCAGCATTTAGCTCCGAAGCATAAGAGCATAATGGGCTCACTTCTGCAGAAATATACCGGCATGCAGATTCATCAGATCGTAGATGGGGTCAAGGTCCAGCCTAACTGCATTTACCTTAATCCCGCCGATAAAGATGTTGAGATTGTTAATCGCAGCCTGCTTTTGATGGAACCGAGGGGAACTCACGCAGCCAGGCTTCCAATCGACCACTTTTTTTGCTCCTTAGCTGAGGATCAGGCCGAAAGAGCAATCTGTATTGTGTTATCCGGAACAGGAACGGACGGCAGCTCTGGTGTCAGGGCGATCAAGGATAAAGGTGGGATGACTTTGGCCCAGGATGCAGAGCAGGCCAAATATGACAATATGCCCAGGAGCGCGATGGCCACGAGTATGGTCGATCACATTCTTGTTGTAGAAAAGATGCCTGAAGTACTAATAAAATACTCCCGACACCCTTATGTTGAGGGTCTTCCCAGGGTTATTACGCCGGAGCAGCAATACATGGCATCGTTGAAAAAGATATTTGGTCTGATCCGCAGCAGAACGGGGCACGACTTTTCCAACTACAAGCAGAATACGATCCAGCGTCGCATTGAAAGGCGGATGGCGGTTCATCAGATCGACAAGATAGGCGATTACGTTAGATATCTTACGGAAGAGTCTGGAGAAATAGACGCACTGTTCAAGGACATGCTGATTATGGTGACTAATTTTTTCAGGGATCCTAAGGCGTTTGCGTGCCTGGAAAAGAAGGTGATCCCTTCTCTGCTGAAATCTGCCAGCGCAGAGATTCCGCTCCGTATCTGGGTTCCAGGGTGCGGGACGGGAGAAGAGGCGTATTCTCTGGCAATTCTGGTTGCCGAGGCCATAGCGAATATGGGCAGTCATATAGAAGTTCAGATCTTTGGTACGGACTTAGATGCCAACGCAATCGAGCTTGCCCGGGTGGGCGTGTTTGGTGAAGCAATTGCCGCCAACGTAACGGCAGAACGATTGAAGCGTTTTTTCATAAAAGAGGAAAATACATACAAGGTTAAAAAGCAGGTTCGTGAGATGCTGGTTTTCGCAGTTCAGAACCTGATCAAGGATGCGCCATTTTCGAAGCTGAGCCTGGTAAGCTGCAGGAACCTACTTATTTACATGGACACTGTACTTCAGAAAAAGATACTGCCGCTATTCCATTATATACTGAATCCAGACGGATATTTGTTTTTGGGCTCGTCTGAGACGCTCGGCGAGTTTAGTGACTGTTTTAGCCCTGTTGATACTAAGTGGAAGATCTTTAAGCGTAAGCAAGCTGCAGTGGCGAGAGATGTAGAACATCCGATTCTACCGTTTTATAATGTAACCTTTGAGCCTCAGCCAGCGGAGGAAAAGGGTAAATTGCATGAGGTTGATATCCGCCAGTTGGCTGAACGGATAATGCTTCAAAGCTATGTGCCTCCCGGTGTTCTGATCAACGAGAAATACGAGATTCTGTACTTCTATGGCCAGACGGACAAGTACCTGTCGCTGCCGAGTGGAGAGCCAAGTTTCAATATCCTGAAAATAGTCAGGGAAGAACTGCGTTATAGACTTAAAACGCTGCTGTATAATGCTTTCAAAGAAAAAAAGGCGGTTTCAGCCAAAGGCCTGGAAGTACGAGACGGCGCGGTCTCTGGGAAAATCAGCCTCGAAGTTAAGCCTATTACTGATGCACCAGATGGTAACAGTCTGATGATGGTTATATTTGAGAGCAAAGCACTTGCTCCCAAGGCCGCAAGAAGGAAAAAGCGAGAAGATATAACAATTGACAAACGTGTAACGGCCCTGGAGCAGGAATTGACTTCGACGAAGGAGTACCTCCAGACTACAATTGAGGAACTGGAGACGTCGAATGAAGAGCTTAAATCGACAAATGAGGAATTGCAGTCCACAAACGAGGAGCTTCAGAGTACCAATGAAGAATTGGAGACGTCTCGAGAGGAACTGCAATCGACTAACGAGGAACTGGAGACAGTTAACGCAGAGCTTCAGGACAAAGTAATCCAGTTGTCGGGCGCCAATGATGATCTGAATAACCTGTTTGGCAGTACCCGGATTGCGACAATATTTCTGGATATGGATCTGTGTATCAGGAGGTTTACTCCGACGGCGACGGATATTTTTAATCTGAGGCAGAACGATATCGGACGTCCTATCAGTGATATTACTTCAAAAGTCGAGTATTTCAATATCCGTGAAGATGCCAGGGATGTACTTGAGACACTCCGTACAAAAGAAACTGAAGTATGTACCAGGTCCGGCAATTGGTTTTCCATGCGCATTCTTCCCTATCGAACACTGGAGAATATGACTGACGGAGTGGTTATTACGTTTGTGAATATAGACAAGAGTAAAGAGGGTAAAGAACTGAGACGTTTGGCCACAGTGGTTAAGGATTCGAATGACGCGATCACAGTACAGGAGCTCGATGGAAGTATTACGGCATGGAACCTGGGCGCCGAACGAATGTACGGTTACAGCGAATCTGAAGCATTAAAAATGAATATATCCGAGTTGGTTCCGGAGGCGAAAAAGAAAAAAGCATTGGATTTAGTCAGACACATTGTGAGTGGCAAAACTATAGATTCACTGGCGACTCAGCGTTTAACAAAAGACGGGCGCATTCTTGAAGTTTGGCTGACAGCCACAAGGCTGGTTGATGAGGAAGGTAACGTTGTATCGGTTGCAACGACAGAACGTGACATCACAGAATGGAAACAGTCGAAGAAAGAAGTTTGAGCTTGCCAGTGTGAAGTTAGAAGCCATATTTGCGTATTTTCTTAGGTGTACATTAGAATGCAGAGAGAAAGGGACGAGCAAAAGCAGTCGTCGGAGCTGCGAAAGAGGGCAGAGAAAAAGATTGAAAGGCGTATATCAAGTTTTGATGAGCAGCCTTCGGCAGACTTAAAACAGGTACTTCACGAGCTTCAGGTCCATCAGATTGAGATTGAAATGCAGAATGAAGAGCTTCGCAGGGCATCCCATGAACTGGAAGAATCCCAGCGTAGATATTTAGATATATATGAGTTTGCGCCTATAGGTTATTTTGTGTTTGATATAAATGGCTTTATTACTGAAGTAAATCTTACCGGTGCTAGCCTGCTGGGCGGCGAAAGGAGTCGTTATATAAACACACCATTTTCTCGCTATGTCGAAAGACACGATCGAGACCGGTTTAATTTATACTTCAGGCAGGTTCTTGAAACGCATTGCAGTGATACTTGTGAAATTGCCCTCAATAAAAGGGATGGAACGGTACTCTTCGTCCAACTTAAAAGCCAAGTGGGTAAGGATTCTAAGGGTAACATCCGCCAACTGCTAACAGCTATAACTGATATTACAGAACGCACGCTGGCGGAGAAAAAAACAAAGGTTTCAGAAGCACGCTATAGAGGATTGTTTGAGGCTAGTCGTGAGGCAATTTTAATTATTGATGCAAGTACAGGACAAATCGTAGAAGCCACTCCGTCTATAGAAAATTTTCTAGGATATTCGCGCACGGAATTTATAGGAAAAGAATTCTGGAAAATCGCTCTGTTTAAAGACATTGCAACAAGCCGGGAACAGTTTCTAAGATTACAAAGGCAGAAGTCTGTTCATTATGAAGATTTGCAACTTAAAAAGAAATCAGGAGAGAAAACAAACGTCGAGTTCGTCAGCAATATGTATAATGTCGAACATGCAAAGGTGATCCAATGCAACATAAGAGACATCACCGATCGTAAGCTGGCTAAGGACCGCCAGAAGTTTATTATCCAAATCCTTGAGTGTATAAATAAAGAAGCCACCGGAGAGTCGTCTTTTATTCGTCGTGCTCTTGAGCTTATAAAGGAATTTACAGGTGTTGCTGCTGTTGGGATTCGTCTGCAAAAAGATCATGATTACCCTTATTTAGAAGTAAACGGCTTTTCGGGCCACTTTGTTGAGGCCGAGAATCATCTTTGTGCTCGCCGCAAAACTGGTGAGGTAATCTGCGATTCGCAAGGACATCAGGTCTTGGTATGTATGTGTGGGTGTGTTTTGTCCGGACGAACAGATGCAAAACTGCATTATTTTACCAAGAATGGCAGCTTTTGGACAAACAGTACTACCAAACTACAATTGGATTTTCCACAAAACCAACATTTCAAGTTCTTACGAAACCAATGCAACAAGGAAGGATACGAATCTGTCGCCCTTGTTCCAATGCGTTCAAATAACAAAATCATAGGGCTGCTACAGATAAATGACTATAGTACCGGACGCTTTACGCCTGAGATGATTCACTTCTTTGAGGGAATTGGAGCTAGTCTCGGAATAGCATTAGCAAGGATGAGAACCGAGCAGGATATCCAGAGAATTAACCAAGAGCTTGAGCAGCGTGTAGCCGAGCGTACAGCGGAAATAAAAAGGTCTAATAAAGAGCTTAGGCGGCAGATCAAAGAACGCGAACGGCTCGAAACAGAGATACTGGGTATTAGTGATAGGGAGCAGAAGCTGCTAGGACGACAGTTACATGATGATGTCGGCCAACAGTATGCAGGAACTGCGCTAATGCTAAAAGCGTTAGAAGAGAAACTTACCACCGTTTTGCCCGAAGATGCCCTCTTTGTGGCAAAAATAGCAAATCAGGTTGATAAGACAATGGACCATATAAGGCAAATAACCAGGGGGCTTTCTCCTGTAGATTTAGACAAGGACAACTTAATAGACGCGCTGAAGGAATTGTCGGCGTCTACACGCGACCTTGGCATTCACTGTACATGCCGATACAGCAAGAAAATTTCTCTATCTAACAATGCCATGGCTATAAACATATACCGTATCACGCAGGAAGCAATTACTAATGCAATCAAACATGGTAAAGCTAAGAATATTCAAATAAAAGTGACTTGCAATAGAAACCAAATAGAGCTTACGGTGCAAAACGATGGCCTGGATTTTCAGGATGTGCTACCTGAGAGCAAAGGGATGGGTTTGGAGATTATGCATTACCGTGCCGGGCTGGTCAAGGGTTCACTCAATGTTTGCAGGGGTGTTAATGGTGGGACAATCGTGACTTTGCATGTTCCCAAATGAAAACGGTAATAACATTAAGGAAAATTCTGATCTAAAAGAAAGCGGAATCCTGGCATGACCGAAGAAAAGAAAATAAGAATCATGATCGTTGATGATCACCCTATCTTTAGGCAAGGGCTAACAGAGCTCATAAATCGTCAACAATACTTGATGGTTTGTGGCGAAGCTGAGGATGCTCCTGAAGCTATGAGGGCGATCAAAAAACAAAAGCCTGATATGGTTGTTACTGATATTTCCCTCAAAACGACAAATGGTTTAGAACTAATCAAGGATATCAGAGCTCAGTACCCAAATATCCCTATTGTGGCAATTTCTATGCACGAAGAGTGCTATTATGCAGAGCGGGCTCTTCGAGCAGGTGCAAAGGGTTATATTACCAAGCAGCAAGCCCCTAAAGAAGTTGTTGTTGCGATTAGAGAAATCCTGAGTGGCAAACCATACGTCAGTTCCGAAATGACAACAAAAATGCTGGCCAATCTTATTGATGACAAAAGCGAATGTGAAACTTCACCAATTGACTGTTTGAGTGACCGTGAGATGGAAGTGTTTCGCCTAATCAGCAAAGGGTTGGGGGTAAGCCAAATAGCAGAAAAGCTGGCTTTAAGTGTGAAGACTATCGAGACTTTTCGTATGCACATAAGGGAGAAGCTAGATCTGGCGGACGCCAGTGAACTGCGTCAATACGCTATTCAGTGGAGCCGGGACAACAAATAGTGATTTTTGAGTGTGTTTACTTATGTCTACGTGATCAAGTAGTGGCAACTACAGCTGAAGTAATCGAGGTAATTGCATCTCTGGCCTCTTTAAAAACACTCAGGTTTCGAAGTTCAAAAGCAGGCATCAGCGAGGTTTGTTGCTTCAATAGTTTCCAGTAGGTTCCTCCAATTCTCGGCCATGTTATGCTTCTTCCATAATTATACGCTCGCCTTCTCATTTCGGCACAGGCAGCTTCGTCGTTGACTATTTCCTTTATTGTTTGTGCCAGATGTCCCGAGTCGCCGAAGTTGAATAATCTGCCCCGTCCGTTGGCTAGCAAGTCTGCAACGGCCCAGTAAGCAGTGGATACGACGGCCTTGCCTGCTCCAACGGCAAAAGCAAGAGTACCGCTTGTCAACTGTTCGGCGTTCAGATATGGTGTGACATAGATATCGGCCGCGATAAGGAACTCAAACAACTCGGAATCGCTTACAAAACGGTTATGAAAGACTACGTTATTTTGAAGTTTCAATTTCGAGACTATTCTTTTTAGCTTATGCTCGTAAATTGGACCCTCGCATCGCAATACTTCCGGGTGCGTGGCACCCACAACAACATATAGAATGTTCGGATCTGACTTTATGATGGAGGGCAAGGCCCGTAACATGACTTCTATACCCTTGTTTTGGCTCAGAAACCCAAAGGTGAGGATCATTTTTCTGCCTGATATACCCAGTCTTTTTTTGCATAGGTCGCTTCCGCTGAATGGCAAATCCGGTATGCCATGAGGAATCAGTATTATCTTGTGTTCCGGTAGGCCATAAATGTTCCGAAGCATTTCGATGCCGTGTTTATTCATAATTATTATTTTATCAGAAAGCCGGCACACTTCGGTAAGAGAATCAAGATATTCTATAGGCGGCTTTTGAAGTATTGTGTGCAGGGTTGTTATTACGGGGACATTAATTCTTTCGAGCAAAAGATTGATATACGAACTGCCAGGTCCTCCGAAAAGACCGAATTCATGTTGAATTGAGACGGCTTCCACACTGGAAGAATTAATGTAATCAGCGGCCAAGATATAATCGCTCTTGATGTTCTTGCGGATGTTTATTTTCACAGGATCGTCGTAGCTTAGCGTGTTATCGGATTGTATTGCGATAACTATTGGCTTAAATCGACCGGCCGATGCCAATCCAATGTTTTTGATCAGATCCGAGGTAAATGTGGCAATTCCACACTTTCTTGGTTTGTAAGTGCAAACGAACGCAATCTTCTTTACTGAATTTATTGCTATCATTGCCGGCACCCCCGAAAATTAAAAAAAGACTATCTAATAGGATGTTTTCTTAGCCACTGTCCTTCACAGTTGTTTTCGATGCACTCGTACCAGATATATAAGATTCTATTTTCGATGCATCGGTCCACCTCTGTCATTCGGGATCCACATTCGGGGCAGGAATTCTGATATTGTGCTCGTTGGTCTCTGATATTTACGGTGTTTGCAACTTCGGCATTCATTTCTCTGAATCCTCTCGATCTTTAATTATGAGAAGAACACGTAAACCGCAGTTCTCCATTTTTCATACTCTAACTCTTTGGCCTATAACACGTTCGTTTTTGCGTATCGGCAAAAGTCTAATTTTAATAAATAGGACAAAAGTCTGTTTTTTCTACCCCTGAAAAGACTTACCCTCTCTCAGACAAAGGTCCTATAACAAAGACAAGAGGGGTTAGCCAAGATTTCTCATATGCACGCCTTAATAGCATCGCTTCGGCTCCTTAGGCCCGTCCCCGAAGCCAACAAAATTCTAATCTTTACAGCCTGATAAGGTTTTGCCGCCACCACTAATTCTCTTAACGTATAACCTTTGCAAGAAGCTTATCAAGAATTCCATCTATTTTTTCATCACACTCATATCTTCCTTCGGCGAGCTGCTGCCAAACTGTAATAATGCGATGCCTCCGAGATTTTGGCAGCGAAGATATCCTTAGCAACAATCGATCCATTTTCTCTGATTGCATTTTACCGCCGGGAGTAAAGTCCGTTATGCCACCGGCTCCTTTGTCGATTACGATCAATTCACTCTTGCATTGGGTTAAAACCGGCATTTTCAGCTTCCTTTCATATTGGCGGTCACATACGCAAAAAGAATTTGCTTGTATAAATCATCTGTTAAATTCGCAACTTCTATTGTTGCCGCTATTTTCAGCCAGACTTGCCAGAAACAGCTTTGTGTGCCTGTCAAACCCGGCTTCGGAGGAGGATATAGGCTTTTGTTTATACTTGCTACAGTTTCCAAATCCGATGCCGCAATTCTCCATTTTTCATACTCTAAAGTTTTGGCATACAACACGTTCATTCTTGCATATCGGCAAAATCTTAATTTTCCCAAATAGGACAAAAGTCTGTTTTTTCCACCCGTGAGAAGACTTACCTCCTATCAGACAAATGCCCGATAACACAGGCAAGAGAGGTTAGATAAGATGACTACGGTCCCAGGTTAGGATCAGACATACGTCCGATAACACAGGCAAGAGGGGGGTAGATAAGATGACTACGGTCCCAGGTTAGGAATTGAAACATGTATGCTCAAGGTATAACTAAATATAGAAAACTGTACATAATCGATATCTCGGCAGTTGGTTCCCGCATAAAAACTCAGAAACAATTGGAATAGGAATAATATTAGCCAGTCGACTGTTCTTGCTGTTTTTCGGGCTCGGATTTCGGCTGCTCGCTTTTGGCTTGTTCGGCGGCCAACAAATCAGTTACGGTGGGCTTGTCCAGCAGGCCACCTTCCAGGATTAATTTCACCTCGTCGGCGTCAAGGGTTTCGTATTTCAGCAGGGCCTTACCTATGTTTTCGAGTTTTTCTTTATTTGCTTCTATTAATTCTTTTGCTTTCGTATATGCCTGGTCGGTAACCTTTTTGACCTCGGCGTCGATTGCCTCTGCTGTTCTTTCAGAATAGTCTTTCTCAGGAGGCATCGCGTACACCATATCTTTAACGCTAAAATCCGGTCCGTAGCTGATCGGGCCGAGTTCTTCACTCATACCCCAGGTCAAAACCATTTGCTTTGCGATATTAGTCGCCTGTTGAATATCCGACTGTGCGCCGCTGGATATGTCATCACAGAACAATTCTTCCGCAATTCGGCCTCCGAAGCAAACCTGCAAAAGTGCCATGCAATATCTTTTCGTAAATATGGTCCTGTCTTTTTCCGGCAGGGCAAAAGTCGCTCCACCCATAGGCCCACGAGGAATGATGCTTACCTTGTGAAGCGGGTCGGCATCTTCAAGCAGCGATTGCACAAGCGTATGGCCGGCTTCGTGATAAGCGGTAATTTCTTTTTCCTTCTGGTCGATGACCCTGCTCTTTTTCGCTCTTCCCCATCGGACCTTGTCCCGCGCTTCTTCCAGATCGGCCATCTCGATATGGTCTTTGTTGGCCATTGTTGCCGCCAATGCTGCTTCGTTAATAATGGCTGCCAGGTCCGCTCCGCTGAACATAGGTGTCCCGCGTGCCAACCTCTCCAAGCTGGAATCGGGCCCTATTTTTACTTTTTTGGCATGGACCCTCAATATCTCAACTCGTCCTTTCAGGTCCGGCAGCGGCACAAAGATTTGCCTGTCGAACCGACCCGGTCGTGTCAGTGCATGATC
>SMTZ1_10006447_pt1 | contig 11802 bp, 10 predicted proteins | sample DeeMarSWOR136_30_FD_25667 | JGI IMG/M metagenome (IMG submission 25667) | reverse complement strand
ATCTGAAACTCCGAATTTCTCATATTCATCAAGCTTAATAGGAATTTCTTTTGAAGCGCAACATAAATGGTTTTTTATGATGTATTTGTTATTTAAAGTGATGAGTATCTCTTCTTTGATCGGGCCGAATAACTGATTAGGATTATGAATATAAAATAAGTCTAATGGATCTGGCATCGGAATAAGAGTTGAAATGGAGAGGTCTTCTCCTCTACCAGATCGTCCTATTTGTTGTTTGAAACTTGAGATCGTTCCTGGGAATCCAGAACTTATTGTAGCATCTAGTGAACCAATATCAATCCCCAATTCAAGTGCATTGGTAGAACTTATACCTAAAATCTTTTTATTTTTGAAATTTTGTTCTATTTCTCTCCTTTTAGATTTACTAATGCCAGCCCGATAACTAAATATTTTATCTTGTAAGCTGGGGACTGCAGCTCTTGTCCATATTGCTTGTAATTCAGCCATTTTTCTTGATAATGTAAAAGTTAATGTTTGTATTCCATCTTTAAACTTCAAATGGCTGAGAAAAAGATTTTTAGTTTCTTGATGCGGTGATCGATATTTTTTAGATATATTGTCAAAGGGTAAATCCCATAAGATTACTTTTTTAGCTCCTGATGGAGAATCATCTCTATCTACAACCTCAAATTCCTCCCCTATTAATTTTTGGCAGAAACTTCTGGGGTTATTAATCGTAGCACTAGATAGGATCCACTGAGGTTTCACATTATAATTATTCAGGATTCTTTTTAATCTTCTGAGCAGTAAAGCGAAATTAGAACCAAATATTCCTCTGTAAATATGAATTTCGTCCAAAATAATATATTTTAAATTTTGACAAATCCTCCTCCACTTTTGTTTGAACCAAGGCAAATAGAAATGGAGTCCATAAGGATTAGTAATAATTACGTTAGCATTATTTAATATGAACCTCTTTTCATTAGCATCCACATCTCCATCATAAACTCCAATCCTATTTTGTTTTATATTCGTTTCAGATAATAGCTGTGATAGCACTGCATACTGATCTCTCGCTAACGCTTTAGTTGGGAAGATATAAAGCGCTGTTGTTTTTGGATTTTCGAGTATGGATTGTAATACGGGTAGATTATAGCAAAGAGATTTTCCAGACGCAGTAGAAGTTACAATGACTGTGTTTCTACCTTTACGAATTAAATTTATAGCATCTACTTGGTGCTGCCACAGTCTTATGTTGTTAATATCCAACCATCGTTGGAGACGTTTACTTATGGGTGTTTTTAAGATCCCATATTGAGCTTTATGTTCAGGAATATGCTCAATGTGGTATATTTGGTCATGATAATACTCCTGAGATTTTATATAGCGCAAAAACTCTTCAAAATCAACCATAAATAGCTTCAATATTTATAATGAACAATCTCAATTAAAAATATCAAAGGGAATCGATTTAATTATTTATCTAATTTTCTTATTTAAATATCTAGGATATTAGATTATCTTCATTTATATAGAAGAATATCTTATTCTCATTATATATGTATTAATAGAAATCAAATAACAATTAGGTGACTTAAAATTAAGAAAATTGTAAACGTTTTCCTTCTCTGTACTTTTTTACTACCTATATTAATGCTTTTAAACTATAATTTTCTCGAATATAATATTCTCGGTTCTACTTGGGACAGAAAGAGTAATAATTTCAATGATATTCAAGAACTTCCCTATATAAGTAATGATTATCAACTAGTTGATCCAATTAATATTACATCTTGGAGTGACTGGTCACTCTATCCCTTTATAACTGGAAACGGTACTGATATAAATCCGTTTATCATAGAAAATATTGTAATAATTGGTAATGGTATTAAAACCATGCAATCTGGTAATGATACTTTACTCGATTACACATATGGGGGAATTTATATTAATACCAATGGTTCCTTTATTATTCGGAATTGCAAAATATCACAAACTTCTATCGGAATTCATTTATCAATTGGTATCCCCCCAGGGGCTTATAATATTATAAATATTGAGATTACTAATTGTAGTATAGGAATTTATAGTAAATGGCCATCTTCTATGGCAATAATAAATATTTCAAATTGCTATATCTCTAATTGTCACTGGGTTTCAATAACTGCCACTACAGATATATATAACTATTTCAATCATGGAGGAATCGGTATCTACGCCAGATTTGTTTCTGTTATTGAAGATTGTCGTATTGAAGATTGTTCAATAGGAATGCTTGCAGAAGGGGTAGAAGATATCCATAATAATGAATTAAAAAATTGTGGGATTGTTCTTGGAACGTATTTCTCAAACTATGACAGCAGTAACACTGTTAATGGAAAACCAATAGGCATATTCTATGGTGTTGACAATTTAATTTTTACTCAAATTGATGCTAATCAATATGGACAATTACTATTTATAGCATGCGAAAACCTATCTCTTTCAAATATTCATATCACTGAACCCTGTAGCATTGGAATTCAAATATTTTCTTTGGGTTTTAACCAAACCACATATTTGAGTAATATAATATGTGAAAACCAGAAACTCGGTATGTATATCTATGGAAATGATATTATTGGAGATAATTTATACGCTAAAAACTGCAAAGCGGGATTCTATTTTGGGAGAGTAGAAAAAAGTAAATTCACTAAGATTATGACAGATAGTACTGAAGTACCGGTTTATACATATACACAGCTTTTGAATTTTACTATTGAGATTGAACAATCTACAAAGTTTTATTTGGTCGATCTTTTTGCTTGTTACGATGATAAACTCAATGTTGAATCCTCAGATACGTCATATAATATATCTATGTCGTATATTTCAGAATTGGGAATTCAAGGTTATATTATTCAATTTAATGATATAGATAGTTATCGGATTAGCCTTTTTGTACCACCGGATATAAAAGCTAATTTTACAGTCATCTCAGTTGTACGTTACACCCGACCAGGTGCATCTAATATTATTTTCGGCTATCCATTTTTCTGGTTGTGGAGTGTCATGATAATAGGACTCTTAATATATGTTGAATCTTTTAGGAGATTTCACCGAAAGTAATATTTAAATACTTCTTTGATTAATATCAATTTTTTTTTTTCCATACTCATATAATGCTAAAAATGATTTGGCGGCTCTTCGAACAGACGGATAAACAATAAATTTGTCATTGAAGAGTTTATTCCTATATCTTTGATTTGATTTGGTTGGATAATGAGGGAGAATTAACATAAAGACTTTACCTAGAGATTCTGTATAATCCCTTATTCTCAAGAGGTTATTGTAGTAATCACTACGATGATCTTCTTCGAATTCATCTCCCCATGAATCAGTTTCAATAAGAACTAAATCAATATTTGCAGAAATAGCGATCTTTGCAACTTCATAGTATGTTTGACTAGATGAGATCCATGGCATATCTAAAGGATTTTTTAAGCTCCCAATTTTAATTGGATAAATTTTTCTCAATTTATTCATAGTTTCACCTTCAAAATAAGGCACGTTCAATCCTAATTCTGTCAATATATTAGTATGAATAATTCCAAAACCGCCTGACCATAGGATCAACAAAGAATTTTTCCCAGTTGGATATTGAATATTTTTTAATGATCTTCCTAATTTCTTAAACCTTTCAATATAACTCTTAAAAAGGTAAAGATAATCGATCATATCATCCATTGAAGTGGGAACGTCTACAATTGGAGTCTGTTTAACTATCGCATTCCAAATCCTTTTATTTGAGCCAATAGATCCAGTATGTGTTAAAATTGCTGTCTGTGATCTTTCGGTTTTCCCACCATTCATAAATAACACCGGTTTTTTCAAGTTTTTTAATGTTTGGAAAAGCCTTCTCCCTTCATTAGGATGGTACTTCGAAAATCCTTCAAAATATACACCGATGATCTCAGTGTCGTTATCGTTATCATAATATTGTAGAAATTCGGATATTTGCAAATCTATACAATTCCCAACACTAGCCCCTTTTGAATAACTTAAGTTATAGCGACTTGTACCAATTCTAATCGTTTGAGAATGTAAATCACCAGATTGAAATACAAACGCGATGTTTCCTGGTTTTGTAGGAAGAAATGGTTCATAAGCTAAGTGCCCATTAGGTGAATAAACGCCCATGCAGTTTGGACCTATAGCTCGAATATGATTATCATCATCATTTAAAAGTTCTACAAGTTTCTGTTCAATTTGTTTACCGAGGTTGTCAGATTCTCCTAACCCTGCCGTAAATATATGCATTGTATTAATTTTTTTCTGCTCAATCACCATTTTTAAACTCTCAAGAATCTTATCTCTTCCCACCGCTAAAATAAGAAGGTCAATTTCTTCCTCAGGGACTTCTTTAAGAGATTTATAACATTTTAAACCATTTATCTCTTCTTTTTCAGGGTTAATTAAATATAATTTATCTGTATTAAACTTCTGTTCCTTAAAACCCACAAAGAAATAACCTAATTTTTCACTCGCTTTATATATAGCTACAGTGCGAGGTTTAAATAAAAAATCTAAATAGTTAGAAGTATTTGTAGTCATTTGAAATTTCCTAATCGAATCTATTATTCTCAAATTGAGTGATATAGAATCATAAAATTAATGATTATCTATAGCTTTTATGTATATTTTAAACTGTTATGTAAGTTTATAATGTATTCTACTCCTTATTGAATCATTCTCAAATCTTAATAGAGTAATTTTAATATCGAATATCATCAAATTTAAATAAACAAAATAACTTTAGAAGTACATATGTCTGATTCTGACTGGAGTAAAGTTGATTTTCAACAATTTATTAATGAATTTGGGAATGAGGTGTTAGTGGATATGGCTCCAGTAATTCTTTATTCAAAGAAGGATAAAGAACACGAGGCATACAACTCATTAATCGCTTTCTTCTTCATAGCAGGAGGTGTTCTTATATACATAGCTTCAACTTACTTCTTAGCACCTATCTTTTTCAACCTTCCATTGTTTATCACTATAATTGCTATAGCAACTATTATTGATATTCTCTTAATTGTTAACTATATTAAAACTAATGTTTACATCAAACCCTTAGAGTGTTGGCTTGAGATATTTAGGGGAGAATCAGAAAATAATTATGTATTCTATTGTTTTACCTATTATCCAATATTTTCTGGCAAGTGCCACCCAAATGCAGCAAAGAATGTAATATTTAAATTGTACCAAGAGCAAGTGTTAAAGAGTAAAATTGATATCCCTCAAATTGAAGTTTATATAAAACTAAATTCACAAGATAAAAAGCTTCATAAAAAAATTGGATATTTCCTGCAATATGGTGAGGGAAATTCATTTAGAGATGAAAGGATAGATCTAAATTCATGGAAGTTTTTCACTTATCAAAAGTCGGAGAATGATAATTTTCTTGCGGTGGCAAACTGGGGACATCAATTTGAATGGAAAGATGATCTTGAATATGATTTTGATAAATTACATGAATATGCTCCTTGGGTAATTCAAAGATGGAATAATTCTAATTTAAAACCATTAAAAGGCGATTTTAAAACTAGTATTAACTGGGATTTAAGAAATATCGATTCATTGCCAAAGTTAAAACCTTGGGAAGGAGATTTAGAGCTTCAAGAGTATCAAAATCCTAATGCTAATAAAGAAGAATCACTGATCAATGAAGCAATTAAGAAGTTTGTAGGTTATGATCGGGACATAAAAAGAATTAAAGATATTAAAGATCAAATTTTAGCAATCAAATCTTACTTTAGGGATTTATATTCTTAATTTTCAAGTTATTTCTCCAATATTATTAGTTTAAAACGATAGCTAACTAATATAAATAGAGAGATAATTATATTATTAATAATTTCAACATAAAAACTTAATAACCGTGAATTGTTAAATATAAAAAACTTAATAAAAATATCACGAAAGTAAGAAAAGAGGTAAGTTAGAAATTGGAATTATTAAAAAACGTTTCAAGTATTGAAATTCCAACCAATAGGGTGTCATATAATAAGAAGACTAATGTACTCTCTATTGAAGTATTAGATTTCATGTTTGTAGGTATTTATAAGAAATCTGTAAGGATAAGCAAGATCCTTGATGATCTTTATGCTTCTTTAGGAGAAACTCAAATAGAACGGAGTAGCATTTATTTTATGGACTTTGTAACAGGTAGCGTAATTTCCGAATCTGAAAAATTAAGTCGTTTAAAAATTTCGAAGAGAGAGAAAGTGGAGAAGAAGATAGAAAAAATTTCAGACGAGCGTAAATCTATGAAAAGAGATAAAGCTGAATTATTTGAAATTGAGGAAGAATTCTTAGAAGCTGAAGAAGAAGAACTCCCGTATGAAGAACTCGCTAAGTTTTCTACAGTTGCAGAAGATGCTGAGTATGGTGGGGCTAAATTTAAAGAAGAAGAAGCTATAGATTTTGATGATTTCAGCGAAAAAGAAATGGTAAGAGAAAAACAAGCTCCAAAAGCTAAAAAGAAAGCTAGATCAATGACTCCACCTCCTCCTAGTCCAGCAGCACCTGCTGCACCACCACCTGCAACAAGAGCACCCCCTGCTGATACCCTTGGAGGTCCTAGCACTGGTGCTCCCGCAAGAGCTGAACCATCTATGATTGCTCCTGAAGAGCCTAAAGAGACAGTCTATGAGATTAATATGGGACTTCAATATTATTCCGTCATGATGGAACAAAGAAGCTATCTATTTTATGTATATTTCTCACATCAAGAATTGAAAATTGTTGATGAAGAGGGGAAAACTGTATATAAAACTACTGTTAAAATCGTAACTACTAAAGAAGAACCTCCCGTTTTAGATCTTAGAATTGAGGGAGAAGCTTTTGAGGTCCATCCAATATATGGTAAAGTTGAAGTGAAAAAAGATGCTGTTAATCCCCCAGTTATGATTTTTTCAATAATGCCAATAAAATCAAAGCGAGAGAAGAAGAAAAAGAAAGAAAGTGAGAGGCGATTCCTAAATGTATATATAGAATTTGAAGAAAAAATAATTAGCCATACAATATTATCAATAATAGTACAACCAAAATATTTCCGTCTAGAACTAGGTCCAATTCATTTGAATATTAGTAAAAAAACTGCTGTAATAATCTCTTTTATATCCATTTTAATAGCGGGAATTTCATTAGTCTATATGTTACTTTCTGTAGATCCCTCATCTTCTTTTATGGATTATTTAAGTGGATTTGCCCCTGGATTAGGGTCAATTGTATTTATTGTGATTTTTCTTTACACACTGTTCAAAGAAGGGATATACCCACTTAAAGAAAAAATTAGCGCATTCCTAAATTTCGACCAAGCTGGTGTTCTAATAAAATAAGATTAATTTAATTTCTCCCTTAATTTTTTCTATTTTTTAGGTTTGAGGTTTTAATTCATTCCAAAATTTATTTTGTAATTTGCTTAATTCTTTTTCTTTTAACTTAACAAAATAAAGCGACCTTTTAACTATGAGAGGATGATTCTTTATTTTTAGGGATTTTATTAATCCTGCTGATTCCGCCTTATTAATTATAATTTCACTCATTATACTGATATAATTAGATTCACTTACAGTTGAAATAATAGAATCGTTATCGTTTATTTCCAGCTCGATATCTAATCTCTTATAATCAGGAAATTGTTTTTGAAACGTGTTTCTCATACCAGAACCTTTTTCTCTCCATAGAAACGGATATTTAATAAGTTCTTTAAAATCAACTGAAGTTCCTTCTTTTATCAAATCATGATTAGGAGAACATATGAATCTAAATTCATCTTCCCCAATTTTAATATAATCGAAGTTATCCTTGCTATAATTCATAAAGCTACCAATCCCGGCGAAATTTACCATCTCACTCTTTAAATTTTCAAGAGATTTCTTTGAATTATTTATTAATATTTTAAAATTTGCATTTGGGTTTTTAGTCCGGAAATCTGCTATGAATTTGGGTAAAATATGAGATCCTGGTATTGTAGAAGCTGAAATAATAATATCCTCTTTCATTTCATCCTGAAATTTTGAAATTTCTAATCTACAGGAGTCATATAAATCTATTATTTTTTCAGCATATTTTCGTAGATGTATTCCAGCTTTAGTCAATTCGAATTTTTTTGTGGTTCTATCAATTAAAACTACCCCACCAAACTCTTTTTCTAACTGTAATATTTGATGTGATAATGTACTTTGAGAAATGGGTAGTTCTACCGCTAATTTAGAAAAACTTTTATATTGAGTTAATTTGATAAAGTTTCTTAGGTATTCAATATTCACTCCTTATATCGCCTTTAAAAATATCTAATTCTGAATAATATTAGATAATTATTCTATTTTTATTTATCGATTTTTTTGATAAACCATTACGAAAAAATTAATAAATATTTGAGTGTTTCTTTAATCACTGTCTAAATAAAAATTTAGAATTAGAAAAAAAATGAAGACCTTTACGATCATAATTGGAGACGGTCCGTACACTTATGAGCGTCCTTATACCATGTTAAGATTTGCTTATACCGCTTTATTAGAGGATCATAAAATTAACATCTTTTTAGTTGAAGATGGAATTTTTGTTGGGAAAAAAAACCAAGATCCAACCACCTATGATAATATTGGAAAGTGGATGAAGGATGTTATTTCTGAAGGAGCAAACGTTAAAGCATGTGGAGTTTGTATGAAAGCAAGAGGCTTAACTGAAGATGAACTGATAGAAGGAATAGAAAAAACTACTATGAATGGTTTAGTTGAGATGTGTGAAGAGGCTGATAATGTTATTTTTAGTTAAATAGAGGTGATAAATAAAATGGCAAATTTACGAAAATTAGACTGTTCTGGGCTTGTATGTCCAATGCCAGTAGCAAAAACTAAAAGACAGCTGCTTGAAATGAATAGTGGAGATATTCTTGAAGTAACTGGTGATTATGCAGAAGCAGGACAGAATATTAAAAGATATATAGAAAAACATAAGGATAAATTATTAGATTTCAAGGTTGATGGAAAAAACTACTATATAAAAATCAAGAAGCAATAAGCTTTTTTTAATTATTTTATTATTAGTAAACCTTTTATGAAAATTCGCTTTAATAAGAGTAATATTTTGGAAAAGTGCTTTATTCTTACCTAATGGTCATTAGCGAGTAGAGAAATATTGAAAGATAATGAAATTTTAGAAAAGTTGAAAATTAGCATAGTCAAAGGTAAGTCAGAAGAGGCATTAGATTTTATGCATCAAGCAATTAACGCGAATATAGATCCAAAACAAATATTAAATGAAGCTATAATTCGGGGTGCTGAAGATGTTGGTTTGAAATACGAAGAAGGAGAATTTTTCCTAGCAGATCTGCTTTTAGCTGCTGATGCTATGATTGATTGCATGGATATTATTAAACCGAAATTAATAGAGGGAAAGCATAAATCACTTGGAAAGATCCTAATTGGTACACCTGAGGGAGACATTCATGATATAGGTAAAACTCTTGTTATCGCTCTATTGAAAGGTCAAGGATTTGATGTAATAGATTTAGGAGTAGACGTCCCGCCCGAAACATTTGTAGAAGTAGCTATGAATGAGAATCCAGATATTATTGGAATAAGTGGATTGTTAACCATGACTATTTCTAAAATGATAGAAACCGTTACTATGCTTAAAAGAAAGGGGATTAAGGCTAAAATAGTAGTGGGTGGAGGGATACTCTCTGAGAAATCTTGTAAACATATTGGTGCTGATGCTTGGGCGAAAGATGGATGGGAAGGTGTAAAGTTAATAAAAGATCTAATGGAGGTTAATTAAATTGCCTCATGATTGGGAAGCATCTAAGCTAAGATTATTGGGAACTTTTATAGGATCCCCTAATATTGATCGTGTGCCATTTTTTCCTCTTGCATGTGAAGAAATGATCTGCCGTATCTCAGGAAAAACGTTTCGAGAACTCATATCTTCCCCTAAGACATATGGAAATGCTGCTATTCAAACTTATGAGTTTTTAAAAGCTGATACTATTGCTATACCCACTGCTTATGCAGGTCCTGCTGAAGCTTTGGCTTTCGCAGAAACTAATAATAAAGAAGATGTAATAAAATGGTTTGATTATAAGGTATTTATGGCTGAACAGGGTGCTATTTGTAAAACTGAAGAGGATATTGAAAAATTAGAAATACCTGATCATAGCAAGATATCGTTATGGGATACGTGCTATTCTGCTATTGATTTTTTACGAGAAAAAATTAAATTTCAACCGAGTTGTGCTCTCGGTATCTGGTCTGTAGTTCAACAATTGAGAGGCCCACAGGTTTATAGAGATATGAGAAAAAACCCAGAATTATTACTACAATTATGTGAAAAAGTATATCAATCTCAGAGGGATTTATTCAATTTTTATAATGAAAGGATAGGACCAAGTGGAAATATATTCTTTACAGGATACGCTTTTAATAAACACATGATGAGTTTTGAGGATGCAATGAAGTTTGAGGGTCAATTTATTAAAAGATTGCAGAATGAGACCAGAGTTCCAATAGTACTTCATAACTGTGGTACTCCTCCTTATTTTGATGAGATCTGTAATAATCTTGAAATATCGGCAATCAACGGCTCACACCCACTAGATATTGAATATTGGGTGAAATTTAAAGAGAATCATCCTAATACAACAATAATTGGAGCAAATATAGATGTGAGTAGGGAATTATTAAATGGTACTCCTTTAGAGGTCGAGGAAAAAGTAAAGGAAAACATTAGACATTTAGCTCAGGGGGGCAGATATGCTGTTGGCCCAATTTGTTGTTTACCATGGGGTGTTTCACTTAATAACATTCTGACAATACCAAAAGCGATAAAAAAATGGGGTACTTATCCACTTCAAACTCAACTATTATATTAATTCTAATTTTATATTCTATCGATGAAATGGAAATATATAATTCGGAAAGCTCAACCTGAAGATGCTAGGGGGATTCATGAAGTTGTTTTGGCTGCTTTTGAAGAATTTCGAGATTTTTATTCCCCAAAAGGTTTTGCTGATACTGTCATGTCTGAAAATGTTGCATTAGAGCGGTTAAAAGACATGAATTTATTTGTAGCAGTGATCCAAAATAATAAAATAATAGGAACAGTCGGATGGAAAAGAATTAGTGAAAAAGAGGGACATATTCGTGGAATGGCGGTACATCCTAAATTTCAAGGTAAAAATAGTCCTGCTGCTGATTTATTAAATGAAGTAGAAAATGATGCTCTATCTCAAGGTTGTACATATTTAACATTGGATACTACAGAAATTTTAAAAAGAGCTCAACATTTCTATAAAAAACATGGATTTAAAGAGACAGGTAAAACTGGTGATTTCTTTGGCTCAACTATGTATGAATTCAGAAAGGAATTTTCGCGTGGATAAGAAAATCTTTATGTGTTGATTATATATTCGGTTTCCTACATCGAATTATGAGGAAATATGGTATAATTCGACTATCATATTCCTGAGGATATTTCTTTAAAGTTTCATCATCAGCATAAGGTTCACAAAATTCTTCCAAAATGAATCCTTTTTCTATAAGCAAGTTTAACCAATCAGATAACGTTCTCGTAAAATGTGGGATTTTGAATTTTCTCATTGTTTCAGTAATTTCTTTTGGGGCTGCACCAAATATCCATTCTTCAATTTCTCCGTTAAATTGCTTAAAATAATCTTTCATAATGAAACCAATTTTTTTACCGTCTTCATTTCTAATCCATTCATAACCACTAGGTGCACTACAAGGATGTGTAATAGAAAATTGAAAGAATCCTCCTGGTTTTATTACCCTAAAA
>SMTZ1_10006443_pt1 | contig 11804 bp, 7 predicted proteins | sample DeeMarSWOR136_30_FD_25667 | JGI IMG/M metagenome (IMG submission 25667) | reverse complement strand
GTGCTTGAAAATAATGTTCAGTACCTGCAAGTCCTAAAGAAGGATGTTCTTCTGGAGATTTCCTTCCGGCAACCCATGCTGTAATTATTTCATTCACTTCATCCATCTCATTTGCTAAGGAAATTGCTCTAAGGTTTGACATTCCTGGAAACCATCCCATACTTAAGAGTATAAAAATACCTGCATTCTTCGCAAATTGATTTAATTGAAGTGCCTCAACAGTTGGTTCAATATCATCACATATATCAATATAATTCACTTTGGATTCAATTGCTGCTTTCATTATACGTATTGCGTATTTAGAAAATGGTCCAACCGTGTTTACTACTAAATCATTTTCTTTGATAGCATTAATTAGTTTCTTGTGATTAGCAACATCAACCTGTATTGCTATAACTCTTTTGTCATTCAAATCTTTCACAAATTGTTGAGCATATTGCAGATTTCGAGAAGTAACAGTAATATTTTCTATATATCTTTTATCTGATAATAATATACGGGTAACATCTCTACCAATATCCCCAGAACCTCCGCCCAAGACTAATATTTTCATTTTTTTTACTTCCATTAAATTTTTATTTACAGATTAGAAATTAAATTGATTCTTATATCTCTCTCTATACTGTAGTCCTCTTTGAAATACATAATAGAAGTAATAGGCACTTTTTGTATTATCAAAAGTTTTATATGATCTTTTTAAAATTTTTGGAATTGTGTAAAACCTTTTAGCAATGCTTTTTGTTCCATCAAATAATTCTTTAGGAGTCATGTTTTTTGGTTGAAAAACTACATTTGCAGTATTATATTTACTCCAATCCTCATGTATGATTCTTCCTTCTTTTTTTAATCTATCATATAAAGCTGTTCCAGGGTAAGGTGTTACTATGTGAAATTCTGCTAAATCAATTCCCCATACATCAATTGCTTCCAAAGTATTATCAAATATTTCTGGAGTATCCTCATCAAAACCAAACATAAAAGATCCTGATATCAACATTCCATAATTTTTTATCTTTTCTATTGCTGAAGCATATTTTTCTACTTTGTTTTGCTTTTTATTAACGCCATTTAGGCTTTTTTGAGAAATTGATTCAAAACCTATATACCAATAAAAAAGATTTGCCTCCTTTGCAAGTCTTAAAAATTCATCATCACTCTCTAAAACATTGATTGTACCATTTGCTAGCCATCTCTTTCCACTATTTTTTATTTGTTTTAAAAAATTTTTTGTATATTCCATATTCCAAGTCATATTTTGATCTAGGATAAATATGCTTTTAACAGGTATATTTTTTATTTCATCTAGAACATTTTCAATCGATCTTATTCCCTTGCTATATTTACTTGTTATAAAACAAAATTCACATCGATTAGGGCATCCTCTTTTTATTAACAAACCATCTACAAAATATCTTCTATTAATTAAATCCCTACGCGGAACAGGAATTGATGTAGGCGGAATGCTTTTATCTGATATATAAAAAGGTTTCAATTTGCCATTTTCAAAATCCTCTATAAGTTGATGCCATGTGTTCTCAGCTTCTCCAACTACAACGCTATCTGCATGTTTTTTTGCCTCATCCGGCAGAGCACTAGGATGGTTTCCACCAAGAACTACAGGCACATTCATCAATCTTATTTTATCTGCAAGTTCATAAGCTCGAGAAGACGACATTGTAAGACTGGTTATTCCTACAATATCGAAATTCTTAATTTTTTCATAATCAATTTTTTCATAATTTTCATCAATAATTACGATAGAATGATTTTTTGGAGTTGATGCAGCAACCTGAGGAAGAGTTAAGGAAACACCCTCACCAAATATTTTATAAATAACCTCTTTTTCTCTCTTTAAACTAGAATGATGGTATTCAACTTTTGGAAATATCAGAAGAATATTCATGGTCAATCAATTTGACAAATTATGTTATTATCGAAACTTAGTTTCCTCATAGGAATATCCGAATTCTCTAGTCTAGGTTCTTCATCACATGAATCCTTTGGAGGAAATAAAGTTGAAATTATTATGGGACCGGGATCTTTCAAGGAAAGAATATCATAATTTTGAGCTGGGGTAAAGATATCCTTAACTATATCTAATTTATTAGAGAAACGGCGAAATCTTGTTAGTTCTCCAAATAACCAACGAGATTGAACTCCCTTTTTGAAATTAAGCATTGGTGTTGTTTCACCCTTTGTAGTCAATTCATATAACATATATGGAAAATCAACCCCAGATAATATAGATAAATGTAAAGAACCCCAAAACCTAGGATTTATTTCCATTAATTTTGGCAAACCATCCCTTTTATCCACTCTGAATTCAACCATTGCAACACCAAACCATTTCATTTTCTTAAGTAGTTTAATAGCAATATTAACAAGGTCATTTTTCTCAACTGTTTCTCTAAGAGTTGATACCCCACCATAGGTGTTAACGCAATTAAGCCGCTTTTGAACTGTCAGGCCAATGGGTTCTGAATTTCTATTAAAAATCGCATAAACTCCAAATTCCCCTCCATTAGGAATATAATCTTGAACTATACAAGGACCATATTTGCTTACCATTTTCATGTAATGTTTCTTCAAATCTGAAGAATTATTACATATAACAATACCAACTCCATGTCTTCTGGTAGCTTTTACTACTACAGGATATTTTTCAATATTTTCAATAATTTCCTTTATATTTTCACTGTAGTATGTTAAGGGAGCTTTTATATTATTTTCCATTGCAAAGCTTAAGGTATTTTTTTTATCATAAGCATTAATAAATATGTTAAAATTAGGAGGAGGGACATTCACATAATCAGATATAATATCTCTATATTTAGTTAATAAAAACATTGTATATGTATGAATTGGGAAAATAGAATCATAACTATCATTTTTCACGATTTTTATTATAAATTTTAAAAATTGATCTGAATCTATTCTTGGATTGGGAGAAATAAGCTTTTTATCACAATATTTTGAGTAAAAACAAAGTGCTGTTTTTTTCTCGCTAACTGCAGTAATATTAAATTTCTTTTTTCCAAGCGATCTAACCACCGGAAGTGCTGCTTTAAGCTGAGCATCTGTAATTAATATCTTTTTCAGTATTTTTTCCTCCCTTTATTAAATTATGAAAATATTGTATTATTAATGAAATGATAAGTATTTATACATTTTTTATTAGAAATTTCTGAAATTGATATAGGATTTCTTAATTTTCCTTGATTGCTAATTATTTATAATACAAATAGAAAGGATAATGAGTCCTTTAAATCAAAATCTATGTCGATGAGTAAAATAAATAAAAAATAATTAATTATCAATTATTTGATTCTTAACATATATTGGAGATATTTAAGCATGAAAATTTTTATAAATATTTCCTTTTAGTATTTTAAATAATCCAATAGTAAATATCTTATTCCAATTCGATTATTCAGTAGATTAGGAAATTAAAAAATGAATATTATATTTCAACAATTTTTCAAATCAAGCCCAATCACTGGAGATGCTTTAAAGGTTATATTTAATTACAGAACTTTTAAAAAGACTTATAAATTTTTACAGGAATCTCTATTCTGGAGTAGGGAGCAACTAGAGGAATATCAGCTAGTCCAATTAAAAAAATTATTACATCATGCCTACAAAAATGTTCCTTATTATACCAAATCGTTTAATAGTTTAGGTATAAAACCAAATGATATTGAAGATTTTAAAGATTTGCAAAAACTTCCATATTTGACTAAAAAAATATTAAAGGAAAATATAAATGATTTCAAGGCAAAAAATTATCCCAAGCATAAGTTTGAATTGATAACTACAGGCGGATCAACAGGAGAACCTTTAGGCTTATATTTGGAAAAAGGTATAGTTCAAGCAAATTACACAGCATATAATCAAAGTTTTTTAGATATAGCAAATTGTAATTTTAAAAATAAACATAGTCACCTTTCTGGTAGTGAAAATTTATGCAAATACCAAGCTTTCGGTAGAGTAATGATTATTTCGTCTTTTTATATGAGTGATAAAAATTTGGCTTTTTATGTTGAAAAAATAAAGAAGTTTAAACCAAGATTTATTGTAACATTTCCTTCAGCTATAACAATTCTAGCAAAATTCATGGATAAAAATAACATTAAATCTTTTCCTAGTATTAAAACAGTGATTTGCGGAGGAGAAATCATTTATGAAGAGCAAAGAGAATTAATAGAAAAAACATTTCAATGCAGAGTCCATGCTATCTACAGTCATGCAGAATTGGTAGTTTTTGCAACCACATGTAAATATTCCTATAATTACCATATATATCCTCAATATGGGATTACAGAATTAATAGATAAAAACAAAAAACCAATTAATAAAAAAGGTGAAATGGGGGAAATTGTTGGAACTGGTTTTATTAACCCAATATTTCCACTTATTAGATATAAAACAGGTGATATGGGAATTTTAGCAAATCAAAAATGTGAGTGTGGTAAAAATTATCTTTTATTGAAGAGTATTATTGGAAGGACTCAACAATTTATTATTTCAAAAACAAATCGTCTAATCCCTTTATTAGGACTTTATGGTTTAGTAGCCCGTTGTACACAAAATGTTAAAGAATTACAATTTTTACAAGAGAAAGAAGGAGAAATTAATTTAACTATAGTAAAAGAAAAAAATTATTCACATGAAGATGAGAATTTGATAAAAAAAAGTTTCAGTATAAAATTTAAGGATGAAATCAATTTAAAAATTAACTATATTGAGAAAATTCCTCGATCACCTCGAGGTAAATATCAAATTTTAATTCAAAAGCTACCTATCGAGTTTTAACTTTTGCTAAAAATTGTTTTATAAAAACGATTATAATAATTGCTATTTTTTTCAATCTAATAATAATTATAGAAAGATTTATAGAATTAATGATTTATGCAAATATAACTAATGAAAAAGAAGAAAATATATATTTATGAAGTTTTAACCTGCAACAGGAGAAAACTTGATGCATGGAAGCTTCAGCAATATTTTTTGAAAAATAACTATACAATTGTGACAAATCCAAAAGATGCAGATTTTATCATTCTTAGTACATGTGCATATTCAAATAAACATGCTGAAACATCTTTAGAAATGACTAAAAAATTTTTAAATTACAATAATGAATTGATAGTTACAGGTTGTTTACCAGAAATTGAAAAAGATGCACTTGGAAAGATTTTCAATGGAAAAATTCTAAGTACAAAAGCATTGGATAAAATTGATGAAATATTCCTGGAAAATAAAATAAAATTTGATGATATAAATGATGCAAATATACCACTTGAAAATGCTAATGAATATTTCTTAATTAGTAATCTAAAAAAAACTTTTGGAAAATCGCTTATTGCAAACAAAATTGTTAATGTCATTTCAAAGTCTATACTAAAAAATATGTTTAAGAATGAATCATCTAGTTGTCATAGAAGTATTATTAATTATGCTTACTTCAAATATTTCAAAGAGAGACTTCAACCAAGCCTTACAATACATAAAGATTCATATTTTATTAGACCATCATGGGGATGTCAAGGTAATTGTTCTTATTGTGTAATAAAAAAAGCTATAGGACCATTAAAAAGCAAATCATTAGAAAATATTATTTCTGAATTTAATAAAGGTCTTAGTCTTGGTTATAAGAATTTTATTTTTGATGCTGATGATCTAGGTGCATATGGTATGGACACAGAAAGCAATTTTGCAGAAATGTTAGATAAAGTAACAGATATTTCAGGAAATTACTCAATTCATCTTCGATATATACATCCTATATGGTTAGTTAAATATTGTAACAATTTTGAAAAAGTATTAGAAAAAGGTAAAATTAAAAGTCTTGGGAGCGCGATTCAGTCTGGAAATCCAAGGATTCTAAAGCTTATGCGCCGATTCTCTAATGTTGAAAAAATAAAGAGTTCTTTTTCTAAAATAAAAGATGCTTACCCATGTTTACTTATTGTTACCGAATGTATTAATGGATTTCCTAGTGAAACCAAGGAAGAATTTGAAGAAACAATAAATGTTGTTAAAGAAATCAGCTTCGACTGGGGATTTATCTTTCCATTTTCTTGTCGTCCAGGATCAAAAGCGGAAAAAATAGAACCAAAGGTACCAAAAAAAGAGATACTTTATAGAATGAAATATGCAAAAGAATATTTTAAAAAAATTGGTTATAACAGTTCTTCTTTTAAAAATCAGAACATTCTTGTCTTCAGTAAAACTTCAACAAAGGTAAAATTTGACAAAGGACTAAAATCTTTTTGTTTCTCAACAATTGAGTAGTTTTTACATACTGATTTTTTAAATTTTGATTTTTACTTCGCATTATTTATCGTTGCCTCAAAATTTTTTTATAACCTCCTATTTCATAGATATTTTGAAACAATGAACTAATAGATGTATGAAAACCAAGTTTTATACTTTTTATTTCCCTTTGCAATAGACTTTTGTAGTTATGAAATCTTCCAACAGCTTTATAAAAACCTTCCTGTAAATCTTGAGGTGACATATTATTTGGTTTAAAAACTACATGTGTTAAATCATATTTTGACCAATCCTTTGTTAATATCCTCCTTTCATTGTTTAATCTATCATATAATGGCGTTCCTGGAAAAGGTGTTAGAATATTAAAAGAGGGAATATCTATTCCAACTCGTTCAACTGTTTCAATTGTTGAATTGAATATCTCTTTTTTTTCAGCATCAAAACCAAATATAATTTGAGCTAAAACAGCCATTCCATGATCATGTATCTTTTTTACTACTGACGCATATTCTTTTACTTTGTTTATATTCTTTCCTGCCCTATCAAGTGCCTCTTGAGAAATTGAATCAAAGCCAATATTCCATAAAGTACAACCAGCTTCCTTTGCATATCTAAGAAGTTTTTCATTTTTATTTAAGACATTGCTATTACCATAACAAATAAATCTCTTATTTAGATGTTTCATTTCTTTAAAAAGTGAGATTGTGTATTCTACATCAATTGTTAATGAGGTATCGCAAAATGCAATAAATTTCTGAGTGATTAAATTTAACTCTCTTATAACATTTTTAACTGGCTTTTTTCGAAAAACATGCCATCCGATTTTACTATTTGAAATAGAGCAAAATTCACAACGAATTGGGCATCCACGAGTTGCTTCAATACGAGCTGATGCAAAATGAGACCCTCCAATATCTCTTCTTATAGGTTCTAGATTCGATAAATCAGCAGGTGTTTTAGAATGATAAAACTCACGTAATCTATTATTTTCAAGATCTTTAAGCAAAACTGGCCATGAATTTTCTGCTTCACCTATCACAACACTGTCTGCATGCTGTTTTGCCTCCATTGGCAAACCAGATGGATGATAACCTCCTAACACAACTGTAACACCTGCTTTTCTAAATCCATCAGCAATTTCATAGGCTCTAGGAGCAGATGGTGTGCAAGATGTGATACCAACTAGATCGTATACTTTATTAAAATCAATCTTGTTAAAGGTTTCATCCAAGATTTCAATTGAATGTTTTTTAGGTGTGATAGTTGCTATTTGTTGTAATGTAATATACGGAGTTCCAAACAATTTTATTTTTAGTCTATCAAAAAATCCATTACCTAAAGAATAATTTGGGTCCACGAGTAGAATTTTCATTAAATACCATATCTAAATTTAGGGTTTAACATAAATACTTTGAGATGTCAAGTTAAATTATTCACCAAAATCAATTGATACTCAAAAATTGAGTAAATAATAGTAGAATTCATAAAATATAAGTGATACAAAAAATTATATATTCTTCAATTCCAAATAAAAATTATCAAAGGTTAGAACAGTACTATCTTTTTTACCTTTCACATGTATATCCTTTTGGATTTGGATGTATCCCTCTTTTATAATTCCATCATTTTTACTTGAATTAAGAAATGATATTTCTGAAAGTGTTAAATCACCTTTTTCTTCTATTTTTTTAATGATTTCATCTTGATTTTCATTAATCCATTTTATAAGATTTTTACCATCCTTTTTAAGGCTTGGTCCAATCTTTGAATAAATTGGTATAATTTTTGTTATTTTTTCTTTTATATCTGGTTTTCCAACAATAAATTTGTGAGACTCAGGGTATTTTAATGTATTTTTAATAATTGAATCACATTTTTTATATTTATAAATCAAATCCTTTGATGCATATGTTGCAGTAGTATTGAGTGGGGCATTAAGCGCTATACCTTTTTCACTTTTCCATGACCTAACTTGTGAAATGTACTTTTTAACTGCTTCTCCAACTTTCTCTGATTCTTTATCAATTAGTACTGGTTCTGGCCAATCTGATATATGAATACTTGATTTTCCTTCAAATTGTTTATAAAAATCAAAATAGATTTCTTCTGTTATATGAGGAATAAATGGTGAAAAAATTTTAAGAATACCAAGACCAACTGTGTACAAAGTATATTTTATGCTTTCAACATTTTTGTTTTCATATATTGATGATTTAATCATCTCCAAGTAATGGTCTGCTAGTTCATGCCAGAGGAAGTATTCAACATCTTTCATTGTTTGAGAATAATCAAATCTATCCATTTGTTTTGAACATTTATTCACAAGTTTGCTATATTTTGTAAGAATCCATTTATCAATATCAATAGGTTTTGTTTCTTTTGGTTTTTCATCTTTTATGATATTTTTTATAAATTGTTGAACATTCCAAATTTTTCTTAAAAGTTTTACACCACGAATTACATCTTTTGTTCTGAATGGATTATCCTCACCTAGTGCACAGCTTGCAGCATAACACCTGAATGCATCAGATCCATAATCATTAATTACTTTCAAAGGATCAATTACATTTCCAAGACTTGCATGCATTGGTGTTCCATCTCCTGATAAAATAAATCCTCCCATCATCATATTCTCAAAAGGTTTTTCATCTGTTAAAAGACTGCAACGAAGTATTGTGTAAAAAGCCCAGGTCCGAATTATATCATGAGCTTGAGGTCTAAGCGACATTGGATAATATTTTTTGAATTTTTCATCATTTCTATACCAGAATGTGTTATATAAAGGTGAAATTGATGAGTCCATCCAAGTATCAAAAACATCTTCACAACCCTTTAACTTTCCACTGCATTTTGAGCATTTATCAACTGGTGGTTTGTCAATTGTTGGGTCAATATAGCAATCCTCAATTCTTGCAAGAACTACTTCATTACATATTTCACATTCCCAAAGTGGTATTGGTGTTGCAAAATATCTCTGTCTGCTGATAACCCAGTCCCATTGAAGGCTGTTTACCCAATCTTCAAGTCTTATTTTCATAAAGTCTGGATACCAGTTCATCTCATTGGATTTTTTTAGAACCATATCTTTAAATTGTGTTGTTTTCAAAAACCATTGTTCTGCATTTACAAACTCAACAGGTGTCTTGCATCGCCAGCATACACCTACATTTTGATCGAGTGGCTCTTGTTTGATTAAAATATTATTTTTCTTTAAATCGTCAATCACAGCTTTTCTTGCATCAATTATTTTCATCCCTTTGTATTTACCACAGATATCTGTCATGCAACCTTCTTCATCAATGCTCATCTCAATCGGAAGCTTATATTTGAAAACCCAGTTCAAATCCTCCTTATCCCCTACTGTACAAACCATTACAATACCTGTACCAAATTTTGGATCAACAGATTCATCTTCAACGATTTTTACCTCTTTATCAAATAGAGGAACAACAAGTATCTGGTCTAGTAACCAAGGTGCTCTCTCATCTGTTGGATGAACTGCCACAATCTGACATGATGGAAGCATTTCTGGTCTTGTGGTAGCAATTTCAACATATGCCCCTTTTTCATCTTTACCAATGCTGTGAAATTTAAAAACCTGCTCAGGTGGTTGATCCTTAAAATAAAATTTAATTGTGTTTAGTTTTGTTGTTCTTTCGGCATAAGTAACTTCAGCATCTGCCATAGCAGTCATACAACGGGGACACCAATTAACAGGAAACTCTCCTTTATAAATATGTCCCATTTTATAAAGCTCTATAAATGATATTTGAGTTAGTCTTCGGTAATATTCAGCATCTGTCTGATAGTAAATCGTAGGATCCATGCTTTCCCCAAGCATTGTAAACTGGTCAGTCATTGTTTTAATGTTTTTTTCTGCAAATTCAGAGCATAACTTTGTAAATTCGTGTCTTTCGATATCCTTTCTAGTAATGTTTAATTTCCTTTCAACTCTTTCTTCAATTGGTATCCCATTTACATCAAAACAAAGTGGAAAAAAAACATTGAAATTCCTCATTCTCTTGTATCGGGCAGCAAAATCTATATGGGTATAATGAACAGCATGCCCTGCATGAAGTGGACCAGAGGCATATCTAGGCGGAACATCTATACTGTATGAAGCTTTATTACTATCAAAATCAAAATGGTAGATCTTCATCTCCTGCCATTTCTTCTGCCATTTTTTCTCAAGTGCCCTTTGATCATAATTAGTCATTGTTATTTCTTCCTAAAGATATAAATTAAAATCAGTAGAAATCAGTAATTTATATTTTCTATTCTTAAATTCCTACCATTTTCTATCTACTAATTTTATGTTTTTTCTGCGATTTCGTGTTTATATTTAAATTTTACTACATTAATTGATTAGCAGAAAATCTCGTAATTGTATATTATCAGATTATTTAAGAAATTTAAAATAATAAAATATAATTCTCATATTTCAGAATTATTTGATTATCGTGGGGAGAAGATTATGGATATAATGAAAATTATTAATCAAGCTATATCTGTTCTAATGAAACCAAAAGAGGCACTTAAAAAAGCAAAGAATGAAAAAGTTGAAACAATGGACATAATACTTTATTTGGGTATTGTTGGTATACCTACACTTATTGGTTTTATACTAGGATATGGAGTAATTGGTTATGAGGGATTTTATCTTGGAGCATCTGTTGGAGCAGCAATTGTATATTACATAGTAGCAATAATTGGAATTATTATTTTTGGTTTTTTATTGAATGCTATTGCCCCTTATTTTAAAACAAAACAAAATAAAATGCAAGCCTTAAAACTTGTTGCATATTCCTCAACTCCATGGCTCTTGGCAGGTATTTTCTACTTTCATCCTTCAATTTGGTTTCTAGCAACTTTAGCAGGTCTATATGGTTTATACATACTCTATATAGGAATTCCTATCTTAATGGAAACACCTAAAGAACAACAAATACCATTTCTAATAGTTTCTATAGTAATCTATGTAATTATCATGGCAGTTGTATGGCAAATTGCTTGGAATATCTGGTGGCGAATATCTTGGGGTTCAACCATACCTTATAGATGGAGATTTTAATCAAATTATATAATCAAAAAAACAACTAGAATTAATTAGAAGATAGGTTACACTTCAAAATGATTTAGAAAAAAGTAAATAGACTATTTATCCAAAAGCAAAGCCTTTAATTGTTCTAAATCATCCTTGACGTGTTTAATCTCTTTCATCTTTTCTTTTTCAAAGTTGCTTACTATATCATTTATAGGAGAGGTTAGTTTGTATATATGGACGGGTCTTCCTTTTCCTTTCTTTTTTAAATCTCTTTTTTTAATCCAACCTTTCTGCTGGAGTTCATGCATTGCAACACTAACCTCTGGCTGTCTTAGATTTGCTCCATGTTCTATCTCAGCAGAGCGGCATTCTTTAACTTGTGAAATATATAGAAGAGTTTTTGCAAGATTCCTTGGCATACCAAGTTCTGTAAAAACCTTTATTATCTTTTCATCTTGAGGGCTAAACCTATATAATATGTTTT
>SMTZ1_10016305_pt1 | contig 11805 bp, 13 predicted proteins | sample DeeMarSWOR136_30_FD_25667 | JGI IMG/M metagenome (IMG submission 25667) | reverse complement strand
CTGATAAAATTACTTTAGGCAAGATTGAGGATGAGAAAGTTGTATTTCTTCCTCGACATGGTAAAAATCATCAATATCCTCCTCATAAAGTAAACTATAGGGCAAATATTTTTGCCATGAAAGAATGTGGAGTAGAATATCTCATTTCAATAGCTGCAGTTGGTAGTTTAAAAAAAGAAATCAAGCCCTGTGATTTTGTCATCGCAAATCAACTAATTGATCGTACTACTAACAGAAAAACAACCTTTTTTGATGAAGGAATAACTGTTCATGCTGGATTTGCAGATCCGTTCTGTAAAACTCTTTCAGATTTAGCATATAAAATAGTAAAAGAACAAGGGATTGATGTGCATAGGGGAACCTATATTTGTATGGAGGGTCCTCAATTTTCAACTAGGGCAGAGTCAAATTTATATCGTAGCTGGAATGTTGATGTTATCGGAATGACGCTTGCTCCTGAAGCAAAACTTGCTAGAGAAGCAGAGATGTGTTTATGTGGAATACTTACAGTTACTGATTATGATTGTTGGTATGAAGGTGAAGAGGATGTAACAGTTAAATCTGTTGTAAAAATTCTAAAGAAGAATGACAAAAACATGGCAAATATTATTAAAAAATTGATTCCCAAGATAAAATACAATCGAACATGTGAATGTAAAAATGCCTTGGGACATTCTGTTATTACTCCTCCAGATCAAATAACCAAGAGAGGAAATCCACAAGTAAATAGGATATTATTAAAGAGATTTATCAGATAAAAATTGATTATTATTTTTTATTTTAACTTATTCGGATACTATCAAGATTAATCATTTTCTTTTTCTATGATTACTAAATGAAAAAATAAATAATAATAGCCATACTGTGCCTGAGATAAACTCAGCTGTGAAAGATATCCAATACTCCATAGTAAAAAACGTTGCTGCTAAAATGTACAACCCAATTGTTGTTAAGCTTGCGGTATACAAATTAAGAGTTGTTTTCCCGCGGCAGACGTCTCTTAATTGTGGTAAAAGTATGAAACTAAAAAGGATACTTACCACTGCAATTACAATATCCTGCCAGACATAACCCTCACCAAAAAGAGATGATGTTATATCTCCAATCATGCTACAATAGGAACCATATATTATAAATAAAGCTTATGCATCGCATGAAGGTGAAAATGGTAGACAAAATAAAGCTTGCAGAGGGTGCAGGCGGACAATTAATGGACAAACTTATCAAACAGAAGATTTTAAAATATTTTGAAAAAACCTCGATATCTGCAGAGATACCACTTTCGATGCTTGATGATTCTGCAGTAATTGATGATATTGTTTTTACTACTGATTCCCATACAGTCCAACCGATCATTTTTCCAGGAGGAGATCTTGGATCTCTTGCTGTTGCCGGAACTATTAATGATGTTGCTGTAATGGGTGCTAAACCTATTGCTCTATCTGCAGGTTTCATTGTAGAGGAAGGCCTTTCTGTTGAAATATTTGAAAAGATTGTAGAAAGCATGAGTAAAGTTTCAAGTGATGCAAATGTTCCAATTGTTACTGGTGATACTAAGGTTTTAGAAAAAGGTGCAATACAAGAATTTATGATTAACACAAGCGGAATTGGAAAACGTACTTCATTGCTTGATAAAAACATCGAAATTGTCACAACTTTTCGTAGTTTTAATAAAAGATGGCTTCTTGATTCAAATCTAAAAAACAGCGATAAAATCATACTTTCTGGAAATATTGGTGAACATGGGATTGCCTTGATGTCTTACAGAGAAGGTTATGGATTTGAAACTGAGATAAAATCAGATATTGCACCAATTAATGGACTAATGGAAAAAGCATTATCTGTTGGTGGTATAGTTTCTGCAAAGGATCCAACACGGGGAGGTCTAGCAAATACCGTTAATGAGTTCAGCGATAAATCAAATATTGGAATAATATTAGAAGAAGAAACTATTCCGATACCCAATGGTGTTAGATCTGCATGTGACATGCTGGGTATTGATCCTTTGGAAATTGGTAATGAAGGCAAGGTTGTTCTTGGTGTTGTCAAAGAAAAAGCAGATGAAGTCCTTGATGCAATTAAGAAACATCCTTTAGGTAAGAATGCAACAATAATAGGTAAAGCCACAGATAAGGTTAAAGGTGTGGTTCTTAAAACAACTGTTGGAGGTAAACGAAATCTTCACAAACCTATTGGAGACCCTGTTCCAAGAATATGTTGAAAGCTTTTTATTTCCACAAATTTTTATATAGTATATAAGATTACCAAAACCAGAACTAACAAGGTTCATGGAGGCTTTATTTTATGGCAAAAGGACTTACAAAGTCGTTTAAGAGAGCTTTATGGGTATATCATTGCAATTCTGGCTCATGCAATGGTTGTGACATCGAGATTATAGCAGCTTTATGCCCTCGCTATGATGTTGAGCGTTTTGGTATAAGACTTGTTGGAACGCCGCGTCATGCAGATGTTTTGTTGGTTACTGGTCCTGTTACAAGGCAGATGGCAGATAAAGTTAAACGCATATATGAGCAGATGCCTGATCCCAAGGCTGTTATTTGTGTTGGTAACTGTGGTAACACGGGGGATGTTTTTTATGAATCTTACAACCTTGTAGGTCCGATAAATAATATTTTACCTGTAGATGTCCATGTTATCGGATGTCCACCGCGTCCTGAGGCAATAATTAACGCTGTTGCGAAAGCATGGGTTAAACTAGAAACACTGGAGGTTAAGAAATGACCAAGGAGAAAAAATTGACACCTGAAGGAATTGTCAAATATTTCAAAGATGAATTTAAAACTAAAATAAAAGATACAAAAATTAAAAAGAAAAAAGCTGGCTCAAAGAAAAATGAAGGTATATATATTTGGATTAAAGTTGATAAGAGTGTATTCAAAGATACCATTTTACACTTGTGTAAATTGCAATTCCCTCATCTTGCTGTTGCATCAGGTAATGACTTAGATAAGACAATTGAGTTAATCTATCATTTTACTTTAAACTATGAGCAGCGTCTTGGTGAAATAATACTTAACATTTCAGTTGAACTACCAAAATCTGATCCAACTATTGATACTATTAGCGATATTATTCCGGGTGCATTAATAACAGAGAGGGAAAAAATGGAGATGTTAGGAGTAAAAATCAAAGGTATTCCAGATGATAGAAGAGTATTTGTGCCTGATGATATTCCAATTGATGTTTTTCCATGGAGAAAAGATAAAACCGGTCCAGAAAAATTTTATAAAAATTTACACGAGGTGAAAAAATGAAACAAAAGACTACCACTAAAACAACTTATCACATTCCTATTGGTCCTATACATCCTGCACTTAAGGAACCTGTTTATTTTGAGTTTGAACTTGATGGGGAAAAAATAATTAATGTTGATGTAAAACTTGGTCATGTTCATAGAGGTGTTGAATGGGCTGGTATGAAGAGAAATCCGATTCAGATACTCTATTTAGCTGAGAGAATTTGCGGAATTTGTTCATATTGTCACCCTGCTGCTTTTACTCTTGCTGTTGAGAACGCAGCTGATATTCAAGTACCAGAGCGTGCCGAGTATCTAAGAGTAATTCAAGGTGAGCTTGAAAGAATTTGCTCTCATTTGTTATGGGCTGGTGTTGCTGCGCATGAGATTGGTTTTGATACGGTATTGTACTTAACTTGGCAAATTAGAGAAAGGGCTCTTGATTTAACTGAATATCTAACAGGTAATCGTGTTACAAAAGCAATTATGATGATTGGAGGTGTCAGAAGGGATATCACAAAAGACATGATTCCTAGAGTTAAGAGAGATATGTTATATTTTAAGGATAATTTTGAAAAATTACGTCATGTCTTTCTTGATGATAAAACAGTTAAAATGCGCAGTCAGGGTGCTGGAATTTTAACAAAGGAAGATGCAATAAAACTATGTGCAGTAGGACCTACCACTAGAGCATCTGGTGTTAAAAAAGATGTTCGTGTCGGAGAGTCTTATTTTGCATATGGTGATTTAGATTTTAACTTTATTACCCCAGATATATTAACCGGTAAAATAAATGGAGACGTATATGATAGAATTATTCAGAGATTACTAGAAGTTAAACAGGCAATTGAATTAATTGAGCAGTGTATTGATGAAATGCCATCCGGTGATATTGTTGCTGAACCTAAGATTCCTAAACTTCTTAATCAACTGAAAAAAGTCAACGGCGAGGGTGTTGGTAGACATGAGGCACCACGTGGAGAGGTTATTCATTATGTTAAGTTTGATGGTCAGAGTGAAAGCCCCTATACATGGAAGGTCCGAGCACCTACCTACAATAACATACTGCCTTGGATACCAATGTTAAAAGGTGAACAAATTGCTGATATTCCCATAGTTGCTGCTTCAACTGATCCATGTATGTCTTGTACAAATCGAGTAGCAATTGTTAAAGAGGGGAAGAGATATGAGTTATCCAAAGAGGAACTCCATAGGTTGAGTATTGAGAAGACAAGGAGGCTAATGAAATGAGATTTTCAATGTTACCATCTGTTTTAGCTCAGATGTTTAAAAAACCATGGACAAATAAGTTTCCTGCTAAATATGCACCTTCAAATACAACGCAGTTTTTAGCAGATGTAGGTGAAGGTAAAGCAGAGATTATTCCACCGATACAAACACCTAACGGTTTCCGCGGAAAAATACAATATGACAAAGAAAAATGCATTGGATGTGAACTTTGTATTAAAGTCTGCCCTTGTGAGGCAATTGAATTTAAACCTAAAGAAAAAAAGATAAAAATTTATCTTGCAAGGTGTTGTTTTTGTAGTCAATGTAACGATATATGTCCTACAAATTGTTTAACCATGGGTAATGAATTTTTACTTGCTGATGCAGATCCTTATTCCAAAGATTTAATTGTTGAATAGGTAAGAATTGATGAAACTTATCTTTAAGGGCGTAGTACAAGGAGTAGGTTTTAGACCAACTATTTATCGGATTGCAAAAAAATTAGGTTTAAAAGGTTACGTTTTAAATAAAGGCTCAGAGGTAGAAGTAGTAATAGATAAAGATAAAGATGAGTTTATCAAACAAGTAAAAGACCATCTACCTTCGATAGCAAAAATAACTAATATTATGGTTAAAAAAGATGATAGAACCTTTAATGATTTTAAGATTTTACATAGTGAAAAAGGTGAAAGGCAATCATTAATACCTATCGATGTTGGTACTTGTGATGATTGTCTAAAAGAGTTATCTGATGAAAAGGATCGACGTTATCATTTCCCTTTTACAAATTGTACTGTTTGTGGGGCTCGTTACAGTCTAGTAAAAGATGTTCCGTATGATCGAGAAAGAACTAGTATGGATGATTTTAAGTTATGTGAGGATTGTCAACGAGAATACAAAAGTCCTTTGAATCGAAGGTATCATGCTCAGACTATATCTTGTCCTAAATGCGGACCTAGATATAAATTATATGACAAGGATAAGAAAGACCTTGGAGAAAAGCATGCAATAAAGCGTTTTGCAAATCAAATAGATACTGGTAAAATTGGAGTTATTAAATCCTGGGGTGGAATGCATCTATGTTGCAATCTCAGTCAGATTAGTAGGTTTAGAGAATGGTATGGGCGTCCTCAAAAGGCATTTGCAGTAATGATAAAAAGCCTTGAAGTTGCAAAAAAATTCGCAGATATTACTGAAGATGAGAAAAAATTATTATTATCAAAAAGCAGACCAATTGTTCTTGTAAATAAGACTGCTGCTGAAGATGTATCTCCTGGTTTAAACACTATTGGACTTTACTTACCATACACTGGTCTTCACCATCTTCTCTTTTCATATTTAAAATCGGATGCTTTAGTAATGACTTCTTCAAATGTTCCTGGAGAGGCAATGATTACAACAGATGAAGAAGCATTTTCTATTGATGCAGATATTTATCTTTTACACAATAGACGCATACCAAATAGAGTTGATGATTCTGTTGTAAGATCGTGGAAAGGTAATACCTTTTTTATTAGAAGATCAAGAGGTTATGTTCCAGAACCTATCGCTGTTACTTACAATAAACGAATTTTAAGCGTAGGTGCAGGTGAAAATATAACTGGTGCAATATCTCATGATAAAAATGTTTATGCAACTCAATATATTGGTAATTCTAAATATTATTCAACCCTTGAATTTTTAGAGGAAAGTCTTTATCATCTTATGAAACTTACAATGAATAAGCCTAAGATTGATGCAGTTGTTCAGGACCTTCATCCAGGTTATGATTCAAGAAATGTTGCTAAGAAGTTTTCTGAAAAGTTTTCAGTTCCTCTATTTGATGTGCAGCATCATTGGGCTCATGCTGCTTCACTTTTAGTTGATAGAAACCTTGAAGAAAGCGTTGTATTAACAGTTGATGGCCTAGGATATGGTAGTGATGGCACTTTTTGGGGAGGTGAGGTCCTTGTATCTAATTTTGAAGAATTTGATCGTGTTGGGCATCTTGAATATATTCCGCTTCTTGGAGGTGACCAGGCAACCCGTGACCCCCGAAGACTTGTTTTTGCTGTATTTAAGAAATTTGGTATAGAAAAATTCTTTTCGGATGATGAAGCAGCCATTCTTAGCAAATTAATGGATAAATCACCACAATCTTGCAGCCTCGGACGTGTACTTGATACACTTTCTTGTTATCTTAATATCTGTACTAAGAGAACTTATGATGGTGAACCTGCTATGAAGCTTGAGAAATACCTTTGTCTGGGTGAGTCAAAATATTCCTTTGATAGTAAAATAAAAAATGGTGTTGTTGGAACTATTGATTTATTTAGGCAACTTGATGAAATGATAGATAGGCCTCTTACTGAAAAAGAAAAAGCAGATTTTGTTTATTCTTATGTAAAAAGAGTAATTGATGATCTTACAAATATTGCAATTCTACATGCAGAAAATTTAGGAATTAACAATATTGGATTAACCGGAGGAGTATCTTACAATATTCCCATTGTAGAAATGATTGAAAAACAAGTTGAAAAAACTAAATTAAAGCTAATTGTTCATAATCAGATTCCTAATGGCGATGGTGGTATTTCTATAGGTCAAAATGCAATTATCGGCAACAAACTTAATTCCTAAATTATTAAGTCATCCCATTCTTAGGATCAATAATAATTACTTTTGGTTTAGATATAACAAATATGAATAACTTATTAAAAATCGGTTCAACTTTTATTTGGTTTTTAATTATTTTTGCAATAGAACTTATTTTAGTATTTTTTTACTATCAAATAACAAACAAGATTGCAGGTAAAAAAATGGATAAATATAAAACAAAATAATTTAGGTTAATTATTTTTTTACTCTTTTCTGTATTTTATCACTTGTTAGTTCTCGTATAGCATCGTTTGCAATCCATTTTGCTGATTTTGAATCTATATTTTTAATCTCTTTTGCAGTACAAATTGCCTTTTTATTTAGAGTAAGATTTCTTTTCCCAATGTTTCTTAAGGCCCAATTAACCGCTTTTTTTACATAATTACGTTCATCTGTAGATTCCCTTTTTATAATAGTAAAAAACTCTTCAAATTTCAAGTCAGCTGCTTTTTTATCATGAACAGCAAGACCTGCTATTATTGAAAAAGCTGCACGCTTTACACTTTTTTCCATGCATGTGGTGTTAAATCAAAAAGACTTGTACACGCTTGATCACATATATCCCAAGAATCAAAATCTTGTGCCCACAAGTCCATTTGTTCTTCTGTAACTTGTTTAGGATCCTCTATAAAGACTGCTAATAATCTTGCATCATGAATACCAGAATTCCATAATTTTATGGAAAGTTCATGATTCTTACCAATCTTTTTTGCAAGAGGTCTTAATTTATAAATTGAAATTCCAAGGTTGTTATTTGGATTAATTCCATAACGAGCCATTCCTTCAACACTTTTAGGATCACCCATTGATTTTAATTGATTTATAACTTCGTAATAATTCATATTTTAACATCCAAAAAGTTTATCGATTTTTTATTTCTCAGAATATCGATATTCAATATTACAGCTACCTTCAATACTAACCATACAAGGGCCAACTGGGGTTTCTGGTGTACAAGCTTGAGCAAATAAGGGACAATCCCTAGGCGATACTAATCCTCGTAGTAGTTCTCCACATCGACAACCTTTATGCTCAAAAAACTTCTTATCTTTTAGTTCCTCCAACTCATCTTCAAATCTTTTACGTGCATCATAATCCTGAAAATTATCTCGTAATACAAGACCTGATTTTGGAATAATTGGAAAACCTCGCCATTTTAAATCCACTGGTTCAAAGACTTTTTTAATTGCCTGTTGAGCTTTTACATTTCCTTCTTCATGAACTACTCTTTTGTATTCATTCTGAACGAAAGCCTTTTCTTTTTCAATCTGCTGAACAAGCATCCATGCTCCCATTAAAACATCAATTGGCTCAAAACCAGCAATTACCTGAGGAACGTGATAATCCTTTGAGAGAAACTCATAAGGTTTTGTTCCAATAATTGTAGAAACATGACCTGGTTCAATAAGACCATCTAGCTTTATCTCACCCATTTCAATGATTGCTTTTAATGCTTCAGGAATCGTACGATGACAGGAAAGAATAGAAAAATTATCTGGCGGATTATGATTTAGTAATACAGAAGCAGTAGTTGGAGCTGTTGTTTCAAATCCAACTGCCATAAAAACAACATCTTTATCCCTGTTATTTTTTGCAATTTCAACAGCATCTTCAATACCATAAACAGTTCTAACATCACAACCTTCAGATCGAATGCTGCGTAAAGACTCGGTTTCACCAGGTACATTTATCATATCTCCAAAAGTTGTGACAGTTTTACCTTTTCTAGCAAGAAGTAGCATTTCTTCGATTTCCTTAGGTGTTGTAACACAAACTGGACAGCCTGGTCCTTGCCCTATCTCAATTCCACAATCTTTAAGCAAAGCATCAAGACCGTTTTTAACAAGAGTATCCTGATGGGTACCACATACGTGCATAAACTTTAGATTAACCTTCAATTTCTTAATTTTCGAAACAATTTCATCTGCAAGTTTTTTATCACGTAACAAAAACACTAGGCTTCCTCCCCTGCAGAGAGCATCTCTCTAAAAAGGTCAAGTGTTTCTTTTGCTTCTTTTTCATTTAAAACTTCTATTGCAAATCCTGCATGAACCAATACATAGTCACCAATTTTTACATTAACAAGAGTTACATTAGCTTTACGTTTAGTACCATCCCCATAATCAATGATTGCATGTTCTTGGTCTTTATTTATTTCAACAATTTTACCTGGTATAGCTAAACACACAAGTTTGCGGTTATTCTCTAATATATTATAAAATTTCCCCCCTAAACAGTTAAAGCTATATAGAACAACATATTTAGACCCATTATTCTGCTAAATGGTTGGAAGGGATATGAGCGAATTAGAAAAAATTGTATCTATTTGTCCGGCTTGTTATCAAGAGGGAAATATTCAAAAATTAGATGCAACTATTATTGAGGATAATGGAAAAGTATATTTAACAAAGAAATGCAAAACACATGGATTTTTTAAAGACATCTATTTTGGTGATGTTAATCTTTATAAAAAGTGGATGAAATACAGAGTTACAGGTAGCTCTGCTCCAGATGTTAAAACAAAGATATTTGATGAACCTGCCTTATATGATGAGCATAAATCTCAAAGCGTTCTTACAAATCTTTTAGTAACCAACCGATGTGATCTAAGATGCAATTATTGTTTTATGAATGCTGGAGCATCCGGTCGAGTATATGAACCGACATTGGATCAACTCAGAGAGTTAATGATTCAAGCAAGAAATGAAAGACCAATGGGTTCAAAGGCAATTCAGATAACAGGTGGAGAGCCAACGATTCGTAAGGATCTTTTAGATATTGTGAGAATGGCAAAAGAAGTTGGTTTTTCCCACGTTCAAGTTAATACCAATGGTTTGAAACTGGCTGATAGTGCTGATTATTGCAGACAATTAAAAGAAGCTAAGGTTAACACCATCTATATGAGCTTTGATGGTGTAACAAAAAAAACTAATCCTTGGATAGATCTAAATAAAAAAGCTATAGATAATTTAAGAAAAATAAACTTAAAAATAGTACTTGTCCCTGTTTTGATCGGAGATAAGAATCTTAATGAAGCTGGAAAAATAGTAAAATTTGCACTAGACAACATGGACATAATCAGAGGTGTAAATTTTCAACCAATATCCTTTTGTGGTAGAATAACAAAAATTAAGGATGAAAAACGAGAAAAGCAACGAGTAGACTATGTAAAAATGATGGAAGCAATAGAAAAGGAATTTGATGGGAAAATATCCAAAGATGATTTTTACCCTGTTCCATTCGTGTATCCGATTTCAAAACTAATTGAATTATTAAAAGGAGAAACACAAGTGGAGTTTACTGCTCATCCTGGTTGTGGTGGTGCAACATATATATTTATGGATGATAGAAAAATTTTACCTGTAACAAGATTTATTGATGTAGAAGGCCTACTTGATTTTGTAGATAAAGAAAGCAAAATCAAAGGACCATTGAAAAAGCTTAGAGTCGCTTCTGCTTTTTTGAAAAATGTCGATAAATTTGTAGATTATAATAAGGCACCAAGTGGTTTTAATCTAAAAAAACTCTTGAAAGATGCAGCAATAGGTGGAAGCTATGATTCACTTCGGGGATTTCATTACAAAAGTCTATTTGTTGGGTCAATGTGGTTCCAGGATGCATTTAACTTAAATGTTGACCGTTTAGAGCGATGTGTTATTCATTATACGACACTTGAAGGAATTGTTCCATTCTGTACTTACAATGGTCTTGGCATTGGAGATAAAATTCGTGATAAACATTCAGATCCAATAAAAGAGTGGGAGAAACAAACTGGAAAAAAAATCAAAGAAGACCTTAGAACAGATGTTCCTCTAACATAAACCTTTTTTTAATGATGAAATGAGATCTTAACCAACCACATTATTAAAATACCACATATGAAAACTAACATTGTTGCCATGGATTTTTCAATATTAATTTCCTTTTTTATTTCTGGTATTAAATCCGTTGCAGCTATATAGATAAAACCACCTGCAGCAAATGGTATTAAAAAGACAACAGCTTGTTCAATATTTTGAGATACAAAATATCCAACAACTCCACCAAAAACTATTGTTAAGGCAACAATGAAATTTAAAAGTAGAGCTTTCTTTTTCTTAAAACCTCCATATATTAGAACTCCAAAATCACCTATCTCCTGTGGGATTTCATGAGCAGCAATAGCAATGGTAGTAGTAAGTCCAAGTGGTATTGATACAATAAAACTTGCAGCAATTATAAGCCCATCAATAAAATTATGAATTGAATCACCAATCAGATTCATATAATGAAATGTGTGAACATCACAGTTTCCTTTGTGGCAATGTCTCCAATGTAGTACTTTTTCTATTATAAAAAATAAAATGAAACCAACAAGAACAAAAATAAACGGGTTTATATCTCCACTTTCTTCTATTGATTCTGGTAATAAATGAAGAAAGGCACCACCCATCAATGCACCAGCAGATAGACTGACCAGTATTAACAAAATCTTGTTTAAGACTTTATCTTTCAGAGATAAAGTAAAGATTCCGATGAAAGCAATAAGAGCTATGAGAAATGTAGTTAGTATGATATATCCTAGTGTAATCATGAGGTCTCTCTCGGTTAAATTTTAATTGTAAAATACATTTTATCTTAAGTCTTTTGTTTTATTTATAAGGAATTAAACATAGGAACTTTAGCGTATCCTTCCCAGTATT
>SMTZ1_10015890_pt1 | contig 11805 bp, 9 predicted proteins | sample DeeMarSWOR136_30_FD_25667 | JGI IMG/M metagenome (IMG submission 25667) | reverse complement strand
TCCCCCGTAGGTGTTGCTGCCATACTCTGGATAGATGAGTCCATATTCATTAAATATCCTTCTCCCGTTTTTGTATCTATATATCCTATTTCTCTGTTTGTTGAAAATATTACCCCTTCCCCATTTCTAGACACAAAAAGATGTTTTATGTCTTCTCCATCCTCATCTTCATATTCATATAACCATGAACCCAGATTAAAATCGAAAATGTACAGATGTTCATCTGATGCAGCACACGCAATAGAACCATCAGAACTTATAACACCAAAGGGGGACTCACTGGAAACTTCAAGCTCCTGCACCATGGAAGTTCCTACATTGATCATGACATTAGTATAACTGCATGCTAGTGAGAATTTCCCATCTGATGATATGGAAACATCCCTTACATCACCATACCCGACACTTGAAAGCTGAACACCATCTGCTGTACAAAATGTGTACCAATCTGAATACCCTAAAATTGAATCTCCTGTATCTGCTATGTCCAGAGAAACTACTGTATCTGCAACATGTCCACTTCCTGTACGGTTTCCCCAGGTATCAAATATGTAATAGTAACCATCTTCACACCCAATTGCAATATAATCCCCATTTTCAGATACTGACAGAGCAGTTATACCCTCAATAGAGTAACTCCATAAAATGGGGCACCCACTAGAAGGTATCATGAATGCAAAAACTAAAAGAACAAAAATCACACTTATCCCTTTCCGAGACCATACCATACCTTTCATGCTTTGTGTATTGGCTTGTCTCATTTAAATCTTTTGGTTGTAAAGGGTTTTTCAGTCTCTGGGGTTTTTGTGGTGTTACACCTGTAACAGGCAAATTCCCATAAATACTTGTGGTATGGTAAATATAGGCAATTTAAGAATATGACAGTTCAATCACTTGGAAATGTGACAGCTCCTGTTGTAATAATATCAATCACTATTGTAAAAGAAATTTTGACAGGTTTCTTCCATTCCCCCGTTCCTTTAAAAGAGATAAATTGTTATGGTGCATAGCGATACACTGATGATATTGAAATTTTTAGCTTCTTTCATTGAAAAATGCATCTGTAACCATGTTCTTCACTCAAAGAATGAGCATTCTCTAATAATTCAGATTCAAGGAGGGAGAACCCAACTTCTATAGACAGATGAAAAACCAAACCCTGATAAACAGCAAAGAAAATAGTCCTGCATGCAGATTGAAGATGACAACTTATCTGGTGCAGCAGTTTTAACAGAAAGAGCTCTCACCTATTTGTGCATTCTCACAGAGAGGGACTACCCTTCCCGAGATGAGTTTCTCTCACGTGTAAGGAAAGAATGTTTCAGGCTCTCTGAATCCCAGAAGAGTATGGTTTCTTTACGAAATGAGCTTTCTCATGTTCTGGAAAACACAGAAAAAGGGAAAACAGTAGAAAAGGCCAAACAGAATCTGAAAGAGTCTATAAAAGAACGGCTCCAATTCCTCAAAGAAGCAGAAGCCACCATTACCCAAGCGGGTACATCTCTGATTAAAGAGAATTCTCAAATGCTCACCCACAGTAGGAGTTCTACTGTTGAGAAGATCTTGTTTCATGCATACCAGGTGAACCCTTTTGACATAATCGTTTGCGAAAGCAGGCCAAACTACGAGGGAAGGCTTTTAGCTGAAACTCTTGGAGAATCAGGTATACCTGTTACGTTGATAGTGGATTCAGCTGCCAGTTTTTTCAATCCAGACCTGGTATTAGTGGGGGCAGATGCTGTGACACCTGACTACGTCGTTAACAAAGTGGGCACAAAATTTCTGGCTTCGTGTTTTCCCACTTATGTGGCCTGCTCCACCAACAAGTTCACCACAAAAGATATCACTATTGAGGAGAAAAACCCAGAAGAAGTCTTGAAAGAACCACACAAAAATGTTCACGTGAAAAACTACTACTTTGACAAAACTCCTCTCGATTTCATTACTGGATTCATAACAGAATACGGTATTTATACCTCAGAAAAGGTGAAATCTCTATTTTAAAATTTCCAACAGGTGAGGGAGTAGTTCTTCTGCCCTTTCCAAGAAGATGTAGTCTGCCATTCTGTCTAAAGGGCCCGATTCCTTGTTGATGATTGCTATGTGCCCTTTATTCTCTCTGGTGATAAATGGAATTGAAGCAGCTGGCTGCACCTGTAAACTGGTCCCCACCACCAAAAGTATATCGCAAGAACGTGCGAGCTCTTCTGCAGCTCGCATAGGTTCCCAGGGCATTAATTCCCCAAAGAGGATTACATCAGGCTTTATGAACCCACCACAGGAACAGGTAGGTATTTCCTCTCCCTTGCGCATTAATGCAATTAATTCATCTTTTTCAAATGCAAACAACTGAGAAGCAATTTCTCTTGTATCATATTTCTTTCCACAAATAGTGCAGGAACAGGTCTCGTTGGTACCGTGGAGTTCATAAACAGTCTGAGAACCTGCTTTCTGGTGAAGTCCATCAATATTCTGGGTTATGACACCTTGGCAGATCCCAGTTCTTTCAAGGGCAGCCAGCGCATTATGGGCTGGATTTGGTTCAGCTTTCCGGAGTAATACTATGACATCCAGGTGCATTTCCCAGAAGTAGGAAGGGTCCTGCACAAACTGCTGGTAAGAAGCATATATTCCAGGGTCATACTTCTTCCACAATCCGTCTTCAGAGCGGAAGTCTGGAATGCCTGAAGGTGTGGAAACACCTGCCCCTGTTAAGGAAACCACTCTCTTTGAGGTTTTGATAGCTTCTGCCAGCTTTTGTAATTGAGGTTCTCTCTCCATTACATGGTTATACCTTTTAGGGTATAAAGCTCTTCCTGCAGGAGTTCCTCTGAAGTTTTCACCCGAACAGATGGTGTCAACTGTGATATACTACCCACATGATTTGAGGAGTAACCCATGCCGAGCAGTAACTCTTATATACCAGCGAGATAGTCATGTCATCGTAACGTGATCTTTATGAACAAGTTCAGGTACTATCTCACCGCAAACTACATTGCAGTCCAGGCACTGGCCCTCTTAGTGGCTGAAAGATTCTGGAGTGAAGATGTCATCCTCATAGAATCAGGTGACCAACCTGCTACCTCTTTTTTGCTCTTTGGACTGGTAATCATCGCTTCTGCCGTTGTCCTGGTGCTCATCAAGTTGAAGTTGAGCTTTCTTTTGTACTACTTCACAGAGTATGTAGGATTGTTTGTCATCAGTTTCATCATCTTTTCTGCCTTCATCAACATCTACATATCTGCAGCCATTTCGGGAATTGCAGTGATCTTACGGTATACTGTAAAGCAGTTCAGACGGGTGAGCGTGATCATTCTGGCAGTGGGGATAGCTGCTTTGCTAGGAGTCTCCTTAGATGTTGTCCCTGTGATTGCCTTTTTAGTGCTCCTCTCTTTGTACGATGTTTTCGCAGTGAGAAAAACCAAACACATGCAGGTCATAGCAGAAGATGTCTACAAGCGGGGAGGTTCCCAGATTTTTACCTTCGATACGAAAGAAGAAACATTTGTGCTGGGTACTGCAGACATTGTGTTGCCTTCCATATTGGTCGTATCTGCTTTCTTCAACTATTCTGTATTAGAAGCTTTCTTAGCCTCGTTGTTTGCTTTGACAGGGCTACTCTGGGCCACCAGACAGAAGGAGGCTCCTGCTCTCCCCTATGCATCACTGGGCATTCTTGGATTCCTCATAGGATATCTCATACAAGCACTTTAGGTTCCTGCATTGATACCCCTTGACAAATTTGCCACCTTTTCTCAAAATAGACCGAACCATGGGTCTGTTACATCGTGGGCAGTATACCACATCTTGCAGTTGTTCTGGAACCTTTATGGTTTCCTGCTCACAAAAAGGGCAGTAGAGTAAAACATCAGGGTATTCATTTCCACAAATAGAACATACTCGTACAGTAGCTTTTTCTTCTTTCTTGACAGATCCCCCTCTCCGTTCAATTTCTGCTTCAACTAAGTTCTTCAGCGCTATAATCCTGTCTGTGAACCCCTTTTTCTCCGAGTAGGAGATGTTCTCTTCATCTAAAATCTTTTTCAGGTAATACACATTACGTACTGATCCCCTTCCAAAAACTGTCACAAACTGCTTTATATACTCTTCCAGGGTTTCAGGAAGGTTTTCTCCGATAAAAAATTTGTTCCGAAAATCTGAAAGTTCTTCCTTTTCCAATTCCAGTTCTCTCTTGGTCTGTTCTTTTTCAATTGCAGACAGCAACTGTTCTGTGGTCACTGTTATGCTGTAATCTTCTCTCAACAGTTTCTGCAGATAGGATAACGTTGTTTGATCCATAGTAAAATTGGACAGGAGGTACTGCTGGATTAACTCTGTTTTTAAAATTTTGTCTTCAATTTTAGTGCCATATCTGCGGGAAACTGTCAGAATAATGAGAACAGCACAGGCTCCTCCAGCTCCCAGAAATCCCAGCGCAGTGTACCCAGCATAGATGGTGACAGCCACAAACCCTGTGGCAATGAATATGGAAAGGAGTACAAGGTAGGGTCTCATACACCTTCCATCCTTCCAGTATATAAAAAAGTTTTGCAAGTACAACCCATGGGTGCACCTGGACTTTCAGGAGGTAAATTAAGGTAGTTTCAGATGAGTAGAGAATTTCTTTCAATCGTTAAGTATTAATGCTGCTGGACACTTCAGTTACAGCACATGAGAGGGTGCAGACAAGAGCAGCACAAAATGACAAGTCCGGATTTTGAGTTTTTCCACTAAGTTTATATAGTTGCACGTCCAAAGAAGAGTGCCGGGAGGGCAAATCCCCTAGAGGCTCAGAGAAATTATTGCCCCCATAGTCTCTTTTTCAAACAATGAGACCTCTCAGTGGAGAGCCCATATCTCGGTTTTATTTTCATAATATACTGCTTGTCAGCCTTGTACTATTACCAGATTGTATGTAATCTCTTCTATCTACAAATAACCTAATCTTTTCTATCTACAAATAACCCAGAAAAAAACTATTTCAGATGCTCATGGTAGTTAGCTCCCTGTCATCACATCTAAGCGGCTTCGTATACGAACCTTCCCCTCTTGTTCCTGCTCTCTCTCTTGGTAAGCTTTCCTTCTCTCACCATGTTTTCAAGGATTCTCTCTACCCGTTCCTCATCCTTGACCTTGTACTTGTTGTTGAGCGCAGTAATTGACAGAGATTCTTTTTCCAGCCTGTTGAGGAAGTAACTTGCCAATTGATCATCAGTACGCTCATCTTTGGGAACTTCTTGAGCCTTTTCTGATGCAGCTTCTGCTGGAGAGGGTACAGGTTTGACAGGTATACGTTCTCTCCCTACGAGAATTTCGAGAATTTCTCTGGAGTCCATCTTCATTGATTCTGCTACTTCATCCAGCGTTTTTTCCTTGTAGTTCAAAATCTTTTTGAGTAGTTCATCCACAAAATCACCTGAACCTGGGACGTTTTGTGAGCAGCACTGGTAAGGCAAGAGATCTGAAAGGCATCCCCTTGGTTTTTTCACGAATTTTTGATGCCAAATCTTGCAAACTCATGTGCTGCTGCCCTTCTCCTCTCATTCTCACAGATAAGGTTCCAGATTCTATTTCTCTATCACCGATGACACAGATGTACGGAATCCATGACCGTTCAGCATCCCTTATCCTGCTGGATAGTGTTTCATTACGATCATCTATATCCACCCGTATTCTGTCCAGTTCACCCAGCAGGTCATTACAGAATTCTGTGTGGTTCTCAGAAATGGGTATCAACCGCACCTGGGTGGGTGTTAACCAGAGAGGGATCTGTGGTTTCACCCCTCTCTTTTCATCAGTTGCTGCATTTTCCAGAATTGAGCACACTGCTCTTTCAATACTTCCAAAAGTGGAGCAGTGGAGTATAATACAGGGATATACTTTCCCATCTTCTCCCATGTAGGTGATGTTGAACCGTTCTCCATTGACGAAATCCACCTGGACAGTGGATATTTGCGAATTAGCTCCATCTGCTTCAATACTCTGGTACTCGTTCTTCATAGTATAGTAGTGGGTGCGTTCTTTCATGATCTTGATCAAAGAGGGTACACCCATCGTCTTAATCAGGTTGAGCATCCATTCCTTGTTCTCCTCGTAGAAGTGCTCCACCACTTCCCAGCCTAGAACCCATCTGTCTTTACTGATAATGGAATCCATCAAATCCTTGCACAGCAATGAAAGGTTCAAAAACTCCTGTTTGGCCTGCTCTTCATCTGCGCAGAAGGCGTGGACATCAGTCATCAAGAAGTTTCTCACCCGTCGTAACCCGGAGACCTCACCTTTCTGCTCTTTTCTGAAACAGATAGCTTCTTCATATTCTTTGATAGGCATGTTCTTGTATGAAAAGGTTACCTTCTGCATGTAGGGAAAAGCACCTGGATCAGAAGCAAACCGCAGGACCAGGCTTTCATTTTCTATCTTGTAATCCCTCTCGTGGAACTCTCCCATTAACATTCTGATTTCTGGCACATCAGTACGGTACAGCAATGGATTCTGAATTTTGAATGCTCCATAGGGTTTGGCCACGTTGGTTTCCTGGAAATCTAAGATCAAATCTTTCATCAACAATCCATTGGGGTACCACTTCATGTTCCCCACATCTGACTCTGGAGTGTAGTCCACCAGTTCTAACCGCTGCATGTATCCTATGTGCATCGGTTTCTCTTTTTTTTGAGGATTTCCCTCCAGTTCATTCCTCGTAAATATTTTGAGTAGCTCTGTGCCCTCTCTGTTCCAGAGAGGACTGTCCTTCCAGGTTGAAGGTGTAACTTCAACATCAGATCCATCTTTTGAGACCAGTATGAACCGGATGAACTTGGATTCCTTTTCTCCTTCTTCTTTCTTTTTCTTTTCTGTTCTGGGGAGTACAGATCTTGAGAGTTCAGATAAAGGGTGCCCTTTACATTTTAGTGAAAACGACTTGTAATACCCAAAGGGAGATCGTTTTACTGTGTAACCCATGTCTTTGAGTGCTTCTGCTATGTCAGTCAATATTGGAACAGCCTTCTGGGGAGAAGCTAAATCACTGGACAGGTGAGCATAAGGGTAGAGCATGATGTGATCTGTGTCAACGCTCTGGGCGATATTACTGATTTCAGAGGCTGCATCTTCTACAATGTGAGGATTCTGTTCATCTACAGCTTCTACAGTGGTAAAGACAGCCAGAACTTCCTCCATCCGATCTTTTTTGAATTCTTCTGGAAGTTCTTCAGCCATGGAAGTTCTCTTAGTGATTTCGTATTCAATGAAATCGGAATGCAGGGCAAGGATTTTCATAGAGATTTTTCTTTCTGGAGACTTAAAAGATGATAAGAGAATCGATATTGACACCTACTTTATGAAAATTGCTAACCTCGTTTCTGAAAGGTCCACCTGTATTAAACAGCACGTGGGAGCAGTCCTCGTTAAAGATAAGCACATCATTGCCACAGGGTACAATGGAGCACCCAGAGGCATTCCTCACTGCACAGAAGAAACTTGTTTACGATTGAATTCTAAGTCTTTAGAAGAGTCTCACCTGTGCAGAGGGACCCATGCAGAGCAGAATGCAATAATACAGGCTGCCTACCACGGGACACCCACAGTGAATTCAGTAATATATACTACCCATTTTCCGTGTATGAGCTGTGTTAAAATTCTGATCAATGCAGGAATTAAAGAAATCGTCTATGACAAAGAATATGACATGGGCAACAAGTTGAAGATGGATCTTTTGAGTAATGCAGGTATCCGAATTCGTCAGATCAAAACTGATTAAATGGATTTTTTCCCTAGATTCTTAAATAATAACGTATTATGCATTTTTTGTTGGAATTAAGGCTCTGCAGCTATATAATATGGTGGGAAGTCTGGAAAGATAATCTGTAGCCTTCTTTTATAGTATAATGTAATTTTGCCTCACCCTCTGTGTGGAGCTATCATGTGCATATTTGTTTTGTCGCTAGACTCTAGACTCTCCAAACATTTATAAGTCTTTAACATGGATGCAGCCCATGATTGACTGCACCTTCTATGTTGAGGCTCAGAGTAACAGCAACATTGCAGTAGAAACCTCTCTACAGGAACTCCTTAAAGAAGTTGAGCAGGATACCGACGTTATAGAGTCCCATTTCGAAGAGATCTTAGAACACGAACACGAAGGCAGGGTCTATTACTCAGGTGTTTTGCGATTGAGGGTAAAAACAGATTTTAGATCCTATATTACCCTGTGTATGCGCTTGACCCCCACTGCTATCGATTTGAACGAAGGGACAGAAACACTGGAGAGAAAAGATCTGCTCGAAGTTTTCGGGGACATCTCCTCCCGGGTAAGAAAACTCAGCCAGAAACTGGGGATAGCTATTCAGCAAACAGGAGGGAGAATCCAGGAAGAACTGGGATTAGACCCTGATTTTGTTGATGAAACCCTCAATTACGGAGGGGTTTTAATGAAGATGGTGTTTGAAGGACGGGCAGACTCTGAAGAACAGTTGAAGAATGCAGTCATGGAATCGGTAAATGCATCTGGTGGATATGTTAACAAGATGAATTCAAAACGGACAGAAGGCCCCCAGTGGACAGGACTAGTAGGGGTGGAGCTCCTCTTTGAAGATATTGAAGACGTATTTCTAGCAGTAGTTAAGTTAATTCCAGTAGCTATGAGCATGGTGGAACCTGAAACGATAACTTTATCCATGCGGGAAATTCAGAATATTGGCATGGACATCTCAGAAGTGGTGCACAGCTTCATTTCTGAGTCAATTGCTAGCCGACTGTAAGGCAATTGTCGATTGATTCTTAATATTGATTATTATTATTGATTAACATTACCGAAAAGCTTATATACTAGGTAGTATTAATAGTAAATAACATACCAGATGGGACCCTGACCAAACCAAAAAAATAGGTAGGAGGATTAAAGAAATGAAATTGAAAAAGATAGGAGCTGTTTTGCTCGGCGCTGCTTTGTTAGGTGCCACGTTCTGCACAATATCGGCAGATGTTTACCCCCCACCAAATGAATTCTTCATAAATCCAGATGGATCACCTGCATGTGTCATAGCAGTGGGCAGTTCTGCAGCTGCCATGGATGTGGTTTCTGCTTCCATGATTGCTGCCAAGATCGGGACTATGGCAGTGAGAGTAGAGGAAGTGGAGCTGCCACCGAGACGATATACTGCACTGCACCAGGATATTCCTCTTTACGACTGGACAGGAGACACACTTTTAAGTGATGAGCGGCTGGGGTATCCAGTGCTGGATGTTCCAGATGCTACCCCATACAACAACTGGGATCAGAATCCCTTTTCTCCTCCCACGTCGGGAATCACACCGAACCCACCCATCAACTATACGCTGACAAGTTTGTGGTGGTTTGATGATTATGACAATGGATTATGGGGAGACCAGGATGGAGTGTTCGATCCCTGGGAAACCCACGAAGAAATCCAGTTCAGGTTTGACAACCTGGCAGTATTTGACCCATTCTCCGGTACTACAGTGAGAGATCATCTTGCAGACCTCCTTGGAGGAGACATTCTTCTGTGGAGACCTCCACTGCCTTTAACATTGGACAACATGCTCATCCCGAGCCTGATCTACCGTGCTGACAATATCTACGTTCCCCCCATGATCGAGTGCATTCAGACAAAGAATCATCCTGCAGGTGTACAGATTGTAGATTTAGACTACGAGTACACCATGTACTACTACGTACCAGACCCGTGGTATGTCCACACTGGAGCTTTGCCCAAGTTCATGTTCTTCGGAAAAATCCACACTGTGGTGGATGCAGGAGCTGTCATAGATTTGAACACCAGAACAGGCCAAATAGGAGCACTGTCTGGAACACCATATCTGGTTACTGGAACACCGACCTACTTCTTCGAGGAGTATTTGTACAAGGATGAGGAAGTGGAATACGGAGATTACACAGTACTCTTGAAGGATGTTGATGTGGACCATAATAAGGCCTGGTTTGAGATCACAGACCCTGATGGAGTGGTCTACAACTTCTGGATGGTTTTAGACCCTGAGCACGGGTTCTCACCGAATTTGCAACAGCAGTACCCTGGAGATACGTGGGTAGATCACGATGGAGACACAGTGATAGATCCCGGTGAGATTATGCCAATTCTGGGCTTTGACTGGAATGGAGACGGTGTTATTGACTACTACAACAAGTGGATTGTAGGTCGGGCAGAAAACGATGTGTGGGGTGATCTGCAGATTGAAGGCTACAGAGATGACAACGACGACTTCTGGTACTTATTCAGCGTCCCCATGTTTGTTATCGATGGGGTGAAGGTTTTCGTTGGAGCGAATGGAACTACTGGTATTGAAGTCAAAGTGTACACACTGCAGGACAAAGAAGTATTCTACAACCACGAGTGCTGCATCCCCTTTGTGACAGAGCCTAACAACTACCAGTTATTTCTGGACGCTTATGAAGCAGGATGGGATACATTCATTTGGATAGACAGACCACTAGTTTCACAGTGGTATTACCAGCCGCCTGGAACTGGATTGTGGCCCCCTGCAGGTCTTGCACTCTGGCTGACTCTCGTTCCCCCCGGAAATTTCATCGGCAACGGATTCTTAGACAACAACGATGGACACATTGGAAACGAATACTATGGGCTGAATGCAGTAACGCCAGGTATTCCTGGTCCTTACTTCCCAGAAGCCAACGACCTGGATAGAGATGGCAGCGGACCCATACCCCCAATAGGAATGGCTGACAGCGATTTTCCTGTGGCTCAGCCTTTGAGCATTTGGGGCTGTACCTACCCAGTTAATGCTTTTGCACCCTACCCTGACATCGAAGACCCTGTAGTCTACTTGGATGCATTCCAGAACATCATTGGTTACCACTGTCCCGGTCAGATCATGGTGGAGTTGAACGTTGCACTCTGTGATATCGTGGAGATGGCAGAATGTCTCACCAGGTTTGTGTTTTCAGGGCCTTTGGACTACTTCAGGATTGAAATGACTGACATTACCTGGGACGATGACCAGGATGGCAACCCCGATTTCTATGGCCTTGGAAATGACGGACTGGACTGGCAGACTGTGATGGAAGTAGCCGCAGGTACCTACACCCGTGTGATCCAGGTGGACATTGATGAAACAGAACTAGTGAAACTGGACATTGAAATTGAAACGCTGGACAAGCAGAACTTCAACCTGATCCTGATAGGAGGACCAGTAGCCAACCAGCTTTCCAAGGAATTGGAAGATCTGCTTATCACACCTGATGATGGAAGCCCGGTAGACTGGATGTACACATCAGTGGAAGGAGACTTCAAGCTATACACTGATCCTTACGGCACAGGAAAAGATGTACTGATGGTGGCAGGTGCTGATCGAGACGCCACAAGAGCAGCAGCCGAACGATTGATTTCCAAAATGTAGAGCTCTATGCTCTACACTTTTTGATTTTTCAAATCATCTTACAGTGTCTTTTGATTATTTCAATGAAAGGAGTTTGGATTATTCATCTGAATATATCCAAAAAAATATCATTCTAAAATAAAATATGATATAAAATTACAAAAAAAAAATGCTACACAAATAACAGAAGAAAATAGTCAATTGACGAGAACACATTAGACGATCAATAAAGATCTCTTGTCAAAAAGGAGAGTTTTCCTTTATCTAGGAGATATTTGGGGCCAGATGGAGCGAAAGATTTATATAGTCCCCCCAGCTATTAGGGTATGTACCCTTTGGGAAGTGTTCGAAATTCCCATAATTTCGAGGTGACAAGTGTCTATCTTGTTGCTAGACTATATGTCTAACTACCCAAATGAGGAGGAAAGAATATGA
>SMTZ1_10013940_pt1 | contig 11807 bp, 10 predicted proteins | sample DeeMarSWOR136_30_FD_25667 | JGI IMG/M metagenome (IMG submission 25667) | reverse complement strand
TCATCAAACCAGGTGTCAAGGTCATCAAACCATCTGGTCAATCCCTCGAAGGGCCTTCTGCGTCTCCATAGTGTAATAGCCATAGTCAACACCCCCTTTCACTTAACTATATGTATTTCTTCCGATATAAAGATAAGCACCAATTGAAGGTTGTCAATAGAGGTAGGGGGAAGATTTTTAACTTCTCGTTGTATGGCTATCTAGTCAATAACCACCCCTAAAAGGGGTGGCATGATGGTGACCCTAAAAGGGTTTACTTATTCCACAATTTGAGTTGAGACATAGTTTGGTCCTTTTGCAACTGCCACTTTACATATTTCCTTATTTTTTCTTCATCCAATCCCACAGTGCTTACACAGTATCCCTTTGACCAAAAATGTCTTCCCCAATACCGCTTTTTCAAGTCTACATGCATATCGAATATCTTAATAGCACTCTTTCCCTTCAGAAAACCTACGAACTCTGAAATGGAGTACTTTGGTGGCACAGATATGACCAAATGGATGTGGTCACTTTGTACGTTACCCTCTAATATCTCAACTCGCTTCCATTCACATAGTTGCCTAATAATATCTCGCACAGACCGTGCGATTTCTCCTCGTAAGATTCTGAATCGATACTTCGGACACCACACAACATGGTACTTGCATTCCCACACAGCATGTGCTAATCTTCTAAAATCTTTCATTATCTACCTCCTCTTGATGCTAGGGTCACCATCCCCTTTCATCTTAAGGAGGTATTTTTATTATGCAATCCTTATTCTCTACCTAACCCGCATAGCAAAGCTGGGACCATCGGCTCAGCCGATGGTTTATGGTATTAATTAAATATCAATAATTTAATAGATCTCTTCTTCCCTCCCCTCTGTGCTCTCTCACCATGGTTGAAACACAGGTGAATTTAATCAACACACCTACTCTTTTATCCAGTGCTCTTATAGCGGTCTCTCACTGCGCTTCCTCAATTTTGTTAAGTGCTCCTCCTTCCTTTAACTCTTAAATCACTTGATCTTCTACTAAACAATCTATTATATATTTCCATATCTCTCTACCTTTATCCTTAGCCCTCATTCTTTCTGTTTTTCTTGACTACCTTCCTTTTAGAGGAAATTCTCTTTGAGTTATATAAATCAGAGAGTTCACAGAGTTTTTTTAATTTAAATTTACTCTCTGTGACCTCTGTGGTTACATTCTTTTCTCTGCCTCATACTTCCCCCTCTAAAATAGTGTGTAGATAGTAAAATCTTCTACCATAGAGAAAGAGGAGAATCAACCAAAGAAAAAAATACAGGTTTTTTCAGATAGGATTTGTTGATTTGCTAAAACTCTGGTAAATTCTTTAATGTAGCAAATGAGAAAACAGGACCATCTTTACAGACATAGATGGGTCCAACATTGCACCTGCCGCATTTCCCAATACCACATTTCATCCTATTTTCCAGAGTAGTAAAGATTTGTTGATCAGAGAAACCCAGCTCAAGAAGGTTTTTAATGACATACTTTATCATCACCAAAGGTCCACAGGTTACCGCAATAGTATTTTCTGGGGATGGCTTGATCTTAAGAAGATTGTCAGGGACAAAGCCCACGTATCTGGTCCACTCCACTTCCTCTACATCAATCGAAAGATGGACCTTTGCATCTTTACCTTTTTCTAACTCGAAGAGTTCATCTTTAAAGCAAAGGTCATTTGAGGTACGGGCGCCATAGATAATATCTAATTGTCCAAAATCACCTCTATTAGCAAGTATATACTGTATAATGGGCCGCAGAGGTGCTTGACCGATGCCTCCCCCAATAGTTATAATATTTTTCCCCTTCCACTCATTGATAGGAAATCCATTCCCATAAGGTCCCCTTATGGAGATGGTATCGCCTGCCTCGCATGCATGAAGTGCCGAGGTAACCTTTCCCATCTTCATAATACTAAATTCAAGATAACCTTTTTTAGTGGGTGATGAGGCGATAGAGATCATACTCTCACCTATGCCCAGAATACCTATCATAGCACATTGCCCTACTTGATGGTTAAAGTCATGCCCATTCTGGAAGGCTACTTTAAAAGTACTGATGGGCCTTTCCCCTAAGGCTTCATCTCTGATTTCTATGATTTTAGCTATTTCAGGCATATAAGGATTTTTCATTCTACTTCCTTAATGGCTGAAAGATTCTCAATAAGGTCTACGTTTACAGGACAGAGAGTGATACACCTCCCGCATCCCACACATCCAACAACTCCGAAATTATCGATATTGAACTTGAATTTGTGGTAAATCCTGTTCCTTAACCGCTCACCTCTGGTTGGTCTGGGATTGTGTCCTGAGGCATGTAAAGTATATTCAGTAAACATACAGGAGTCCCAAACCCTGACCCGCCTGCCTTTTCTTGCACGTGTTTCATCCTGAATATCGAAACAATAACAGGTAGGGCAGGTATACGTGCAAATACCGCATCCAATACACTTCATTGCGAGCTTTTTCCAGATGGGATGTTCAAAAATGCCTGTGAGCTTCTCGGGTATATGGTTAAGATCTATCTTTCTTTTAATTTTACTTTCAGAGGTGTGTGCCATTTGTTCCTTTTGTTTTCTTTCGTCTGATGAGGCAGGTGCACAAAGAGTAGACGTTTTATCAATTATCTTCTTGCCCTTTTCGGTAATGACTTCAATATAAAATACACTGTCAAGTTCAGTAAAGAGCAAATCAAGCGGTTCCTTAGAAAAGGGATTGCCTCCTACAGATGTGCAGAAACAATTTAGAAATGGTTCGCTGCAGGCAATCCCAATCAATATTGCGTTATTTCTTCGATTAAGATAGTAGGGATCTGGTATATCCCCTTCAAACACAGGATCTAGGAGTTGAAAGCTTTGTGCGTCACAGGGACGGATACCGAAGATAATGGTTTCTTTCTTTTTCTCTAAGTTGGTTGCTTGAGGATGAGCATTCCTATCGAATGTGAAGAGTGATTCGGTTTGGGGAAAAACTGCACTTTTGGAGATTAGTACTTGGTGCTTTAAGTCTAAAGAGAGGTTCTGAAAGTCTTTGATTACCTCAAAGAGGGTGGTAGTACCATTTTGAACAGGTGCCCAAACCTCATATTCCTCAAGGGAGGCTAAGAAATCATTCAGTTTGTCTTTTTGCAAAACAAAAAAACCCATTACGAAAGCCTATAGAATAAAATCCTCTGGATCTTCTAGGTTAAAGGTGGTGAGCAGTGTTTGTGATACCGGGTCTTTTCCTGCTTCATAGTTAAATAGTTCCTTTACCTCTTTTTCCATTTTTCGGTTTAATTTCATAAGCGGAATATCCATGGGACAGACACGTTCACACTCACCACAGCTAATGCATCTTCCTGCAAGGTGAAAGGTACGAGTGATATGGAACAAAAGGTTTTCAGAAGAATCAACTGATCGCCTCACCCACTGCGGCGTGAGTTTGTCTAAGACACAGCCTTCGCAGTAGCAGAGTGGACAAGAATTTTTACATGCATAGCATCTAATGCAGCTATCAAACTCCTTCTGCCAGAAATCCCACTTTTCTTCCAGAGTTTTTTCTTCTAAGGAGTGTATCTCATCATAGTTGGCAGGGTAACCCTCAACGTTGTCCCCAATGAGTTTATTGTAGATGAGCGGAGTAGGGTATTGACAGACTTTACAAGTGTCTGCCACTAATTCTTCTTTAGGAACTTCAAAGATTTGTTCCTTAATGGTAACGATATAGTTCCCATTTTTTTCAACTACCTCTGCGAAATCCACTACCCCAGGAAATCGTGCTTCAATTTTTTTTAGATCGATCACTCCCTTGCAAGGGATACCTATAATGTAGAGTTCATCACGCGGAATCCCTTTCTCTGCAATGATTTGGTTGAGTGCCCGGGAATCACACCCTCTTGCGAAAAGGGCTATTTTTGTAGCTTTTGCCTTTTTTTTATCCTCAGACTGAGGGAGCTTTTCTTCGAGCATAAGGTAATTTGCCAGACTTAAAGCACACAGTGGAGAAAAGATAAGACGATCGACTTCTTCCTTACTCTCAATGAAGGCAGGAGAAACCCTGAACCCATAGCTTCCCTTCTGATAGCCAATCAGGTATTTTACTTCTTTTCGATTAAGTGCCCTTTTTGCTTCATCCCTGAGTTTCTGGATATTCATATAACCTCTCTCTTAAATGATTTCAAGGGGCCAAGCTTTTTAATCTCTTCCGTAATTTCGGTAATTACATCTGCAAACTTTTTCCCCTCTGAGGCCGAGATCCAGCTCATTCTGAGTCTTAAGGGATTAACACCGATAAACTCAAGCAGATTTTTCATGAGTAGAAATCTTCTGCGTGCTAGATAGTTTCCTTTAAGATAGTGACATTCACCAGGATGACAACCTGAGATGAGTACTCCATCAGCACCTTGTCTAAGAGCCTGAACGACAAAGAGAGGATTCACCCTTCCTGTACACATTACTCGAATTACTTTGACATTGGGAGGATAGTGGATACGGGTGGTGCCTGTGAGATCTGCTCCCGCATAGGAACACCAGTTGCATAGAAACGCTACAATGTTAGGTTCGAATTCACTCATAATACTCTCCCAAAGATGCTATCATAGAGAGTAATTGTTCATCGGTGAATGATTTCTGTTGGATGGCACCAGACAGACATGCCGCTGCACATGCTCCACAGCCCTTGCAGAGGACTTCATTAACTGAGGCTACTTCCGCCGTGTGTCCTAAACGCTCAATGCTCTTAAGCTCAATGGCTTCATAAGGGCAGACTTCTTTACAAAATCCGCACCCCCGGCAGAGGTATTCATCCACTTGAGATACCAGAGCTTCTGTTTTGACCTTTCCTTGAGAGAGGGGAATGCAGGCTTTTGCTGCTGCACCACTTGCTTGAGCAACAGTATCAGGAATATCCTTGGGACCCTGGCAGCACCCAGCAAGAAAAATTCCATCACTGGCTGTATCAAGAGGGCGCAACTTAGGATGAGCCTCTAATAGGAACTTATCTGAGGATTGAGAGAGCTTTAAGAGATTTGCAACCACACTGCTGTCAGCTCTAGGAATCATACCTACTGCCAGTACAACTAAGTCTGCCTCCACTTCAATAAGTTGACCCATCAAGGTGTCTTCTGCCTTAACTACAAGGTGCTCCCCACGTTTATAAACTTCTGAAACGTTTCCTCGTCTATAAATAATTCCTTCTTTTTTTATGCGGTCGTAGAATTCTTCAAATCCTTTACCAAATGCCCTCACATCGATGTAGAATACAGTGACTTTGGCATCAGGTATCTTCTCCTTTATAAGGTGAGCTTGTTTTGCCGTATACATGCAGCATACCCTTGAACAGTATTCATTGCCAATTGATTTATCTCTGGAGCCCACACAGTGTATAAAGACTACATTTTTCGGTTTTTTCCCATTAAGCATAATTTCTCCAAAGGTGGGACCAGAGGCTGAAGATAATCTCTCAAACTCTAAGCCTGTTATTACATTGGGATATAAACCATATCCCAGCTCAGGTTTTAAGGTCGGGTCAAACGTATTGAATCCGGTAGCCACAATTATAGTTCCAACATCGACCTCTATAAATTGTTCTTTTTGTTTGAGATCTATTGCCTTTAAATCTTTGCACACAGGTTCACATTGCTTACACTCTCTCCTTAAAGTGTAGCGACAGTAATTGGGATCAATCACAAAACAGGCAGGAACTGCTTGAGGAAAAGGAATATAGAGGCACTTGGTTTTAGAAAGATTCATATTAAAGGGATCAGGCATTTCGACAGGACAGTAGGAGATACAAATACCACAGCCATTACACTTATCCTCCACAATGTATCTTGGTTTTTTCTTTACAGTAACCTTAAAATTACCTACATAACCCTTAACCTCAGTAATTTCAGAATAGGTGAGAAGCTCTATATTAGGGTGGTTGCCAACATCAGACATTTTGGGTGTGAGGATACAAGCGGAGCAGTCAAGGGTAGGGAAAGTTTTGTCAAGCTGCATCATGTGTCCACCGATGCTTGGTTCTTTTTCTACCAGATAGACTTTAAATCCTGTATCGGCGATGTCAAGAGCTGCTTGAATACCTGCAATTCCGCCACCTATAACCAGCGCAGTGGGTATCACATCGACTTCTTTTTCCTCTAAAGGTTCAAGTAAACGGGCTTTGGCTACAGAAGCAGCCAGGATACCTCCTGCCTTCTGAGTTGCCTTTTCACTGTCTTCATGTACCCAACTGCACTGTTCACGTATATTAGCCATCTCCAGACAATAAGGATTAAGTCCAGCGCTCCCTAAGACCTTTCGAAAAGTGGGCTCGTGCATCCTCGGTGAGCAAGAAGCTACTACAATTCTATTAAGATTAAACTCTTTGATATCATTTCTGATCAGTTCTTGTCCGGGATCAGAGCAGAGATAGATGTAGTCTTTAGCAACAGAAACATGGGGCAGGGTTGATGCAGACTGGGTAAGTTTAGTGACATCAACAGTAGATTTAATATTTACACCACAGTGGCAGATATACACGCCAACTCTTATTTTTCCCACTATTTTTTCCTATTCGATCACTTGAGATACTATTTCCATGATATCAAGGACTTGAATGCGATCCTCAAACCCTTCACTCTTTACCGCGTCTTCAAGGGTTAAGAGACAAAAGGGGCATGCGGTTGATAGAACCTCTGCACCACAATCCAGAGCCTCTTTGACTCGAATACTGGCAGTACGTTTAGTTGTCTCAAAGGCCTCGATCCACATCCTTCCTCCACCACCTTCGCAGCACAGTGCCCTTTCTCTTGCTCTATCCATTTCGATAAAATTTAAAGAGGGGATACTTTTGAGAATAGCCCTTGGCTCTTCAAAAACCTGATTCTGCCTTCCCAGAAAGCAGGGGTCATGATAGGTTACCATCTTTTCATATTTTTTTGAGAAGGTAAGTTTTTTCTTCTTGATTAAGTCGGAGATAATCTGGGTGTAGTGTTTTACCTCGATATCAAGCTCTGTATACTCATTTTTGAAGGTATTGTAACAGTGAGGGGAGGTGGTTATGATTTGCTTTATAGGAAATTGTTTGAACATCTCCAGATTCATCTCTTTAAGGGCATCGAATGACCAGATGTCTCCCATACGTCGGATTTCATTTCCACAGCAAACCTCATCATTACCCAAGGTTCCAAAGTTGATACATGCGTGATTTAACGTTTTGGCTAAAGCTCTGGCTACCTTGTGCAATCTGGGATCAAAGGCTGGTGTACAGCCTACATAGTAGAGGATTTCTGCAGCTGCAATGCTTTTAATTTCTAATCCTTTCGCCCACTCAGATCTCTTCTCCTGACCGATATTCCATGGGTTTCCACGGATTGAGATACTTTTTAAGACATCTCTTATTTTAGGGGGTATCTGACCATCTTCTACCAAAACACTGCGCATGCTGATGATGAGGTCAGCAGGATCCACCTGTTTAGGGCAGCGTTTCACACAGGTAGTGCAGGTGGAGCAATCCCATAGCATCTCCTTTTGATGAGCAATATTTTCTCCTTCAGAATTGAGGATTTCATAGAGGAGCCGTCTGATGTTAAAATGAGAAGATATAGATGAGATGGGACATCCCCCTGTACATTTGCCACACTGGATGCAGGGGAATAGAGGATCTCTTAGGATATAGGCTAGTCTTTCTGTTTCTGCTGACATATGATTTCTTTACAGTTGATTATTTTAGAAAAAGAGATAGGTAAGATTCCCTCTATATCGAAAAGTCCCCATCGAAAACCTGATACCAGAGGAGGCAACTCAATAGGTTTTGGGTATCTTACCTATCTTATTAATTATTAAAAGTGATAGTTATTGAGATTCCTCTTTATCTTCTACTTCTACAAGTGTGAGAGCACCGTGAATACACCATTTAACACAAGCTGGGTCAGGTGGCTCACCACAGAGATCACACTTTAAAGGAATTTCAGTACCAGGTTCAAAAAAGATCTCTCTCGCAGGACAGGCAGCACGACAAAGAATACAGTTTTCATACTCTTTTCCTCCCATAATGATGGGATAGCGTGAGGTGCACTTTGCGTCAGTATAAGGACCTGCCAGAATAGGGATGTGGATATCCTTTTCCATATCAACATAGACCCTTATCCGGGAAAAACTGGGATTGATACTATCTTCTATGTGTTGGAGGGAACACGCAGTTTCGCAGTGTCGACATCCCGTGCACTTATCAAAATCTACTTTAATTTCTTTCATACATTTCTCCTTTAAAGTATTTAAAGGTTAATCTAATCCCAACTCTTTTAGCTTTTCTTGGGTAGGAACACCATCTTTGTTCCACCCCCTTAGTGTATAGTATTCTGGCAGCATCTCATGCAGTTTATTGACATGTCCCTTTCCAGGCCCCTCTGGCAGTGGTTCCTCCAATAACCTCTTAGGAAGATTATCGTCTTTTCCAGTGAGACCGGCTTTTAGATTAAACAACCGCTCTATGTTCCAGGTCCGTTCACCAGCGAGTCTAATGCTTTCCATGGTATAACCAGCACCAGTTGCTGGTTCTAGCTGTTGAAGCACTTCTTTAGTCCATAAGGTAACAAGAAGAAAGAGACAGATGCCGGCATTATCGAAAATACAGGTTTCATCTTGTAGACCCTTAGTGAGTTGGGCTTTACCCTCAGTTACAAAGGGATCATATTTAGGGAAAATTTTTACCGCATCTGCGAGTATTTCCGAGATCATAGTATAACCTTTATTGTGACAGGCTCCTCTGGCAGCGGTGGCGAGGTTAAGACCGATTCCTTGGCAAGCCCTAGGATCATAAGCAGGGTTCTCTAATTTTTTAACACCTACAAAGAGTTCAGGATGACCATATTTTTGAGTCATGTGATACCCTCCTTCGGCAATCACATCACCAAAGCCTTTTCTATAAGCGGTCATTTCTACTAGTTTCACCATAGCCTCAGCATTCCCAAACTTTAGAGAAAAACCTACATCTTTATCTGTGATATATCCTCTCTCATACATCTCCATATTGTTTGCCTTGAGTATAGCCTCTAGGTTGTCATTGCCGCAATCTGCACCAAAAACCCACACTGTTTCAAAGTCTGGTCTTTCTGCCCTGCCTTCAAAAGGACCCTCCTTAACCTGGGTTATACCTCCACACGCCATGGGGCAGGAGAAGCAGGCTCTATTTCTAATCAGATAACCTTTGGTTATCGCAGATCCATCAATGCTCTCTGCTCCCTCAAACACTCCTGTTTGATAATTTCTGGTGGCAAGCATTCCTACCTCATTATACACATGTAATATACCTGCCGATCCATTTATGGGAAAGGCTTGAGTAGCAAAGGGTGAAGCCTTAGCTTTCTCCATAACTGCGCTTACAGCCTCTCTGAAACCTTTAGGGTCAGCTATGGGAATGCTTTTAGAGCCTCGAATGGCGACAGCTTTTAGGTTTTTTGATCCCATTACTGCACCTATCCCTCCTCGAGCGGCTGCATTATGTTTATCAACGATAATGGCAGCAACTTTAACCAGATTCTCACCTGCAGGTCCTATACTCGCAATATGGATTCTTTTCCTCTTCCAGGGATCCTCAAGCTCAAGCAATGACTTAATCTGATCTTCTGTTTCATGAACAGTTTTTCCCCAGAGATCATCGGCAGCTCTAAACTCAATCTTATCGTCATCGATCCATAAATAGACTGGTTCTGGAGATTTCCCTTCAAAGATAATCATATCGTAGCCTGCGTATTTCATCTCGGGCCCAAAATAACCACCAGCATTGCCATTTCCTATAGTGCCTAAAGGAGATTTAGTAACTACCACAAACCGACTACTTCCCACCGCTCCGGTTCCAGTTAAGGGACCAGTAGCAAAGATTAATTTGTTATCGGGATGAAAGGCATCAATGGCAGGGTCAATTTCATCATAGAGGAACTTGGTAGCTAATCCCCGACCTCCAATGTAATCCCTGGCTAAATCCTCATCCAGATCTTCTATTTCATAGCTGTGTTCTGTTAAATCAACTCTTAGAATTTTTCCCATCCAGCCATACATCAGACTACCTCCTTTTTCAAAGTGCTAACATTTTTAAACAGTAAAATCAAGATACCTCTCTCACTATTGTTAGATAAAATCTTTCAAGGAAACTTTTCCCCATCCTTTGAGATTAACCCTTTCAAATCGTGTTCTTAACTCTTTCCTTAATAAGGAAGGTTTAGTGGCATCAATCCCCAATTTACCCCCTACCCTTAGCGGAGGAGCACCAGGGAGATCAGGGAGTGAAAGATCATAGGGTAGGCCCAGGGTTCTCTCAATACTAATAGTATCCGTTTGAGGATTCATCCTCACCCCAATAGAATAGAGAATATCCTCTGCATTAGTAATATCCATGTCCTCATCCACTACGATGGCAATTTTGGTAAAAATTAACATAGGAGAATAGAGGGCTGTCATCAAAACATCTCTCACCTGTTCCTCGACCTGAGGGACCATTTTAATAATCACGATAAAAAGGCCTCCCCATGGTGGTATATACACATCCCGAACATTGATTCCCTTCCTTTTAAGTTGGTCATACAAACGGGCCTCTGCAGGCAAGCAGAAAATCCTTTGGTGATCTGTGAGAGGAGTGGCATTAAGATGCCGAAAGATGGCATCTTCTCTCATAGTGATGGCTTTTATATCCAGAGCCGGTTTCTTTGCAACCCCCGAGGTATAGAGTCCATGAAATTCACAAAAGGGACCTTCGTCTTCCATAACTCCAGGTGGCATCTCTCCTTCTAAGACAATTTCTGCATGAGCGGGAATAGTGATATCGGAGGTTTCACATTTAATCATATCTATGGTTTCATTAAGCAAAGAACCGGCTAACTCATGTTCGCTGTATGTATCATGAGGACCAAAGTAGTTAGTGGCAATCTCAAAACAGGGATGGTGTCCAATTACCACAGCCATAGGGACAGGCTCTCCTCTCTCATGATACTTTTGGATAATTTTCCTGGTATGGGGTGAGAATATATGAACTGCTGCACGCTGAGAGCCCTTGATGTGAATCCGATGCATAGAGACATTTTGCGACCCTGTATCTGGATCTCTTACTACACACATCCCGGAACCAATATAGAGACCTCCATCTTTTGGAGTATGGAGGCAGAAGGGGATTTGGTTGAGGTCTACATCTTTTCCCTTATAGATTTTAGCCTTTATAGGACCAGTTTTTACCATTCGCGATTTGCCAGGTCCTTTTCCCAGTCTTTTTGCCAACTCAGGGACAATCTGATCAGGAGTAGTTTTTAGCGCAATAGCTTGAGTTCCACGTGTTTTTACCAAGAGATCACAGATCTTCCACCCAGGGTAACCCTTTATATTCTCAAAGAGTAAAGGACGATCACTTTGAGAAACCAAATCCCCTAGTTGAGTTTTGGGATCTACCTCTTTTTTTATTTTTAATATCTCTTTCCGAATATCCTTTAGATATGTTCTCAATGAACTAACCATATCTTCTCCTTAATGGTAAATGACATAAGAACAATACATCATTGCGATCTTCATTGAAGCGTCTTAAGGGATTAAGGACCCCTATTACGGGTCATTTTAATAGATTGCTTCGGTACCTTTAGCGATATCGCAATGACAGCCTATCTTTAGCCATACTATTAATATGCGAAGAATCTCACTTCACTTGCAATAACATTCTAAATATCTACTTATTTCAATTAAGTGGTTCACCATTAATTACCAACAGGTAAGACCCATATCTGCTGCCACTGCATTTCCACTCATACAACCGCTCTCATCTGTAATCAGGAAAAGCATGGGTCCAACTA
>SMTZ1_10008833_pt1 | contig 11807 bp, 15 predicted proteins | sample DeeMarSWOR136_30_FD_25667 | JGI IMG/M metagenome (IMG submission 25667) | reverse complement strand
CCTTCCATCTATATCACCTCTTGGGTTATTCTGATTATCTGCTGCTCAAACAGCCTCTCAATAGTCTTATGACTAACATCATTTGGATTCATGAAAATCACCTCCAAAATAAAAATAAAAGGCAGGAAAAAGAGGCAAAAGGGAGATAGCCAAAACCTGCCTAACGCAACAATAAATATTAGAAACAATTTCTTTATATTTTTGACCCCTACCTGTCCAGTGGGTTGTGCTCCACTGGACCCGCGCTACTTGCCAGTGGGTTGTGCTTATCCCTCGTCTGGGAAATATAAACATTTATATATAAGCACTACTTTAACATATATATTCAAGTATACACAGTGACCTTAAGTGGCCACAATAAGAAAATGACACCAGAAGAAGCAGTTTTAGAAAAAACAGCATTTTATCACGGAGAAACTGTTGTAAAAAAAGAAGAAACTAGTTCTAAATTAAGAGATAAACCTCTCGAACAACAGGCAGCAGATATGAATATTCCTCTTGATGTTCCTCCTGATCCAGAATCTGCAAGAGAACTCCAGGAATTAACATTAGCAAGCATAACTGAAATTGGAAGAGTATTATATAATAAATCTCTTTATCTTATGCTTGAAAATCCTGAAGAAAAAAATAATTATCAATTTAGGTCCAGACGGCAGCTTGGAAATCTATAAAAAAACCACTGAACTCAGTGCAGAAGAAGCATTAAAACAAGCATATTCAAACGGCAGGCCAAGACAAGGGAAAAAAGTCATGAAGATACGATTCAATAAGAATAACTGTAAAATGTATTTTCTTGAAGATTTTCTTAAAAATCTGTAAGTTTTTTGATTCCAGCTAATTTTATAATAGAAGTATTTCCCAAATCCCCTCCTTCTGTTTTTGTAACAGAGATAAATTTGCCGTCCTGAAGTTTCTTAATTTTCCTCTGGAATGTTTTGTAAGAAACAACCCCTCCATGTTCCTGGTATATCTTATATAAATCACCAATCTTAACATTATTATTCTCTTTTATCAGATGGAGAATCTTCCTGAGCTCCTCCCCTAAATCAGTTGATTTCTTGACAGAAAAATCCTCAAGCTTTGAAATAGCCAGCCTCACATGCGCAGCAATAATCTTCCTGCTTGCCCGCTCCTCTGCAGCAAGCCCTGCTTCCTTCAAGATATACAAGCCAGAGCGGATATCCTTTAATTCAGCTGTTTTTTCAGCTGCAATATTAAATGCATCATCTTCCCAAACATTGTCATAAAAAGCATAACCAAGCCTGTGCTTCATAATGCCTTTTGTCTCTTCAGCATTATACTGCTTAAATTCAAGGGTTTCTGCAGTTAACCTTGATTTCACTCGCTCATCAAGCCCTGCAAACCAGGTCCTGTAATTTGTAATCAGGATTACAGATTTGCGGTAAATCTCCTCAAGAATAAAATAAAGAAAATCAAAATCCTCAAGCTTGTCAACCTCATCAAAGATAAATACAACAGATTTCTTGTTCAAAATATCTTTTGCAAGTTTTACTAATTCATCACTTTTCTTGTTCTGCAGGAATTTCAAGCCCAATAATTCGCAAATCTCATAAGCAATCCTGTAAGTTGTATTTTTCTTCCAGCAATTAATGTAAATAGGAATAACATCATCTGTCTCTTTTTCAAGGTCAAGAAGAACATGCCTTGCAGCAGCTGTCTTTCCAATGCCGGGAGCGCCGTAAACAAATAAATTACGTGCATTCCTCTTCTGCAGCAAAGGAGCTATACATGTAGCAATCTGTCTCTGCTCTTTCTCCCTATAAGGAAGAACCTTTGGCAGATAATCATAATCAAGCGCAATCTCATCCTTAAAGAGAGATTCGTTATCCTTAAGCATATCCTTGAATAACCCCATTTTTGCTCAAAAACTAAAGAAATCAGTTACTATTATAAATTTTGTTGTTCTAGCCTCTAATCATCATAGCACCACATTTAGGGCATTTTTCCTGGACGCATCTTACTCCGCGTGCCTTTGGCTTTGTTGCACCGCATTTAGGGCAAACACAAACCTCAGCAGGCCCGCCAAAGCCCATTCCGCGTCCAGCGCCTCTTCCAGCTCGTCTTGGAACTACCATTTTGTACCTACCTCCTTCAATCTTTATTGATTTGCCATTCACAATAGCATCAGCTATTTTTTTCCTCGCATTCCTTAACACTCTGTTAAAAGTTGGTTGTGAGACCTTCATCTTTTCAGCCGCCTCAGTCTGTTCTAATCCAAGGAAATCCTTCAAGCGAACAGCCTCAAATTCATCAACAGTTAATACAATATCTTCCAATTCAGCAAGCTTCACACCAGCTGGCTTGAAAAAAGTAACATCTGGCATAAAACGTACCCTTCTAAATCTTCTTGGTCTGGACATTTTTTATTTTGCTTTTTCAAGCGCCTCCTTTACAGTCATATCATATAACTCAATCCTTTTTATTCCTTTCTCTTCAAGAGCGCCTATCATGTTTTCTCCATAATGTCCAGCAGCAACAATATCAACATTTTCATCCTTGAGCATCTTTGCAACAGCAAATCCAGCTCCTCCTCCGCCAACTGCAAATGGATTCTTGATAGTTTTAACCAGCTTCTCATCCTCATATATTAAGAAATAAGGTGCCCTTCCTGCAACAGGACTTATCTCTGAATTTTCATCTTTTCCAGTAGACGCAATTGCAATTTTCATTTTATCAAACCTCCACAATCTTTTCCAGGACTTTTCCCTGGATTATTGAGAATACTACCATCACAATTGTAAGCACAATCATAAACATCAGCCCAAAATAAAATATCATTAATGGAATCAAAGCCGGCTTTACCGCCCTGTTATACAAAAATGTTGCAATAAATCCCTGCCTTACTCCTTTTTCTTTTAATTCTGCAAGCATAGGATACCACATATAGATTGGCCCTGTTGATATGATTCCTGTAATAACAGCAATCAGCCATGTCTTGATACCGCCGTCTTTTCCAAGATGCCTGACAAGCCATTTTGGAGTTACAAAATAATTTATCACAAACATGATTGCAAACACCAAAACAAATATAGGCAAAATCTTTAATATTACCTTCCAAAAAAACTGTAATGCAGGCATCAATGCATCTGATTTAAATAATGATGTAGCTATATAACCCAAAACCACAATTCCTAAAAAATACCATCCTGTCTTGCCCATTATACAACACCCAAAATTAATACTGTAATTATTGCAACTATTATTGAAAATACAAAACTAAGCACATTTCTTGTTATTGCAAACTTCTTTCCGAGCATCATTATCTCTGCAGGCAGCTGCACTATTCCTACTGTAACCCATGCAACAAGAAAAGCTGTAACTGCAACTAGGCTTATTCCTAATCCAAGAAACTCCCCTCCAAGTATGTAGCTTGTTATTGGATTTCCTGCTAGTATGCTTCCTAATGCAGCAGCAACTATAGGATCAACAATAATATTCCTGCTGAATAAAGTCACAAAAGCTTCTTTTGGGATAAGTGTATTAGCCAAGCTAACCAACAGAACTACACCTACAATGATAGGCAGGGTCCTGTAAAAAGGTTTTGCTGCGCTTATCAATGCTTTTTTAATGCTCTTCTCATTCATTCTTTATTGCTTGGATTTCCTTTTCAAGTTCCTTGAGTTCTGCTTCTATCTCTGCTTTCTCTGCTTCAAGTATTTTGACTTTCTGTTCTTTGCTTAATTCTACCGGTTCAACAGGAGCCCTAAATCCAAATCCTCTTCCAAGTCCAAGGCCCCTTCCAAAGCCAGTACCTCTCCTAAAAGCAAGGCCTCTTCCGCATGGACCTAATCCTCTTCCAGTTAATGGCCCTTCTCCGTAAGGACCTGTTCCATCTCTTAATGGCATTGATACCACCTCCATGGTATTTTATTTTGAATAGATATTCATAATAACTATATGAATATATATTCATAACTACTATATAAATGTTTCGGAAATTCGAAGAATTTTCAAATAAGAATCTACCTTTTCTTTTCTATTATCTTAATTCCATTCATGTAAGGCTGCAGCACTTTTGGAATCTTTACACTGCCGTCTTTCTGCTGGTAGCATTCAAGAATAGAAATCATCAGCCTTGGAAGAGCAAGCCCAGAGCCGTTAAGTGTATGCACAAATACATTTCCAGCAGGGGTCCTGAATCTTGTATTCATTCGTCTTGCCTGGAAATCAGTGCAGTTTGAAATACTGCTTGTCTCAAGATATTTGTCAAGGCTAGGGCTCCAGCATTCAACATCATAGGTTTTTGCAGATGCAAAACTTGTGTCGCCTGTGCTCAATATGCATGTCCTGTAGGGAATCTCAAGCATCTCAAGAATCTTTTCAGCTCGTTTCCTCAGCATCTCAAGCTCTGTCCATGAATGTTCAGGATGGCATATTACAACCATCTCAACCTTGTCAAATTGGTGTAATCTAAAAATACCTCTTGTTTCTCTGCCATGTCTTCCTGCTTCTGTCCTGAAGCAAGGAGTATAAGCGCAGTAATATTTCGGCAAATCTGTTTTTTCAAGAATTTCATCCTGGTGCATATTTGAAAGGGGAACCTCTGCAGTTGGAATCAAATATAACCCCTCTCTTGTTTTGTATAATTCATTTTCAAACTTAGGCAGCTGTGCTGTTCCCATCATTGTTTTCTTATTAACAAGAATAGGAGGGCAGACCTCCTTAAAACCGTCTTTTGCATGATAATCAAGCATGAAATTAATCAAAGCCCTCTCCAGTCTTGCACCAAGTCCTTTAAAGACATAAAATCCAGCACCTGCAAGCTTGATAGAACTCTCAATATCAATTATATCAAGCTCTTTTCCCAATTCCCAATGGTATTTTGGTTTAAACCTGAACTTTGGGATTTTGCCCCATTTCTTAACTTCAACATTTGCAGATTCATCAGCACCAACAGGAACATCATCAGCAAGGATATTGGGGATTGTCAATGCAATAGAATACATATTTTCTTTTATTTTTTTGATAGACTCATCAAGTTTCTTGATTTTGCCTGGAATTTCTTTTACTTCCTTGATTTTTGCAGCAGCGCTTTTTCCATCTACCTTTAATTTCCTGATTTCAAGTGATGCAACATTTCTCTGGTGCTTCAGCTTCTCAACCTTCTGCAAACTAGCCCTATATTTTTCATCCAGTTTTAGAAGCTCATCAACATCTATTTTATAGCCCCTATCCTTAATTGTTTTTTTAACAACATTAGGATTTTCACGGATAAATTTTATATCAAGCATAAAACACCTCATCCTAATCGTAATTTTCCTGCATGCAGGGCATCTTCAATATCCATTCCAATATTGCTTTTTCGTTTTATTCTTAATATTGCTTTCTTTCCTGCTTTTGCAGATAACAGCAGCTCGTCACCGCTGTATATATTTATATCTTTGTTTCTCATCTTCTTTTCAAGATAAAAGATTATATCCCGTTTTGTATATTCAACTTCAAAAGGGGCGCTTCTTAAGATTTTTTTGGTAGCAGTCAGCTCACGGATGTCTATGCCAATACCAAGCGCCTTCTCAATCTGGTCAATATGTTCCCCTTTTCTTCCAATAATCCTTGAAATAACATTTTCAGGAACATAAACAACAGCCCTGTTGTCAGAAACCATCTCAACTTTAGCATTCTTTGAAAATTTCCTAAAATAATCCTCAACAGAGCGTGCAGCCAGCTCATGGACGCCTTTTGCCTTGCCCTTCTGCACAGGAATAACCACTGTTTCCTCTCCGTAAGTATACATCTCAAATTCTGGCTTTCCTGTTTCAAAATCAGAAACAACAACAACAGGCCTTGCTAAATCTGCTTCTGTCATTCCAGAAGGAACCTTGACTGTCATTTCAACAGATAAAACCTCGCTGAGCATACCATCTTTAATGAAAATAACAGTATCAATTATATGGGGAATAACACCAAGCTCAATCCTTCCGACAAACCTCTGCACAGCATCAATTGGCTGCGTCGCATGGATAACTCCTACCATACCTACCCCGCTTAACCTCATGTCAGAAAACAAATTAAAATCAGGGGTGTTTCTCATTTCATCAAATATCGTATAATCCGGCCTTGACAGAAGTAAGATGTCATGTATCTCCTCCATAGAGCCGTGGCTTATGGCATACTGCATAATACTCGGCCCAAGCTGCAAATCACGCGGAGCCTCAACTGTCTTAACTATCTTGTCTTTTGCTGCATAATAAATTGCAAGGGCCTGTGCAAATGTTGATTTTCCCATTCCAGGAGCACCTGCAATCAATATCCCTTCTGCTTTCTCAATCCTTGATTTTAATTTCTCGCTTAATTTATAATCATCAATATTAAGCTGTTTTATCGGGCGGACTGCAGTTATCTCCCAGCCATCTGAAAATGGGGGTTTGCATATGACAATTCGGTAAACTCCCAGCTGTACAATAATACTTCCTTCCCTTTCTATCTCAATAAAGCCGTCATGCCTAATCCTTGCATTCTCAATTATCTCCTTTGACACTTCCCTTATTGCATCCTGGCTTAATTTTGTATTGGAAAGCTTTGCAAACTGCCATGCACCTGGCCTGCCTTTCTTGGCATAAGGAACAACATCCTCCATTAAATGGACAGACATGGTTGTTTTGTCAAAATATTTTTCAAGCTTTAACTTCTTAAGTTTTACAGCAACATACTCAACTGCAATGCCCTTTGCCTCTGCAACCCTTGCCTGTACCTTGTCGCTTGTTATCAGTACTGCATCTTCATCATATGCAAGCTGCCTTATCAGATTATCAATCTCCCCTAAGCCGGCATATTTTATCTCGCTAGCCCTTGGCCTTGTCCCGGCAATCCTTATTGTAAACTTGTTTTTTTCAGAAAGCCCTCTTAATTTTTTAATCTCTTTTAACCCGAGAAATCCAGATGCCTTGCCCACATTTGCCTGGTGCTCTAATTCCGCAAGGACAGCTTCATGGATAATTAATTCATTAAAAGAAATTCCCTTTTTTTTAAGCTTGCTGGACAAAATAGCCTCAATAATAACTGAGGTATCAGGCACAAGCTTTTCTATGGCTTTCCCCATTTTTAACAAATAAGTAGTGTTTAGTTATAAAAATATATCTATTTTCCAAACAGATTCTTAAACCAATTGATAATCTTCTGCCAAAAACTAATCTTTTGTGGAACTATGACTTCTTCAACTACCTCTTCAACAACTTCCTCTTCCTCAACTTCTTCAACTACCTCTTCAACAACTTCCTCTTCCTCAATAACTTCTATCTCCACTTCTTCCTCCATTTCTGCCCTGCTGTATATTTCATCAGAAATAGAAGAAGAAAATTCTGTTTTAGCATCAATATCTCCCAAAGAGCTGATTTTTATTGGAAATGTATAAATGACATTTTCCTTTAATCCCTCAGGAACTTTCACAATCCAGTAAATTTTTTTCTTTTCATTTGGCTTTAACAAGACAGGTCTGTCAAACCTTCCAATCAATTCTAGCTCAGCAGGTTTTGCAATATAAATCTCATTTGAAACATAATAACCTTTTAGGTTTTCAATCTCAACTTCAATGCGGTTGTAAGAGCCAAATCCTACATCATTTTCTGCAGGGTCAGCATCTATTGAGATATACTGCTCAGCAGTCCCAGATTCTTTAATCTGAAAGGCATTTATCTGCAGTTCCCTGGCTTCCAAATTAGTATGCAGGCCCTTCCATTCATATGCTGTGCTTGATTCACCAGGGTCAACACCTTCCTTTAAAACAACATGGCTTGCATCTACAAACCCAAACTGCCCGTAAGTCGCATCAAAAGGAATCCAGCCATAACCTGGGAAATAAACCTCTGCCCAGGCATGGGCGCCAAAACCCCTAAGCTCAGGGATATTTGAATAAGCAATCCCTGAAATATATCTTGCAGGAATTCCCAAAGACCTGCACATTGCAACAAGAAGAGAAGTATGTTCATCACATGTTCCTCTTTTGTTATATAAAACCCAGGATGCTTTCTCAAAATCATCTCCGCAAGCAGGATCATATGCTATATTTTCATTTACCCATTTGGCTAACTCATATACAATTTCATACAAATCATTTCCTTCAGCAATATCAGCTGCTTTCTGTATAACAGCTGCATTGTCAGAATCAATATTTTCAGAAGGATTTAGCCATTTCTGGTATTCTTCACTAATAGAAACAGGAAAATAAACCTTGTCAACAACTCCCTTAATATAATTATTTGTTTTAACTTCTGCTTCTAAACCAAATCCATAATCCCCTTCATCTGGTTCAAGCCATTTAAACTCATAAGCATTGCCGATTTGTTCTGCCTCAGGCTCTGTATTTAATTTCAATACCATCTGCTGGGGAGTATTCCCTGGAACAAAAGAAAGCATAACAGAAACATAATTCACCCTGTAATCCTGTGTCTCAGCAACAAGGCTGAATTCAGAATTTATATCCAAACCAATCTCATATTCCTTTCCCTGCAGCCAATCCTGCCCAGCAACAGCAGGAAGAATCAATAGAATAATCAATAAAACCAATAATCTCTTCATTTTACTTCTTTTTTAAAAAACGCCGCGGGTGAGATTTGAACTCACGTGCCCCGAAGGACAGTAGATTTTTGTAGGCCATTGTAAGTCTCATAAGGACAAATGCCCTTAGCAATCTACCGCAATGGCCAGACTATGCGACCGCGGCACACAGATAATTATAATTAGCGGTTTTAAAAACCTTTCTGTTAAATTATCTTCAATTTTTTAAACCAATATTCCCACACAGGCTCCAGGTTTAGTTTTTTGATTTCTTCTGGTGAATACCATCCAATTGATTTTGCCTCATTAGGGTCCTTTTTAATCTCCCCAGAAACCCTGCACCTAAACAAATACCAGTAATGGACCCCTATTCCTCTGTTGCATTTATTCCATACAATCTCTTCTTCAAAAAGCAGTTCATAATCCTCTATATTCAGGCTGCTTTCCTCTTCAACCTCCCTGAACAACGCCTTGACTGCATCCTCTCCTTCATCAATATGCCCTGCCAGTCCTGCAAAGCCAAGGGGAATTTTAACCCTGTCAATCAGCAGGTATCTGCCGTCTTTTTCAATTAAGGCGCCAACAGAATAATGCATAGGCTCTCCATTCTTGGATTTGCTTAGCTTTGGAGCTGTCATTTTAATTTGTTTAAATCCCCATCCAACACTACAGAATTTAATCCAATGAGTTCTTCGTAATGGGGATGGTCTTTTTGGATTGGGTTTAATAAGAAAATCTTCTTGCCCAAATAAAATGCAACTGAAATCTCCATCAATGTATTTGAACCAAGATATCCCTCAAAACCTTTTCTTTTTTTGTTGATAACCAAGATTGCGTCAGAATCCTCAATCTTCTTAAAGTGCCTTCTGAAAAAAACAGGTTTCATCTCAAGCAGTTTTTCCATGCCATTTTCTTTTGCATAATCTTTTTCACTAATCAAAGGCTCTGGCAGAAGGCATTCAAACCCTTTTTCAGACAGGTAATCAGCAGCTTCTTTCATATCTTTTACAAAAGCACTGCTGCCGCATAGTGTTATTTTCATTAAAAAAAGCAGAATCCAAATCAATATTTAAAGTTATCCCATTCACCGCAATATATACAATCGAAACATGCAATAAAAGGAAGTCATGCCTTTATAAATGTTTTTCTGAATTTATGTAAATGCTTTTCATTACTAAAACCAATCAATCTCTCCCATTTTTTTAATTCAGAAACTCCGTTTAATTGAATCCTAACTTCTCCTTTTCCAATTTGATAAACTCCAAATTTAAAGTTATTCCTCTTTAGAATTCCAATAAATTGATCTTGCATTGGACTTGGACAAATCTTCATCTCAAGTCTAGGATATACAATTCCATTATTATTAGCTAAAACAACAGAACCATCAGTATCAAAATAACCTCTTAGAACATATTTTTCTAATTTTCTTGTTAGGAATTGTGGAGGAATAATTGCTCTATTCCATTTTGGTGATTTTTTTAATCCAATCTCCAACAAATATCTGATCATCTTTCTTTTGAACAATAATAAATCAACAGAGTTTTCATTTTTTCTTAACTTTATTATTGGACTTTCTTTAAATATATCTCTAATTAAATCTCTAATGTAGCTAGAATAAGTTTTATCATTAATTGAATCGAGAGTTATTTTAATTCTATAATGATTAATTTTAGGATAAATATTAATTGAACCATCTCCTAAAATTATACCAATTAACTCAGCTAATTTTTTATCCATTCCTTTTATTAAGGACTAAAAGTTTATAATATTTGTTCGTAGATGTCCAGTGCTCTAATTTAACCGCAACCTTTTTAAAGCCTTAAACTACTAAAATGTCACAGCGGAGTAGGGCAGCCAGGAGTGCCCGTTGAGATTTCTTTTTGAAATCGCGGAAGGCTCATATGGAATAATCCTGAGGGACCCAGAGGTCGCAGGTTCAAATCCTGCCTCCGCTATTCTATGAAAAAAGAGATTAATAAATTCAAAGAAGAGCAGTTAAAACTTGCAAAAAAAGTAGTGAAAAAAGACGATTTTGAAAAAATCAAATTAGTTGCAGGTGTAGACCAGGCATTTGTCGGCAATGAAGTTATTTCTGCAATTGTTGTTTGTGATTATAAAACAATGCCGTGAATCACCTGCAGCAGTTGAAGCATTCAACAAGCTTGAAAACAAGCCAGATATACTGATTGTAGATGCGCACGGCATTGCACATCCGCGTTTTTTTGGGATGGCTTCCCATATTGGATTATTATTAGATATACCAACAATAGGTATTGCTAAAAAATTAATGGTTGGAAAAAAGCAGGATAACAAAATTGTATTCAACAACAAGATAATTGCCCAGGAAGTCAAAACAAAGGAATATTCAAAACCCCTGTATGTTTCAATTGGGCATAAAGTTTCTTTAAAAACAGCAGTTGAGATAGTAAACAAATGCATCAAGCTGCCGCACAAACTCCCAGAACCACTTCATCTTGCACACAAATACGCAAATAAAATAAGGGAAGAACAGCTATCTTCTAAGGTCTCTCCAGTGTGAGTATTTGCCAAAAAGCTCTTCACGAGGAAATCTTCTTTTGAATTCTTCTATAAGCTCATCTGCCTTTTCCTGTTCTCCAACAGAGATATAAGCGCCAATTGCATTTTCTAAAACAGTGGCATATCCTCCTCTCCACATATGCATACCTTTAGCATCCTGTAAGGCATCCATTATTACTTTGAAATTTTTATCTTCCTTTCCTTTAGTTCTGTCATAAAATTGTGCGCCAATCAGTGATTTCATAAAAATAAGCTCTTTTAGATAATCACTTTGTGCATGTTCATATTCTTTTTCAAGAAACTCAAATGAATTTTTATAATCCAGCATCGTTTGTGCAAGAACCATCTTAATCCTGTCTAAAGAAACATTTGTTACTTCAACATCTTCAATCTTTTTCTTATTTGACAAATCCACAAAAGCCATGGTTATCTTGTCATTATCCACCATCCATATAGAATTCCATACATGTTTTTGCTCAGAATAATAATTGCCTCCAACATGCTGGGTGACATATATGTTCTTGCAGTTTGGATTATGGCTTTTAATTATCTTGAATATTTCACAAAATAAGATAGAATAATGCTCGCAATGCCCTATTCCTTCATAAAAGTATAAGTCAACTTCTCCCTTGGATTTCAAATCCTTTCTCGTATCATCCAGGGTTTTGTCATATTCCAGCTTATCCATTACTATCTTCATTGCTGCAGCTACGCATTCAGATGCAGATGCCTCAGCAAGTTTTCCTGATAAATAT
>SMTZ1_10017509_pt1 | contig 11811 bp, 14 predicted proteins | sample DeeMarSWOR136_30_FD_25667 | JGI IMG/M metagenome (IMG submission 25667) | reverse complement strand
TTGGTCGACATGAAGGACAGACCGGGATTGTTGGGCTGTTATGATTCATGGAGGGTAAGGTTTGGCGAAACGGTTGGCGTTGGTAACAGGCGCATGTGGATTTGTGGGCAGTCACTTTGTTGATCGGTTGCTCCAGGATTCGAATTATTCAGTTCGAGGCATGGATTTGCCTGGAGTTAATTGTTCCTTCTTAGATAGTGATGTCGAATTCATGCCAGGCGATTTACGCGCTCCCCAGACGCTTAGTCGCGTAGTTGACGGTGTTGATGTGATTTTTCATACGGCCTCCTTGTTTCGTTATTCTGCGTCTTGGGAGGATTTGCATTCCGTCAATGTTGAAGGTACAAAGAATCTTTGTCGTGCAGCTTTAGCGGCAAACGTTTCGAAATTAGTGCTTATTAGTAGTGCTGGCGTCTATGGGATCCCGCACTCACTACCAGTCAGGGAAGAAGATCCGGCGAATCCATCGAATCTGTATGAACAATCAAAACTTGAACAGGAACAAACGGTCCAAGCCATTTGTTCCGACAGCGAACTGGATTCTCTTATCTTGCGCCCAGCCCCCATTTATGGGCCTCGCAATCGATATGGAATAGGTTCAATTCTTCGAATGGTGGCCTTAGGCCAATTACCCATAATCTCCAAGAACCTTAACACGTTGGTTCCTCTGGTTCATGTTACAGATGTGGTAGGGGCTGCGGTTCACCTACTCTCTCTCCCTAAGGCGTTTGGACAAATCTATAATGTCGTTGATGACTCGGCCTATCGTAAGTATGAAGTATTTTCCCATGTTGCACCCTTAATGAATACAAAAATTTACTATACCCGGTTCCCCCTTCTTCCCAGGTGGTTACTACTCACGTTGGCGTCCTGGGCGGAATGGAAGGCTCGCAACCTCACCCATAAAGAACCTAAAATTGAACGGGCCTCCATCGATTTACTGTATTATGATTATCACTTTAGTAACGACAAGCTCAAAGGCACTGGTTACCACCTACTATATCCAGATCCACTTGTCGGTTTAGAAGAAACTATTGAGTGGTATCAGCAACAGCACTGGTTCCAACGCTAAGGATTGCTGTTCTCCCCCCCGGTATCGGTGGTGGTCGGTAGTGGGCACGCACTGGTTATCTTATTGATTTTCCTGTGGATAGTTCTGTAAAATGTAGGATATTCGTCGTCGGTCATAAGTACACCCATATTTGTCGAAAACGTGTTCAGCGATGATGAAAAAAGGATAGGGGCCGGGTGCATTCACCCGGCTTGTTTTCGGTCTTATCTAAGAGTAGCAGCTAATGGTTAAGGCATATACCATTCTTCGTAGATGGGATTATGGGTGCGGTAGTAGTTATCGAAGTCTGGATAGGGTCCGGTAATGGTGACTCCCTCGCCTGGTGCTAGCCAATCGGTGTATGGAACCACGATGATGTAGGGTACATCAATCCCTGGAGAGGAATCTCCGAATATCGTCGTTGATTGTTCGTCGCTGATATGCCATGCATCGGGGCCATAGGATTTGTCGTACATCCATGGGTCGTAATAGGTAAAAACAGGGTCTAGGTCCCATCGAGACGGTGTGGGAGCTGGGTCATATTCTTCAGTTTCTGTTGTGATTGTGATATCAATTGTAACGGTTTTTCCAACCACATTGGGGGCACTACTATCAAATAGGATTATATCAAATGTGCCGGCACCAGGAGAGTCTGTGCATTCAGGGGTTTCTGTTCCATAAGCTGTATGATCCCTTGTTATGCTGTAAGTATATCCAGTACTTGCTGATAATACTCGGGAAATGTGGATGTCATGATTGTCTCCGGCTAGGTGAACCACGGAGGTAAATTCTAGGTGGATTGATTCAAGGTAGCCATTGGCATAGGTTTCTAGTACATACATGTTCATGCCAAAGTCGTTGTAGTCGAAGTCGCCTCCTGTTCGATCTTCATAGCCAATGTAGGCGTTTCCTTCTTCAGGGAATGTAATGATTATTGGCTGCACGGTGTAGCTGATATAGGTGGCCCAGTTCTTTCCGAGGAAGTCACAACCATCGCCCCAGGCTGTCTCTGTTTGATAAATTGGGGTGCATTCTAAACCTACATCGATGAATGTGATTTGGGCGAGTAGGACTTGTTGGCCTTCGATGGGTTCAAGGATAATGGCAATTGAATCGCCACATCCTGGTTCAAAACCTTCACCGTTGGCTTGGGTGTCGGCGAGGATTTCATCGACTCGTGTCTGACTCCATGTACCGAGACCAGAAGTTGATGGGGTATCTTCGATGAGTGTCCAGATAGCTCTCTGAACATCACCATAGGTGTAGATTCCGCTTGAGAATGGAGATGGTTGACCGACGTAGTCTTGGTTAAGAATCCAGTTTACGAGATCTAGATTCTCAGGATATTCTATCAAGTATTCAGGAAGTGTTTCATAACTAGAGTACACTTTTGCGGTATACAACGTGTTTTGGTAAATAACGTGATCAGTGTCAGCACACCAACCTTCATAAGTTCCAGTCAATGGATCCCCTGTGACTGTGGTCACTGGGAAGTATGCTGGTCCACCCGCGTAGGGATAATCGACACTAATGGTTACTGTGTCAGGTAACGCGTCACTGAACTCATCCATGCTGGGTGGCTCATAACCGATAACGCGCTGCACCACAGCATGGGCTGCGATACTGAGATCTGTATAAGACTCCCAGATGAGAGGAATCATGTATGTGTATGTGGCGACACATGGATCCCATTCATCTTTGTAAGTGAAGTGGCCTGGGATGGGATTCCCATTCTTCTGCGGAATTAAATCAGGATCGGTTGCGATGTGAAGATGCGTTTCGGTAATACACCACAGATCAACAACTTCGTATTTTACATAGAGATAATTCAGATCATTCCAGATACTAACGTCACCAACATCGATTGCTGATTTTGGATTTCCACCTCCTGCAATTAAATCTACTACCAGGGGGTCTTCTTCCGTGTGGGCAGTTGTCACTGGAATGAGTACGGCAAACAAAAGAACAATCGCTACTCCTAGAAACACAGTTTTTTGTTTCAGAATTAACTCCTCCCTCTAATTGAGGTGGTACTAGTTGATATCAGAAATATAAATAATTTTCAAAGAAAATGACAACAAGTTTGTCTGCGATTTAGCATGTGCTGGTTCAGGCGGTGGGTGTTAATGGTTGTGTTTCAAAACAGTGTTTTGGGGTGAGCCTTCTATTCTTTGTCTTTAAGTGGCCAGATGTTGTCGAAAAATGTCTTAGGTGGGTGGGTGAAGTCTGTGGTGATGCGGGTGTCGTAGTAGACGCAGTCGCAGTATTGGTCACCGTGGACGAGGGTGTGTTTCATGGTGAGTTTGAAGTGTTTGTTGAAGCTGCGTACGCCCTCGTAATCTCCAAAACAGCATACAAGGAATTTGACTTCTTGGTCAGGGATGTCGCGTAACGCCACCTCGTGCAGGCAGGTGTCCCGGCGGCTAATCAGTTTCCCCTCGTCGACCTCGCTGACGTTCCCGATAACTCCCCATTCGCCCATCTTGAGTAGCATTGCTCTAAGATCTTCAAGTGACTGGTACCGGTCATCCGTTTCCGCAATCCGGCTCCGCACATAATCATTGACGTGATCTTTGAAGATCTGAATAGCTTCTGCCCTAGGGAGGGTCTCCGTCAAAACCTGAAGGTAATTGTATGGAGGAAGGTATCTGGCGCGTAGGAAAGTTCGTAGCGTGATTTCTACTGCTGCACTCTTCCATTCGGCGTCTTTGGCCAGCTGTAATAGTTGGAAGTGATAAGTAAGAAAGAGTTTCACCAGCAATGGATGCTCGCGCAGATGAATCAACTCGGAAAGAAGGGGGGAAACATCACTATCCCCTAGTAGGAAATCGTTTCGATTCACGAGATGATGGAAACGGATCTCCAGATTTGTCATGAACGCACTATGGATTGCTGGCTTCTGCCGTTTGACAATTCCCAAGAGGTGATCGAAATTTTTCAAGAGCCCTTGTGCAAAATCTAACGGTTGATGTTCCTGCTCTCGTTCCAAGATTTCTTCAAGGCGCAATTCTTCAACATGCGTGAACTTCATCTTTCATTCACCAATGATTGCTAGCCTGGTGACGTGCGGCTAGAAGGGGTAAAGACCAGCTGTATTTTCTCATTCATTGAGAAAATCTTCTACTAGTATGATAAAAGCTTTATCATAAAAGACCATATAACTCGATTTGTAGAGAGCAATAAAGCTGTTATTTGGGGAAGGGTCTCATAAGCCTAATTCAGGTATATACCACTCATCCATTGGTAAAAAAACGGTGAAATACGGAAGGAAGATCTTGATAATCGATGGAATTAGCTATCGTTGATAGGTCAACTGAATTGAACGTGTGCCAATAAAGGATTGGGCCTTTCTCCCCTTTTCGAGCTGCATCGATGACTCCTGCCAAGGTTTTTGCCGTATAAGTGGGGTCAAGCTGAATTGCTTCCAGCTCTAAAGCAAGTTGAGAAGCCTCAGTTCCAGCATCGGTGACCACGCCATATCCGGTTCCCGAATAGTCCATGGTTAGCTCGTACCGCGGTTGATAGGTAAAATCAGTTAGTTGGGGGCTCTGTTGGAGAAGTCTGAGCGCACCTTCTATGAGCTGATTCAAAGACTTGGTGGGTGATAGGTTTGGTGCGACACAGATGCCTTTTACCTTGGTTGACAAGTTGGTGAGTTGTAATCCTAAATCGATGCCTGCGATAGTACCTAGACTTCCCACGGGAATGTAAATTAACCGAGGTTCGGGGAGTTTCCCCGTGGTGATTTGGTTGAGAAGCTCCAAGACGGCATTCACGTATCCTAAGACACCTAAAGCCGTGCTTCCACCGAGAGGTAGCCAATAGGTTCCTCGTTGGGAGATGCGATCAAGATATCGAAAACGAAAGTTAGCTCTCCTTCGAGTTTCTGAATAGATCATATCTGCTCCGAAATGATGTAGGAGCTTCAGGTTCATGCGGACATGGGATGTGATGGGTTGTGCTGTTAGGTAGAGACGCGTGGTCAGATTGTTTGCCTGTCCATGGATGGTGGTGGCTAGCCCATGGTTGGTGCCTAATCCTCCTAGCGTCGCAATTTGGTGCTTTTCTTGCTGAAGGGCATCGGCGATAAGAAACTCGAGCTTGCGGACTTTATTGCCTCCATACTTTTCGGAGGTGAGATTATCGAGTTTCACCCAGATTTCTTCGTTAGTATTCACTACTTGTTGGAGGTTTGTTAATTGACGGGTTGGCGTTGGTGTGGAAAGAATCGGGATCCAAGGAACTTGTTCTCGAAGATCTGGATAGACTTCAAAGAGAGGAGGTTGTTTCATTGATATCACATCAGCTACAGTTTGACGTTTGAACTGCTCTTGAATAGAGCTTAGGGGAAATCTAGGCTGATTGAGCACCTATTAGACAAGAGCAATATAATAGAATTTACACTATTCTGGGTATTCATGTGATGTGAGGAACAAGTATTGGCGACGCCAAGTCAGACAGGTCGAAAATCAGAGGTATTATGGGCGCTTCCGTATCTTACAGCGCTGGCACAAGATGTTCTCAGTGGAAAAGAGTATATCGAGGCAGAAACCACGGCAGTCTATTTGGTTCGAAGCAAGAAGCTACACGATGCTGCAAAGAAACGGCTCATAGCCCTTGTAGCACCACCTCCAAAACATCCTTTAGCCGCAGCCCAAGAAGCCATAAAGGGGCTGCCTCGGTTTACCCGTGATGCAATCCAGAGCCTCGCTGATTATCTTGATTTACTAGTTCGGGCATGGACTTTCGAACTCACAGGTGATGCAGCGACAAAAACAAGATCCTTAGGAAGCAATATGCGGCGATTGCAGCCCAAAAGCTTGGGGCTCCCCGAAGATCTTATTGATCAGCTAAAACGCTACAACTCTTTTGTCTTCACCCCAGCAAAACATGATTTTACCATTTTCAAAGGGCAACGACACCGCTTTTCGTCACGTGAGGTTGTTTTAATAGCCTACGTTACCATGAAGCTTGCTGAGCGTATCAGAGAATTATCTCCAGCCGCTCAGCTACAGGCCATCGCCTTCTAACACCTCAGAGGGTGACCACTTTCACGCATTCGAACGACGAATTCCACGAAGCCAGATTTGCATGGGAAAGGCAGTATCGGAAAGGATATTTTATTCACGAGCCTGTCCATCACGAATTAGCAGACATTGCCCACCGCTTCAAATCGCTTGGTGTTAAAAGGGTTTTAGACCATGGGTGTGGCAGTGGTCGACACACCGTCTATCTCGCGGTAAAAGGCTTTGAAGTTTTTGGGTTAGATATCGCTCCAACGGGTCTTAGTATAACGATCCAAAAGCTGGCAAGTGAAGGCTTAACAGGACATGTTACTCTTGCAGATATGCTACAGCTCCCTTATGAAGATGATTTCTTCGATGCCATCATCAGTGTCCGAGTCATTCACCATAACCGCCTGGCCGTTATCCGTGAAACCGTTGAAGAGATGCAGCGCGTACTAAAACCAGGCGGTCTTATCTGGGTCACCGTGCCGGTTCCTAAAGGGCATGGATCGAAAAGAGGACGGGAAATTGAACCTGGCACCTGGGTGCCTAGTGGCGGCATTGAAAAAGGACTTCCCCACCATTTGTTCACAGAAGAAAGATTACGCAAGCTTTTCCATCGTTTTTCAATCCTGGAATTACACGTCTTTTCCTTGAGTCATTATTCACTACTTGCTGAAAATCCAAAGGGCTAGTGGACACTACAGGGGTTTTGAAGTATAACGCGGGACGTTTTCACGAAACCAAACTGGAACCTTCGCATGGTCGACTTTGTCAGAAAAGGGCATATACGGTTTAATATCAACGACAGGGGTATCGTGATGGGCATCGATTTGATCGATGTAAATCCGGCGTGTAGGCTCCTCAATTCTATCAATGGCTACAATGGATAGGCCAATGGTGCCCGGCTTGTTGGATTATCATGACCTGAAATCCACCACAACACAATGATGTGCGAAAACCTGTCGACTTGGAGTGTTGCTTCCCAGAACTCAGGTTTAATCTCAATATAGATGGAACCATTCTCAGGTTTCCGGACATGCCCAACGACAGTAGCATTGAACGTCATGATGGCTAGTAGTAAACGTTTCTCATAACAACTTTTCCACTCGGAGTAAAAAGAATCCCTTCGTTTTCAAGCAGCCTGCGTTTCATCGCTAGACCACCCTGATAACCGCCTAGGGTGCCATCGGATTTGATCGCTCGATGACAGGGTATAACCAGGGGAAAGGGATTCCTCGCCAGAGCATTCCCTACCACACGGGCACCATTCGCTATACCAATATGCTGGGCGATACGTTTGTAGGTACTTATCCAACCCCGTGGAATCTCCGCTTCTGCACGTAATACCCGCTGTTGCGTTTCCGAACATTGTGACCAATTAAGTACACTCAAATCAAACTCTACTGCATCGCCACGCAGAAACGATTGAAGTGCAGCAACAAGATCAGCAATTGGAGCAGATTTCGCAGGTTCGGCTACGGGGAACCTTTTTTTTACACGTTGTGTAGCTGGGTGCTGGGATTTTGAAAGGAGAATGTGTTTCACGAGAACCTTAGGGTGTGTCTCCTGCCAGACGATTCTCATTTCACCAAAGGGAGTTGGAAATGTGGTAAAATACGCGGTCAGTTTCTGACACCTTAAAGGTTAGTGTTTGATTGCTGGAAGCTCGGGATAGTCAGTTGGTTTGATGGCATCAGGGATATTCTTCTTTACCCCTTTCGTGGTGATTAATCGCGAGACCGGATGTGCCACCATTTTACCTGCCTCAAAGGGGACTAATAGGCTATCAATCGCGTCGCGGGTCAACTCAACTTCTAGCCAAGGTTTCTCATCAGCTCTGTGCAAAATGACAGGCATTCGCTTTCGTCTGTTGTGAACCTGTTCAAGCAGAGAATTGGCCCACGTGGTGATGATTGTGTAAGTTTTCACATCTTCGCCCGTGTCTGGACTGGTCCAGTTATCCCATAACCCCGCAAAGGCAAAGGGTTCATGGCTATTTAGCTGGATGTAGTATGGATATGCTTGCCCTTCAAAGTGACGCCACTCAAAGAAACCATCAGCCAAAACAAGGCAGCGTTTAGAAGAAATTAAAGACCGAAATACGGGCTTTTTGTGAATCGTCTCTGACCGAGCATTGAGGAGTCGGCCCTGAAGTTGCCGGGCAGCAGCTTTATCCTTTAGCCAATGGGGAATTAGCCCCCATGTCAGCATCTGAATGGTATCTGGACTTTCATTAGTGATCACGGGCAAATTTGGGTTGACAAAACCCGATACATGATACACCCGGTCGAATATCTCTGAATGGGAAGCCTTTGCATGAAACCAAGCCTCCAACGAATCAACATCAGGAACTGTGTAATGATAGCACATCGTCCTTTATTCCTGTAACAGCTTCTATCACCTGTTCTTCCAGGGCTGATGGATTATGGCTGTTGAAAAATCTGTTGCACTTCCTGCTCGCCTTTTTTGCTTGAGTTTTGATACATAATTTTATACGCCTTGATTAAGTGCAATTCTTAGGAACTCCCATGGGAGATATTAACAATGGCTGATGAAGGTACATCCTCTACACTCGTATTAATTGCCGCCATAATCCAAACCATATTCTTCTTTGTACTGATTACATTTACTGCTTTTTTTGCGGTTACACTTGCTGTTCTTCCCACAATTCCCCCATCCTATCTTCCACCAGGGTTTCCACCCTTGGCTGAATCAATGAATATCATTCTTAGTTATACCCTTTTCATGGTTGTAATGACCGTTGTGGCTCTGGTCTTTTCGATTCTCTGGTTAAGGTGGCGTAGCACACCCAGCCAACATAAAGTTGGTTTAATTGTGACTGGAATCCTTGGTCTAATATTCGCTGGCTTTCTTCCCGGACTCTTAGTACTGATTGCAGGGGCTATCGCTTCAAGCGAATCCACTGCAACTCCCGCTCGAGTCCCCGCTTCACCAAGGAAAGAAGCTCTTAAACCAGCTCCTGGTGTCAAATACTGCTCTGCATGTGGAAACCCTGTCGCAGATCCAAATGCCCAATTCTGTGGCGTTTGTGGCGCAAGTATGACCTAGTGGGCATTTGAAACTCTAACACAAGAAATCCACTCAGCGGCGAAAACATAGTGGATAAAGGAAGGGTCCGTAAAATGGCAGGTGGACTTAAACAGAATTCGGATAGGTAAGTCTGAAAAGGAAGCACTGCCAATATATACAGGTCATTGGAGCTGCATGCAAAATGATTCAATCTGATACTATTCGTCAAGCGATTCGAAAAAAACTAACAAATGAATCGAAACTCAAAACGGCAACTGGTGTGGAATTCATTGTTGAATCAGTTTCACCAACTAGAATGGTATTCCGTATTGGTGACAAAAAAACTCGCGTCGCAGTTCAAATGAATGCTGTAGATGATCTCGTTAAAGAATTCAAGTTTCTGCCTCCAGGTGGGTGGATGAAGATTGGTGCCACAACTGGCCCACCGAAACCAGGAACTGTGGCCGCTGTGGTACGCCCACATACAACCGGGGCGAGCTCCGCCAGCCAGTTCGCCGCGGTTCTAGCCTACGCTGAAGTTGCCGAGATTAATCCTAATCGGCCAGCCCGAATCCGCCTCCTGGTCTAAACTTGCATTCGTTTCAAAGTCTATTTGATAGGGCGAGTAGTTATTAGGTAGTAAAGGTTGGACCGAACCAATGATAAGAAAGGTTCTTATTTACTCTTACTTGATGAACTCAGCGAAAACTGCCTGGAAGAGATAATCGTGTCAAAATCAGCGAAACTAACAAACGACGCAGCCAAATGGAAACAAAAAATCTATGATTGGCTAGCTGAGGAAGGTATGTTTCGCAAAGAAGTTGATGATCCTAAGGCAGGTTTCCACTTCGGCATTAACTACCCAGTCGGATCCCCTTATCACATTGAAATTGTTAAACCCCGTGATATGAAAGATGGCGTTCTAATCGTCTCGATCTTACGCGTTGCCCCCTCCCGGGATGCTGTACAGTTTCAGGTTCGTTTACTTGATGACAATTTGTCCAAAACCACTCTCCTCGAAGCCATCGACGATGTGTTCCGAAGCATGCTTTTTGTCATCTGGACCTTTGGGCACCATTTTGGAATGCCAACTGAGCAACCACAGCAACCCGGATTTTACGCCTAACCTTAATTTTTTGGAAAGAAACGGGCTGACCTGAAATTTTAAGAGGTTAAACCCTGATTGTAGTGCAAGGAGGCTTTTCATGAAAACCTGTGATGCCTGTGGTTATGAAAATGAACGTGATGCAGAGTTTTGTGCTCGCTGCGGTGTCCACCTAGCTGGCAAAGCTGTAAAACCAAAAGCTCATGCAGAAGACAAAGACTGCTACGGCTCCGAAGAGGATGAATGCTTCGGACTTCCATATGGCGGAGCAATCTGTGGTCTATTCATTGGGATTATCATTATCCTCTGGGCAGCCGGAGCGCTTCTCGGATGGAATATCTGGGACTACTTCTGGCCCCTTATCCTGGTCACTCTCGGAGTATTGATTGTTGCCGGTGCGATCTATTCAATCCGCCGACGGCAAACCTCATGATCCACTAGCCATCTGACAAAGGGCAATCTGCCACCTTGCATCGTCTACATATGCGTTGATGCGACGAACGAGACATGGCTATCCGTGTGAATATCCAATAGAGAGTGAGGATTAGCAAGTACCCGCTAACAACGAGGCTGTTGGTCAATTGCACGACACTAGCGAGGAGCAGGAATGCCCCTAAGACGTATAATACATTCACTAGAATCCGAACTTCTCCCCGCTCTACTGATACCAAACGATAAACTGAGTGTTGAATTAACCCTAATGTCACCAGTACAAACCCAATACAGAAAACAACATCGGGCCGTATGAACCGAAAATTCACGAAGAAAAACAAAATAGTGCCAATTAATGCAAGCACAGCGCCTGTAACCAATCCTGTGCATCCAGCACATAAGACATGATTACGAATTTGTAGGACATGACCGTGATACTGGTCGCATGTGGGATGATGTCCTTCTTTTCGTATCTGAATAGTAGAATCTTCGGCTAGCTCTCTACTCATTGGTTTTTCTACTGGAGGTTCCTTCGCTTTCGAACGACATGAGCAGTGTGACGGTGAAACTCCTGCAATGATACCCAGTATACAGATTACAGCAAAGCTAATGCCAATAAGCTGATTTTGCCAAGGAATACCGAGGGATGGAGTCGCTGTCAACACTAAAAATGGTAGCAAACCTAATCCTACCAAGGATAACGCCAGAGAGATAAGCGTATAACTTGACCTTTGTCTACGTGCCGTCATAATCGTATGAGTCCCTTCAACGTGCCTAGAAACCCTTTCCACATCATGTGTCGGTAGTAAGCACGCTTTACTTCATTAATCGATAATGTCCCACCAATCCGCCGTCGCCAACCGTAGAAGTTGCGGTACGTGGCGTAAAGCTCCTTTTGCACCTGTTCCCGAGTCAAATGCTCAGTGGGCATAATAGCATGAACCATATCAAATTGACTCCAACGCGGATCCGCCATCCACCCATTATTCAGCGCTTCGTCATACAACGGAGTCCCAGGAAATGGCGTCATTGTCATAAACACCGCGATATCCGGGTCCACTTCATCAATCCACTCTCGAAACGCCTCAATCGACTCGTAAGATTCTTGATGGTGTCCAATAATTGCCGTTGTCTGCGAGAGGATGTCATTTTCCCGTAACAGGTCGATGGCTTTCTTCCCCATG